>Ga0224496_10000405_pt1 | contig 30192 bp, 6 predicted proteins | sample SF_Jul11_sed_USG_2_FD_168127 | JGI IMG/M metagenome (GOLD analysis project Ga0224496, IMG submission 168127) | Sediment microbial communities from San Francisco Bay, California, United States - SF_Jul11_sed_USGS_8_1 | ecosystem: Environmental > Aquatic > Marine > Sediment | place: USA...
TTTTTATGTATGTATTTATTTTTTTTGGTGATTTGTTTAAAAATTTTTTTATTTTGTTTGTTTTTTTAATTTTTTGAATAATTTTTTGTTTTTTTTTTTTTTTTAATATTTTTCAAAAAGTTGATATGTCTTTTTTTTTTAAAAGTGTGTTGGTTTCCAAGGGGTCTAATTTAGTTGTAAGCAATTCCGAATTGCGCGATTTATTTTCATTTAGGCTTAATGATTTTAAACAGTTCCATGATATATTATTAAATTATTGTATGAGTGTTAAACTATTTGATTTAAATTGAAGATTTAATGGGGAAAATTTTTTTATAAATTTGGCTAATAATATGAAATTTCAAGTAAAAGATATGTTTAAGGACAAATTGGAATTATTTAAGAACGATCGTGTTAAATTCTTATCAGATATAAATTATAATTTTGTGGATAAATTCTGGACTTTTGTGTCGGTTTCAAATCAAGCGTATAATAATATAGTTAATATAAAAAGGTATTCGTCTTTAAAGATTCATTTATCTGTAACAAGTGGTAATATCTTTGCTATTTTTACTGATAAAAGGTGGCCTAGTAGTATGTTTTATCAATGGACTATTGGTCAAAAAGATCCGTCTAAATATAGGACTAGGCGAGCACGTGGTAGTGAGGCGGCTTTGTTGGATTTTGCGTCTTATTTGGATTTGTTTATGGATACTGTGTTACGTACTTATACTATGCGAGAATTAGAGATTGTTTATGCATCATTTAGGAGTCGATTTTGACGCCGTCGTGTTTCTAAATTTATTAGAAGTTTTTTTGAGTTTTTTAGTTTGACTTTACAAAAACTCAAAGTGTGGCCTTACATATTAAAAATAGTTTTTAAACGTGTTGTTTTTTACCCTTTTAATGGGACGAAAATGCCTAAAATGGCAAGGACTTAATTTCTATTTTAAATTAAATGAAAACTAGGTTACGTGTAAATTCTACGGTATTTCGGCTTGGTTTTTTTGAACGTTTTAAATTTAAAGGTTCTGTAGTTAATAATACGAATATTTTTTGAATTAAATACGGAATTTTAAAAATAAGTGATGCTGTTTTTAGTCGAGATTATTATTTAGGAAAGGTTTTAAAATGTGTTGTGGATTATTTAGCATCGGGATTTTTTTTTAATGTTAACCTTTATGTTGTTTTTTTAAGAGATTATAGGTTTATAGATTATATGACTTTAGACTTCATTCAACATATTCCGCTTTATTTTACAATGTATAATGAGGTTTGTTTGTCGACAGGTATACTTAATTTTTACCGACAGGTTTTTTTAACTAGACAGGTGAAAATTAGAATGGGTGTTAATGCAGTTTTTAGTTTACACGATTTGTTTTTTAGTGTTGTTTTTCGCGATTTTTATTTGTTCTGGTATATTAGGGATGTTTTGCAAATTTATTATTTTAAACCTTTTATCGCTAGTTCAGGTAAATATAGAAATTTTTTTAATGATATTTTTAATGTTGTAAATTTCATCACTACTTATCCAGATTTGACGTTATTCACGTGATATTTTTCAAAAATTTTTCGGTTTTTACCTAAGCATGAGCACATGTCTTTTTTGAGCTTCGTTTATGATGTTTTTTCTTTTTTTTTGCTATGCAAAGAGAATGTTTGTGGTGTTTCTTTAATTTTTTCAGGTAAAATAGCAGGTAAATTGCGCGCAAAATCGGTTATATGAAAGTCCGGGCGTTTGTTTTTAAAAACAGTTGAAGAGTTTGTTTTATACGATTCGGCTCATGTTAGAAATCGTTATGGTACGTATGGTTTAAAGTTGTGAATATTTTATAAAGATGTTTCTGAGATAAGTTTAACAGATTTCAATATTCTTAATTTTTCTAGTTTAATGGATTCAAATGATTAAAAATTATTATAAGTTGTTAAAGGTATAATATAAAAAATATGTTATGTAATCTATGTAAAAATTAACAACAAACGTGTCGGTTTTATTTAGTTTTAAATTAAATAATTAGTTAATGTGTGTATCTATAGAGTATGGTATTATAAGTATATGTATATAGGATATAGAGTATATAGTAAATAGGTGTGGTGTTAAGGTTGAGTGGTGAAGGAAGGTTGTGGACGCTAATTTAACTTTTTTTTTACGATCAGGCAATGCTATGGATGAGTTTTTATTAAAAGATTTTTTAAAAATGAGGACGTTTAGCATTAATTTTGGACCGCAGCATCCTGCTGCCCACGGGGTGTTGCGTTTGGTATTAATTCTAAATGGTGAGGTTGTTATAGGTGCAGATGCGCATATAGGGCTTCTGCACCGTGGGACTGAAAAGTTGATAGAGTATAAAAACTTTATACAAGCTTTACCTTATTTTGATCGGTTGGATTATGTTTCAATGATGGCTCAGGAGCATGCATACTCTTTGGCTTTAGAAAATTTATTGGATAGAGATGTTCCTTTACGAGCAAGTTATATTAGAGTCCTTTTTTCTGAAATAACCAGGATATTAAATCACTTATTATCTTTAACCACACATGCGTTAGATGTTGGTGCGTTAACGCCTTTTTTGTGAGCGTTTGAAGAGCGTGAGAAATTAATGGAGTTTTATGAGCGGGTGTCTGGGGCTCGCATGCATGCGGCCTATATAAGACCAGGTGGAGTTGCTTTTGATTTACCTTTAGACTTGTTGGATGATATTTATGTTTTTAGTGAGCAGTTTATTTCGCGATTAAATGAATTTAATAATTTATTGACAAATAGTCGTATATGAAAAGATCGTTTAATCAACGTTGGTGTCGTTTCTGAGGATGCAGCTTTATCTTGAGGGTTTAGTGGAGTTATGTTGCGTGGTTCTGGAGTTTCTTGAGATTTACGTAAAAATTTTCCTTATGAGGTATATAATAATTTAGATTTTAATGTTTTTGTAGGTAGTAATGGAGATTGTTTTGATCGTTATCTCGTTAGGTTGCATGAGATGTTTGAAAGTGTTAGGTTGATAAAGCAGTGTTTATTAAAAATTCCAGAATATTCTTTAGTTAAATCAGATGATAAAAAATTTACTGTACCGTCAAGGGAGTTTATTAAATTTAATATGGAAGCTTTGATTCATCATTTTAAGTTGTTTAGTGAAGGTTTTATTGTACCTAAAGGTTTTGTTTATAAATCTTTAGAAGCCCCTAAAGGGGAATTTGGTGTTTTTCTTTCTTCGGAAGGAGGTAATAGGCCTTATAGGTGTAAAATAAAATCGCCTGGATTTTTACATTTACAAGGTTTAGAGTTTATGTCGGTAGGTCATTTATTGGCTGATGTCGTAACTATTATAGGTACGCAGGATATCGTTTTTGGTGAGGTTGATCGTTAGTTAGTTATTTTTGTCTATGGTGTTAATTTCAGAAATAAACCGGTTGTTGTCTTATAAACATTATTATTCGTTTTTTTTTAAAAATGTTGTAGTTTTAAAATTATTTAAGAGTTTTAATTTCAATAAATATTTGGATTTTAGTAGTTATGTGAAGTTCTGTAAATTTTTTTTAAATAACGGGTTCTTTGTGAATAAGCATATTTTTAAGGTTTTTGTTTTAGGAAATTTTTTAAATAAAGATGCTTTGATGCACCGTTTTGTAAGATCTAATTTTTATTTTGTTAATTCTTTTTTTAAAGTAAATTTTTATTATTTTTTTCTTAAATGTTTTTTTTTATTTAATAAGGATTTTGTTAATAACGAGTATAGCTTTGTAAATAAAGACAATAAGGTTGTATTTGACGCTTTGGCGATACCTTTAGTTGTAAAAATAAATAATTTTTTTGAATTTTTTTTTAAAAGAGATGTTAATTTATTTAAAAATTTTGACAGTTCTTTTGTTTTTTCTAGGTTTAATCGGTTTTTTTTTAGTGGGGTTAATTCTTTAAAAAATTATTTATTTTTAAAATTATTTTATAAAAAGTTTTTACATATGTTGTTTTTTATTTGTTTAGTTTAAATTGTTTATATAAAATTAAACGATTTTATTTGTGTTTTTGTATAAGATGAAGGTTTTAGAAGCTGCCAAACTAATTGCTGCCGGAATTTCTACAGTTTCAATTTTAGGTACAGGTATAGGTATAGGTATAGTATTTGGGTCTTTAATTTTAGCTTACGCACGTAACCCTAAAAAAGAAGGTCAATTGTTCAGTTACGCATTGTTAGGATTTGCTCTATCCGAAGCTATTGCTTTGTTTGGTTTGATGATAACTTTTTTATTAATTTTTGCTCTTTAAAAATTTAGGATTTCGTGGGAAAAAAAGTGATCTATCTCCGTGGTTTGTTATTTTTATGTTTTTTTGTTAAATTTTTTTGTTAAATTTGATTAATTTTTAATTGTTTTGTTAATTTTTTAGTTTTTTTAGTTTTTTTTAATACTTTTTATATTGTTGAAATTAAAGTAAATGGGAGGGTGGGAGGGATTATTAATTGTGGTGAGGTGTATCTTATATAAAAATTATAAGGTGTTGTTCCGTGTTGTTAGCCTCTTTCGTCTAAAGGTTAGGACTTTGCCTTTTCATGGCAAAAATGTGGGTTCAAGTCCCGCAAGAGGTAAAAGGGCGGGCTTTAATCTAGTTTTCTAAGGCCTGCTACGCGCTTCATGGTCAACCTGCTTTTTATGTAAATGTTGTTTTATTTATATGATTTTATTTTATTTTTTAATATACGAGAGTTGTTGTACTTTGATGAATTGGGTGTTGTAAATTAAATACTTTTATATAAAGAGCAGGGGTCGCCGGTTAAACAGATGATGAAATGTTTCTGTTTATTTATTTTTTAATAAATATGCTGGCTCGATTGTGATATATTTGAATAAGTTAATAATGATTGTTAATTTGTTCGTTTTTGTTTTTTGGTTTAACACCAAAGCTTTTTGGTTTAAGCAATTTTTTTTATTTTTTTGTGAACACATTTCAGTTTCTGTGCTTTTTTTAGGTGAATATTCTTGCACCATGAACCGAATAAACTCGTTAATTTATTGTTATGCAGGTTAGTACGTTAGTACGTAAATATTCGGATAATACGGGTAGTTTTGTTTTAAAATGTTTAAAGGTGGTTGGTACTGGTAACCGCCAAGTAGCTAAAGTAGGTGACATTCTTAGAGTGTCTATAAAAAAAAAAAGAAAATTAAAAGTTAAAAAGTTTGCTTTAGATAACAGAACTTTTTTGGCTTTAGTTATAGGTTTAACTGGCAAAAACCGTCGATTTGACGGGTCTTTTGTTGCTTTTGATTCTAATAGAGTGTTGTTGTTGGACCGGCAGCAGCATTTTATGGGTGACAATTTTTACGGTCCTTTCGCTCGGGAGGTGGATCTTAAAAGATTCAAGGGTTCCCGGGTGCTTACACGTGCGAATAAATTGTTATAATGAATAATTTTATTAACCATTTGTTGCAGTGATTTGGACGCTTGTTTCTTATTATTTCTAGCAAATTAAAGTTAGTAAAATTAACTTTAATTAAGCTTATTAGTAGTATGTCGTTTTTTTTTGCTAAAGTTTTTAATAATTATTTTTATAATATCGAAATTTTGTGGTTTGTGTTTTTAATTTTTTATTATAGAAAGATGGTTTTGAAAATTTTTAATGTTTGGTTTATATTTTTATACCAGTATTTATTGCCTTTATACAGGACAGATTTTGGGTTTTTTTTTATCGCAAGTTCGATGCACATGCATTCTAGTTTAGAGTATGTTGTAGTTAATAGGGATTTAGATTTGTTACGTAAGAGAGATGTTAATGATGTGACGTTTAAGGTTTTGACTAAAAAGAGTTTAGATTATACTGAAGTTTCTTTGGATGAAGACGGGAATTTGACAAACCTTAGTTATTTTGTTTGTAAGTATTTTTATGATTACAGGTATTTAACTTTTAAAATACAATCTTTAACGGAACAAAGCGTTGTTTTGCATTTTTTGTCGTTAGTTTTTAAAAGTTTGTATAATTCTTTTATTGAGGGTTTAACTTATTTTTATAATTTTATATTTGGGGATGCTATAGTTAGTACTACTTCACGGGTAAAAGCATTGTGGTTAATAAAAGATAAGTTATTTTCTAATAAGTATCTTATAGAGCGTGAGTTGAATGTATATATTCAATTACGCAATCGGGAAGTTTTTTTAAAAAATAACTTGTTATTAACTGCGGAAGAAGGTTTTATGTCTGATGTTGATATGTTTGTTTTTAAAGCTAATTTTTTTTATCAGTTTTTTGATGATTTTTTTTTTTATAATACTTTTTTTTACAATTCTAAATTTTTTGTTATTTTAAGGAAAATTCCAGTGATTTCCGATCTTTTTTTTTATAATTTTGTTTATTTACTTGAGCTATTAAGGTTTGTTTTTTTGACATGAGATTTTAGGTTTTTGTATTTTTTTTTGTACAAATTTATTTTAATTGATTTAACTAGTTGGGTTTTTTCGCATAGGGACCGCTTAAATCGATGGTTCACGGCGTACTTTGCTGCATCTGAGATGACGCTTGTATTTGGTAGACAGATACCTGAGCTTGGTGAGGGTCAATTATTAACTTACAACAATCATGGTTTTGGGTTGTTTAATAATAACAATTTTAAAGAAAATCCAGTTTATAATTTTATTTACGACGCTTTTGGTAAACATGTAGTTTGATTTTATTTGAGGGTAAAAAAACATGTAAATCGTTTTGTTTACATGTTAAAGAATGATTTGTATTTAGGGCATAGGTTTAAATTATTTAAAGCTTATGTCCGGGGTTTGTACGATTATTTAACTTATCTTATTTCGGTTAAATTTAATGCGTTTTATTCCGGATTTGTTGAATTTTTTGAAGTTGAGGTTAATTTTAATTTAGTTGATGTGAGTAAAAAGGGTTTTATTTTTTGGGATATTAAAAAAAATACCAAAAAATATGATTTTATGCGTTCAGGTGGTGATGATTTTTCACGGTTTTTGCGGGCTTTTTTGGTTAAGCGTGATGTCTATGTTAATTTTGATTTTTTAATTTATAAAGATTTTGTAAACTCGTTTGCATATTTTGATTGAAAGAATTATGAAAAATTAACAAAGGCAAATTTACGTTTTTTTGATGTTGTAAATTCGTATTCGTTTTTAACAAATGTTGATTTGTTACATTCTGATTTAACTGATAGTGCTTTAACTGATTTGGTTGTTTTGTCTAAAATTCAGAATCTTAAGTCACATTTAGGTGATGTTTTTTTAAAATATCCTAATTATTCAAAACACACCTCGGACATCTACATGTATGAGTTTTTAAATTACGCGCCTGCGTATGGAATGGTTTCGTCTTTTAAAAATTATAAGTTGGCTGATACTTTGGTTGTACCTACTATATATAATAAAGTTTTGCGAGATGTTTTTCAGTTAAATGAAAAGTCGCCTTTATTTTTTTTTTCAAGGTATGTTTTTTTGCGTCACGAGAGGTTAGCTATGGAGTTTTTTAATTATGCGAACAGGGATCTTGTTTTTGTACGTAGTACGGGGCGAAAATTAAAGAATTGATCAGATTTGTTTAATTTTTTTGGGAATGATTATTTCTATTTTTTAGATACTTTAAATATTGACAGTCGAACACTTTTTAAAAATGTGTATAAAACATTTCACAAGTCTACTTTTAATAAATTTTATAGAGGTTTGTGATACTATCAGGGTTTTTTTTTAGATAATTATGGTTATGGTTTGCGTTATAGAGGTAATGATATGTTTTTTTGATATTTAGATGAGTTTAAAAGGCATAATCAGTTTTTAAACACGAGATCGGAGGGAAGCCTTTTAGTTAGTTTGTTTTTAAAAAGTTATAAAAGGCGATTCTATGGATTTTTTGATTCGCATAGTTATACAAAAGAATTACCTATAACTGGTCATGATTTATTTTCCTACATGATCATGGCAGATTTAGATCTAGATCCTTCTTTTTTTTATAGTTTTAAGGAGGATTTAATTAGTAAAAATTTTATATTACATAAATATTTTAAAGATTCTCATTTTTTTTATACGTTATCTAATCATGAAAATATTTTTAAATTTGATGCGGTTGCTACCGAGTTAAAAGATCATTTGGCTATGTTCATACTTCAAAAAATTGTTGAATATTTTGATTTTTTTCGTGGGGTATTTAAGCAAAAGCCGGAGTGGCGTCATTTACTGTCGAAACATTGAAAGGTTCCAAATTGAATTTCAGGCCGGTTTTTGGTTGAGTTAGATGAGCGGAATCTTGCTGATTTTTATAAAATGTATGATACTGGTCCTGCAGAGGTTGAATTGTCGATGATTCGCCGTAATCGTTTGTATCGCCGTTTTATGGAGTTATTGCGTAATGACGATAATTTTACAGCTGGGTTATCTGAGGGGTTTTTAAAATATGTTATGTTGTCTAGTGCGGATGGTGTGTTTAAACCTCTTTATTTGCTTAAAAAAGATGTTATTGCAGTTTTAGCTTCTTGGTATCTTAAACGTCATCCAGAACATGGGCATGTTATTTTTGAAGATCTAGCAGATCGTATTTGAGAGGAACGTACAAAAAATTTAGAGCTGACTGTGGCAGAGGAGCTGGATATTTTACAATTACTTTTTCGGTGAAGCGTTCGTGCCTTGTTTGACAGAAGTGAAAGATTGTTCGGTATTTTTGCTTACATATATAGTCCTTTAGAAACTACTACTGTTCCTCAAAATAGGCGCAGAGAAACAATAGATCAAATGGTTTTTCATTATGAAAAGTTTGTAGTTGATATGTTTGTCAGGTTTGTTTACTTTTTAAGGGATGATTTTAAAAATCATGGGGAAACTATGACTATGGAGTTTTATAGGTCAACAGGTTTGATTGATATTTTGAAGGATGACGTTTTTTTTGAAAAGTATGTTGTTAAATATTTAGAAGCAAAAAGACATGCTTGTGGTATGCGTTCTATGGATAAAGTGCCTGTAGAGCGTGTTTTTAGTGATTTTAATCCTTTTTTTTATGAGCATTTTGTTAAAAACATTCATGCTATGGATTTGGACTTTTTTCCAGGATCTAGGGTAAAAAATGATAAGTGGATTTATAAGCATTTTGTTAATCCTCTAGTACTTAATCGTGTAGTAACTGATTATTTTTCCATAGATGATTTGTTTTTTAAGTTGCGTGGTTTTCGGTTTAGTCCTGTTAATAAGGGTATTAATTTTTTTAAACGATTTGCGCTTTATGTTAATGAGGTATATTTAAAAAAATTAGGGTTTAAAATGTCTTTTGTTACAACGGCAAGTAACCCATTTCCTACCAGATATAATCTTAAAGTTGATAATTATAGTATGGATAATAGGGTTATGTTCTCATATTTTAGGTTAGAATCTTTGGATTCGAAGAACGTGTTTCTTCGGTTTAGACCTTTAAATTTTTATAGAGTTTCTATACCTGAAGTTGAGCGGTTAGTTTATAAACATTTGCCTTCTTTTTATAATATTTTTTTTTATGATTATGCTGTTCGGTTTGCTTCTCCTGATGTTAAATGGTTAAACAAACATTCGTATAAATACTTTACTATGGATGATATTTATATAAATTATGTTTTGGATGATCATACGAATGTTTTTCAAAATGATAATCTTTGATCTGAAACGATGCAAGAACTAATTGTTAACGGGCCACACTTGCGCGATTTGTTTATGTTTGGTGATGATTTTACAACTTACTATAATGATTTTACGTGGCGTAAGCGTTTTAAGTATAGTGTATTTGAGAGTGTTTATGAAAATATTCCTTCGACTGTGTATGATGGTCCTGAAGATGCGTCGCTATATTGATATGGTCCTTCTGTGTTAATGCCTTGGGAGGACAATAGACTTTTTACTGTTCGCGAAAGACGTTTTTATGGTGTAGAAGGTTTTGGCGATGATTTAGATTTTACTCAACTTAAAAATGATGCGTCGCGTTATTTTAATTGAATTGATCCTAGTAGAAAAGGTAATACCTCTATGGTAGGATTTAAACATTCTGGTATTTGGGCTTCTGGTTTGAAGGGTTTTTCTGTGGAGGATGTTTTCTTCGATCGTCTTATATCAAATTCTAAGTTTATGGATTTTTTTTTTCAAACTTCAAGCCGTGATCCAGATGGTTATGATGCTATGCTGCCGTTTTCTGACTTAATAGAGTATAGCGATTCGAAAATGAGTAATTTTTGAAATTTTTGGGTTTATCATTTTAGACAGTTCAGTAAAACAGATTTTTTTCCTAGGTTTTATGCTAGTATGGGTGATGTTTCGTTGACTTACATTCATGGTGATTGGTATTTGAGATATGTCGCCGGCGCCAAAACAAAAGCGGCTCCTAGCTATTTTACGCGCCCTCGTGCTAATTATTTTTGATATCTAAAGCCTGGAAATGTTAACCCGCATGGTTTTGCTACGGGTCATTTCTTTGGTAAATATAAGGATATACATTCGGCAGATATTTACAAAGTTTACAAGGACAAGGTTTTATGGGATTTTGGTATGTATTTTGAGCCTATGCAAACTTCTAGAGAGTTGTTAGTTCCGCCAATACAACGTGATTTAGTTCTTCAAAATGGTTTTTTCTTTGACAATGGTGTTTTTTCTGTCGATTTAGTGCGTATGAATAGTCCAGTATCTCAGACTGATTGGGGCAGAGGCGCTGCAATGTTTTTACATACTGAGGGTGTGTTTGATTATTTGAATAATATGAGTGAGGAGGTAGATCCTACGTATCATCAAGGTATCGAAGCTTTAGAAGATGAATCTAATATCTATTTAAATGAGGTTGAGACTTTGTTTAGTACTAGTAAGTACACTAATTTTTATGATTTTTATCAAGATAGGATATCTAATGCTATTAGAGCTAGGTATGGTAGGTATCAAATTATAAATATGTATCTAGATGTTTTGCAGTCTAGATTTAATTGGTTAAAGTTTGATTTTAATAAAACAAAAGGTGGGTTTGATTATTTTTGGTTTAATTTTAATGCAAGTGTTACTGATCATTTAAACAAATTTGTTTACTATGATTTTTTATTTCATACTTACTTAAAATCGTTTAAAACGCATAAATTTTTAAAAGGTGTTTGGGATTTTTTATTTGAGCATATTGAACCTTATGATGGTGGGTTGTATGATGTAGGTCGTTTCTATAATAAAGATATTAGTAGTAGGCGGGATACTGTGTGGTATGTTTTATCGGAGCAGAGGGGTGATTCTAGATTTGCAGCGGATTCTTATCTATTATCTTATTTAGATGATATAACAGACAGCATGCTTTTAAAATTGAAGAGTGTAATTTCTTCAAATTATGATTACCCAGTTCAGTATAAATATATAGCGCATAAAATGCCACAATATTTGGCTCGAAAATTATTAGAGAATTATAAGAATGGACCTAAAAACACCAATGTTGTGTTGAAAAATGGTCGTATGCCGCGGCATTTGTGAGATGGTCTTAATATATTTAATGTTACTAAAGTTGCAAAGTCTGATTTATCTTCTTTTGATTATCTGAAACAGTTAAAGCGTTGGGAAATTGCGGATGATTATGAAGATGATGACTACAAGACTAATTCCTCAATATTAATTAGGCCTCATAGAAAATTTAATTATAAAACGTCTTTAAGTCCAGATTTCTTTAGTGAGAATGGACTTAAAGGACTTGAGTATATCCATTGAATTCTTCCAATAGGTTTTGAACATGCAGCTTTTAAGTTACCTTCTGAATTTGTAGTACCACAAAATTCAATTTCAGGTACGTTTGCTTTTCAGCTATCTCGGGCTAATTTTTTTACGAAAATATTTGAGAGGGAATACGCTGCATTTGGTTTAGATTTTAATGCTAATAACCTTTTTGTGGATACTCCTTTTAATTCGAATTTTGAGGATAGGTATCATTTTGCCAATTTTGGGGTTGGTGAGAAGCAAGGTATGTATACGATGTTTTTTAAACCTGAGGGTTCTGATAATTTAGCGTGATCGCCTTTACCTTATGAGTTTGCTAGATTTAGAAATTTTGTGGTTCAAAATAAGCATATTTTATTTTCGAACATGTCTTCTTATTATAATTATGTTATGTCATTAGATTTGCCATATAATGAAAAAAAAATGTTAATTCGAGATAAGTTTGCAAAGATGTTTGCTAACGTGTTTATTGATACAGGTGTACGTCGCGGGCAAAGCGATCCAAAAGACTTGGCGCGTTTGGGTAAAACATTTAATCCTTTAGTTCAGTTTGATTTTAAGTTTGATTCTTCCATTCAAAGTTTAGGTATTGGTAATAAGGGCTTGGATGTTAGGGATTCCTTTGTTGATTTTAAATCAGTTACTGAGCTTGAAGATTCTCGGTTACCTGATACAGATGCTTTAGATGATATTAGGGAGCGTTTATACGATGTGGATTGGGATGATATGAATCAGCTACCTATTATATCGGCGTTTCGTAATGCTTTAACTAGAAAATTGTTGTTAGAAATGGATTGAAAAGAGTATTTCAGTAAAGCAAATGATAGTTTTTTAGCTGCTTTTTATTATGATTCACCTTACTATGTAGGGGGTTATTTTGGGGAAAACTCTCGTCGTGTTTATAGGTTAAGTTTAAAAGGTTTGCAGCATAGTGAAATTGTTAAACTTTTACATTATTATAGGATGCGGTCGTTATATATTAATTTAGTACAAACGACTTTGTATGATGAAGACAGGTTTTCTGATACTGCTGAATTTTTAAAAAAGCAGGCGACTATACGTTGAGATGTTGTATATCAGTCTTTATTTAGATATACTTATAATAAAAACCTTTCGTATGTTGATTCTTTTATGTATAGTAAAGCTACTATGGGAAAAAGTTTAGGTCGTTTGGAATGGTTTTATTTATGACGTCGTATTTTTGATGAGTTTCAAACTGTAGACTCTTTTAGGGGTTATAGGAATTATAGAAGGTTTATATTTAGAGATTATCTGTATAGTATTAATTCTTATTTTTACACTCCTTTAGATAAACTTTATTTACGTATTGAATATTATTATATGATGCCAAATCAGTGAAAGCGTGAATTATTAAGTGGTACTTTGCCTACTTATTACAAAGTAACATCTATAGATGATTATACTAAAATTGATAATGTTTTTTATTTCGGTTCTAGATTTAAGCCTCGTAGATTTTTAAATTACTTGAAGTTTATGTTTGGTTATACGCAACGCGATTTGGATATATCGTCAGTTTATATAGATAAGGTTTTTCGTAGAGGATTTGGTCTAGTTGATGAGGAAGAGGATTGAATAGGTGGTAATTCGGATTTGGAATTGCTTGATCCTGCATATAGTGATACTATTTGAGTTAATAATGGTTTATGGCGTAATTCTAAAAGATGGGCCAATTGACATTTTAAATATCCGTTTAATCGAAAATATCCTAATAGTATTTTGTTTCCAACGCATTCAAATTCGGAAGTGACATTATTGGATGAGGAGGATGAATTTAATGAGGAAGGTATCCATTCGATGGATTCTATGGAAAATGTCCATTTTTATAATGATAGTGTTGATTATCCGGAAGGTTTTTTTGATACGACGTTTGAGAATCTTATTGAGAAAGCTAGTGAGGAAAGTGTAAGAGCTAAACTTACACGTGAATTAGATATTGCTGATAGTGGTGAAAAAACGGTTGTGTATAGGGATCCTTTGGTTTTTTGGTATCCTAGTGTTGAGTGGCACCAAGTGTTTAGGAGGTCTCCTAAGTATTTTAATTACTTTTATGATCCGGTTAAAGGGAAGTTTGATATTCAGAATACTTTTGTTGATTACATATTTCGTATATTTGGATTTAATTTTCGTTGGAATTATTATATGTTGGATAATATTTATTCATATGGTTTAAATAATTCGTTTTTTTTTAAAAAAAGTTCTATTTATAATTTTTTAGACAGAACTGAGTTAAAAAAATTAGATTTTTTGTTTTATTTTTTTAATAGGTTTTATAGTGATGTTAATTTTAGTACAGGTGTAGGGGCTGTAGGTAATGCTTATGTTAGATTGCTAAAAAGGCATCATTGATTTCATTTGTATTATAGAGATAAGGTAGTTTTAAAAGATAATGATTTTGGTAACTTTTCGGATTTTTTTAAACATCCGGAATATATTTATTTGGTAGAGAATCCAGGATTTGTTCGTAAAAATAAGCATTTATTTGAAAAATTAATAAAAAAAGATAAATTGTATGTCTATGATTCGTTGAAAAAATATATTAAAAATATGTATAGTTTGGAACGTTTGAAACGTCAAAATATGTATGGTGAATTGCGGTTTATTTTACAACACGAACGGGAGAAAGATTTAAACCTAAGTGAAAGTTTGTATAGTGGCAGTGATGTACCTTTATTATTGTTAAAGTATCGTGATTTCTATTTTGTTCGTTTTAATAAAACTTTAGATGAGTCTAAAAAAGTTAATATTTTTGGAAAGTTTGACAATTTTTATAATTTTATTGATGATGTTTTCCGACCTAAAAGGTTGTCGTTTTACGAGAACCATGTTAAGAATATATTTTCGTGGAGTGACTTTGAGAGTTGAGAGCGTTTAAAGGAAATTAATGAATATGTATATATAGGTCCTAATAATATGTTTACGGTTTATAAACGTAAGTTGAATTATAAATTTCAAGGTATATATACCGATTTTTCGTTTTTTTTGCGTAAGATGTATATTGATTTTAAGATGGGCTTTATTCGGTTTATTCTTTCTGGAAATGATAAAACACATTTATTGTCGAGAAATTTTGGTGATAGGTTAATATTTAACCGGGATGTTAGAGGTTTCGAGTGACAAGAGTCTTATTTATCAGCAAGTCCTTATTTTTATAAGAAAATTGTAGGGGTGCCTATCTTGGGTCGGTTTAGAGTTTATGATTGAGCGCATGAACATAGTTTCTGGTGATTAACTAAATCTCAACTTTTTGCTACAAAAGGTTTGTTTGCGGCGGAGTGAGAAAAAGCTGAGTCTGTTTTTTCGTATATAGGTACAATGTTGAAGCATAGTGAGAAGCTTGTAGTTGATTATAATTTACTACGTGATTTTTTATTTCTTCCAGAAGATAGAATTAAAATCGGCATGTATACTGTTTTTTTTAAAAGTTGGGATAGGTTTAAATATATAGGGGACAACACTTTTAGTTTGAAATTATCAGGTAACCCTTATGTTTCAGGTGAGTATAGTTTAAACGGCGGTGTAGGCGGGAGGTTACCTGACTCCATGACTTTTTTTTATAATAAATATAGTCAAACTCCTTTTTTTCCTAGGAGGTCTCGTTATGCCAGTCGTTATTTTAGGAGTGTTTATGGTATTACGCATCCTTTTTTTCGTGATAATGGTTATATGCCTTTACTGTCAGGTCCTGTAAATCCTATTACATCTCCTAAATATTTGAGCCATGCTTATAAGGTTAAAGATTTTTTAGTGTACAGGTTTTTTTATGATCGTTTTTTGTATCCTTTGTTTTATATGAGTAGGTTTGGTTATTTATATAGGTCGCATGTTTCTTTAGCTGATGTTGATAGCGATGCTTGATTTTCGGATAGGCAGCGCAGGGTAGTAAATTATTATAAATTAAATGTGTTGAATAACGTGAGCGTAGAAGAATTGGTGACAAAGTTTAATAATAAAGGATTTATTGATTTTGACTTTGATAACGATTCTGGTAGTTGATTTGGATTTTTTACGTTTAATAAAAATGAATCCTTGTGGGACGCTATTAAATTTTCAGGAAAAGAACTTGGTTTGATGCTTTGGGGTAATTTGTATGGGGATGCTATGTCTTATGGGGATTTGTTTGCAAATAAGAAAAATAAAACTATTTGACATCTTCCCGGGTTACATTTGCTATTTGAGAGTGATACAAGCTTAATTACAGGTTTGTGAGATTCTAAAGTGGGAGTGGTTTCAGATTTTTTGCATTATAAAAATCGTGTTCCTAATTCTACACCATCTACAGGTTATTTAAAACAATCTTTTCTTTATTATAGAAAAAATAATATATATAGTGAAAGTTTACCTATTAGTACTTTTAATTTTTCTGGTATTTTTAGTGGTGTTTTTGATTTTATAGATCTTGCTAAGATGTATCGCGAGCGTCGAGTTTTATTTTCGGAAAATTATCCTAATATAAGGTTGGTGAAGGATTTTCGTAGTTATTATTTTGATTTAGCAAGGCGTTCTAGATTTGATTTGAATTTGTTACCTGTAGATGGGTTGCGTAGTGCTGTGGATTCGTATGATTTCGCGAAAATGCCGGAGATTAAAAATTTTGGTAAAGGTTCAAATCTTGATTGGTTTGAGTTGAACCGGTTGTATGCAGAAGAATATGCGAGGATTTCTAAAAAACGTATAGATGTTATTTCTTTTGAGAGATTTGATGATAGAGGTTACATGTATTCGGATTATAACAAAGTTTTGGGTTATTTTTTTTTAAACGTTACTCCTTCTAATTTGTTGTATAACGTCCGTCAGCCTTTAAATTTTAAAAAAAAAGTTGGGGATAAATTTCATGATTATAGGGCGGATGTTGGTTATTTAGAATTTTTGCAACCTAATTTACCTTTATATTGACAAATGTTTGATGTTTATGATGAGGGATCTTATGCTTTTTCTGAAAAAGATCTTAGAGTGTTTTCGTTTAGAAATGATGCGGTTTTTTTTTATTTGCGGTACAAATATATGGATTTTTATAAAAGTTTAGGTTTATCGGCTTTGGATCCTTACGTGCAATTATTATTAGATACGCGTAGTTTGCCTTATTATATCGCACAGTTGCATACAAATCAGTTGAATGTTAGGGCGTTTAAAGAGTGGAACAGTTATTATAATTATTGAAGGTTTCATTCTCGTTTAGGGTTAAAAAGTTGAGCTGATGGTCGTGTTTGGAAAAGTTTAAAAAAGAAATTTGGGTTGTCTTTTAATGCTAAGCAAAAGACGTCAAAATTTTCGACGAATATTGAGTTCTTTACGAATGATTATTTACATCCAGATCTTGGGTTTGTTACACCTTACAATAGACAAAAAATTTTGTTATCTGATGATAGTAAAAATTCACGAGATCTTAGATATTTGGTTTTTAAGCCTGACGTTAATAGGGCCGATAGTTTTGTTGATTTGAAGCGTAATGAGTATGTTTTAACTTTAATGGACGCTGTAGATGAGAAGGATTGAAGGACTAAGCTTTTTTGATGGAAGAAACAATATGGGGTGCCTACTGAGGATATGTTTGATACTGTTTTCATAACCTACGATGATAAAAGTGATATTTTCGTTAGTGATTTTGTTGATGTAATGTTATCGTTTTATCCTGGTGTTAAATCTGCAGTTGATGTAAAAAGGTTTGATTTTTTAGAAAATCTTTATGTTAATATAACAAATCATTCTTGTTATTATGGAATGGTTTTTTTTGAGCAGAAAGATTCGTTAGATGATGTATTAGCTGAGAAGTTGAAAAATGATGGTTTTCTTTCATATTTTAATGTGGAAGATGATGGATCTTATGGTAATATTTTTGATTTTAATAAGTTTGTTAAGGATTTGTATACGTTAAACTTTTTAGAATCCTTAAAAGTGCATACATTTCATCATTTGTGAAATAATGTCACGTGGAAGCGTTTTATTTTCCAAGATATGGCGTGAAAGATTAACCCTTTAAAATTTTATGGATATTCTAATGCTTATAAAGCGGCTTTAGGTGATGAATTGCTGCAGTTTAGTGGCCATGGTTTTTTAGAGAAGTCTTTAGAAGATAAGCAAAAAATTTTAGATTCTTTTTTAAAGGAGTATGATGTTATGAATTTGCCTGAGAATGATAAAAAATTATATTTTGTTATAAGTAGGGCTCTGTGAGAGAGGCTTAATTTTTTTAATTATGGGTTTGTGTTACGTTCGCCAGCATTTAGGTTAGATTTTGCACCTTCTAATTTTAATATTTTGTCAGAAATTTTATTGTTTAAAGTTTATCCAAATTATTCGTTGTTTAAGCGCAAAGATTTTACAGGTGAACCTGTTTATTATGACGAATTGTCGGAGGTGTTAAAGCCGGTTAGGTTTCGAAAATTCCGTTGAATTTTCGAAAGCTTTTATATTGATTTTATAAATGATAGGTTTTCTTTATTTTTTTTTGTGGATGCGTTTTTGTCCAGAGTTATTTATATTGTATATTTTATTTATAAATTACCTCTTATAGTTTATTTTTTTATAAAAAATTTTATTTTATTATTTCCTGATATCTTAAAGTTTTATATATACGTTTTTAGGCATATAGTTTCTGGACAAGGGCCTTTGTATAAGTTGTCTAAAGATAAATATAGGTATGGTTTCGATTATACGGATCGTATGGAAATGAATTTTACAAATTCTCCCGTTTTTTTGTTTGTTTATGATTTTTTAGATATGTTTATGGGTGTATTGTATAATAGGTTGGTAAAAAAACCGTTTAAAGATTGATCTGATTTTGTTAAAGTTAGTTTTTATAGTTCAAACAACTTTAGTGATGTTTTATTTTTTAAGGGGCTGTTTAATTTACCTGTAGATAATAAATTTAATATATTAGATTCTTATGTTGCAGATATATATAAATTTGATGGGTTGTATGATTATTTTAAAGGGAGTATTTACAATCGTCATAATTTTAATTCTATAATGGAAACAAATCTTTATTATGTCAAAAAAGAGGTTTTGGGTGAGTATTTTGCAAAAAGTGAATTAAATGATTTTGGTATTTTTAAAAAATATGTTTTGCATGATAATTATTTACCTGATCTGGTTTTAGACATGCCGTTGGGCATTTCTAAAGCAATGCAGTTCGAACGTTTGACTAATATATATAAAAGTATGGATAATTTTATATATACTGAAGGTATTGATGTTGAAGGCTCTGGGGTTGTGCCTTCTCGTGTTGATTTAGGGGACAAGGTTGACGCTACGTTAAGTTATTATTCCAATTTAATGCCTTTCGAGGCTAACTTTTATACGTATTATAAAAATTTATTTAACACTAATTATTCGGTGTATGATCCTTATGCACATAATGTTTTTGATTTTAAAGGTTTGTATTGACTTGATGCTAAATTTAGTGGTGATAATGGTAAAATGGCTATGTATTTAAAGATATTTGGTGGTCTTGATCCTAGTTTAAATTTAAAATTGTATGAAATATCAAAAGTAAATGGTGATGGTTTTTGGGGGGAACTAAAGGAACTAGCGGAGAGCGGTTATAAAAATTTAATGGAACATGCTTATTATAATATTATGTTGAAACAGTTATCTAATTATGAAGAGTCTTTAAAAAGTTTGTTGATGAAAAGTAAGTATGTTGAGTGGCGTAGTTCTTTGTGAAAATATCAAAATGAACGTGATTTGGTTTTATATTGGTTTCCTTATTATCATTCTGCGGAAGATGAAGAAAGTAGTATTTCTCGTAGTGCGAATTTTTTTGATTTAATGTTTACTGATGGGCTTGATCAGGATTTTCTTAATGCTTATAAATGGCGAGAAAGTTATAGTGTAACAAAAGGACCGGGTTTTGCTTTTGAAGGTACTATTCCTACTTCTGTCAAAGATGACGTAGTTGTTAATGATAATAGGAAGGGTGTTTTTACAAATTTAGGTGCTTTTGATATTTATGATCCGTCTTATATGTTTACTAATAGTAATTTGTATAGAACTCACTTAACTGACGATATTTTCCCAGGTAAATGAGTTAGGGGTGGTTATAATCTTAAATATAGAAAAGGTAGGTTGTTTAGGGTTATAGATGTTGATGATAAAGCATTTTTTAGTTTGACAGATTTGTATGGTGATCGTCGCGGTAGTATAGATTTTAATAAGTTTAACGGTTGAGGTACGGAGCCAAAGTATCCTGTAATAGATAGGTTTTTAGGTGGGATGTTTAAGGAACCGTTCAAATTTGAGCCTAATAAAATTGAGAATGCTTATTTAAAACACGTTTATAGTGTTGTGTACAAAAAATCGTTGGCACGTTATATTAAAGATAAAAATTTTTATAAACATTTAAAAGCTAATGCTTTCCCTAAGCAGTTCCTGGCGAAACAAAGGGTGCGGAAACTTGAGTATCTAGATGTTGCTGGTGAACGGTTGAATTTGCTCCGCAAAATGCATTCGTTTTGAAAAAATTTAACCGTTGATCTTATGAGTAGCGGTCCTTTGTTTAAGGTTAATACTTTTGGCTATGACATGTTCAAGTTAATGCGTAATTATGATTTTTTTCAAGATGTTTTAGTAACTATGGTAGATCGAGTTGTCCGTAAGGGTTCGTTGAAACCTGATAATTTTATTAAGGTTAATGTTTTTAATAAGGAATTTTTTTTTAACACAAAACCTTTTACTTTTACATTTTTGTATAAAAAAGTTAATAATTTTGATTATTTATTAGCAAATCCTTATGTAGCTAATAGAGTTTTGGATAATAAATTTTCTAAATTTTTTAATTTTTTTGTTAGTTTTGATTTGTTAGGTAAAGATATAAATTTTACTTTTAATAAAATACTTTTATTTGATAATTTATTTATGTCTGATGATTACAAATCTTTTTTATACGCACATAAACAAGATGTTTTTATTACAAATTCGTTTGTTAAATTAGTTACTGAGAATATAAATTTAAACTTGTTTTTTGACATGTATGTGGATGTGTTGAATTTTCGTGATAACGTTAGGAGATCCTATATGAAATATAGGGGGTTTTTTAATTTCTATCATGGTTATGACCCTGCTATAGGTAGCTTAGGGTTTAGTAAACTTTTTTATAATTCCGCTTATAAAGCGTTTAAGGGGAAACGTAATTTTTCGCGTATTATTAGATCTAAATCCTTGAATGATTTTTTGATGTTTAATTTAAATGAAGATAGTTCGTTAGAGTTAAAAAAGTTGCATCGTGGTGGTTTTTACAATTTAAAAGGGGATTTATTATCTCGTAGAACGAAACAAATGTTTTTCGGTTATAATATACATAATAAAGGGTGGCGTGGTTTTATTGAGAATTTTTTTGATGATATTTTTTTTGATACTATGCATGAACTTAAAGAGCTCGATTTTTTTGCGAATGAGGCGTTGGCTACCGAGGAGTCTGGTTACTATATTACCGGTGAGGAAAATACGCAGCTTATGTTTGAAGGTAAAGGGACGCGGCAGTTAAAGTTAGATAGTTTGGATAACGACGCGTCACGTAAAGAGTATGATGACTCCGTGCATAATTTTATGAGTAATGATTTAGTTGATGATAGTCCTGTTTTAGTGGCAAGCCCTTATTTACCAGATATGTTGCATTCAAGATCGATAGATGGTGATTCTTTTTTAGAGACTTATGTTATAGATTCAGACAATTTTTTAGAGGATAGTCTTTTAGCTGGAGGTTTGAAAGCTGTTAATAGGTCGCCTGCTTTTGTAGAATCGTACCCTAAACCTAATTTTTTATTGGATTTTGATGTGTATTACAGTCCTAGGATGTTGGACTCTTGACGTACTTATCATAAAATTTTAAGGATGAGTCAGCCTTATCGAACCTTTTCTAGTTATACGCCAAAAAGGTTTGAAAGAAACATGTACACTTCGCTTTACGTGAATGATCTTTTAACAACGCAAGGTGGTAATTTTGGTGGAATTTTTAATCATTTAATATCGATTATACAGAACCCGTATATGTTGATACGGGGATATTTTCCATTCGAAGAAATGGGTGTTTTTTATAAAGGTTCTAATTATTTTCCACGTACTTATTATCGAGGATTTAATCGTGAGTTTAGGCGTCATGAGGTTTCGCTTTATGATAATCCTATGGTAGATAATACGCAAATGATTAATGATACGTTTAATAATAAATATATTGAAACTCGTCCTGTGGAGCGTAAGCGTTATATGTCATTTCCTGTGGAGTGGCCTACTAAAATAAGACAGCTTTTATTTTTGCATTTACGAGAAGAGCGTGTTTTAAATGTTCTTGATTTAGTTAAATTTTATAATTTAAGGTTTAAGAATTTTGTTCTTAAGAAGCGTTATTTGGCTGATAATATTATTATTGGGGATAAATCGTTGTTGTTTGAGCATGTGTCTGAAAATGAGGATTCTTCTTTCCGTAGTTGAAGGGTTAAGGGTACCTATTTTTATAGGTTGTTGGATTTAATTTTTCACGGTCGAGTTAGTTATAAATTTTTAGGTATTAATAAGTTTGGATTTTTGCGATCGAATACTCGTTATGGTCAAGATTTTTTTCGCAGCGATTTTTTTTTAAATAGGTTATTGTTTTATCCCAATACTTTTATTACTAAAAGATATTCTGCCATAGACCCTTACTTAAAAGAACGGTTTCTTTATGTTCAAATACCGGAGTTGAATCGTTATTTAAATATGCGTAAAATTTTTTATTCGTATAGTCCTAATAAATTATTGCATCGATTTTATGGGTTTCCTAAATATGATTTAGTGGGAACCTATGGAGGTAACTCTTTTTTCCATACTTTTACAATGCGTGGTAGTTTTTTTAACTCATCAATGGATCCTTTTGCTGTACAGGATTTAATTAGTACATGAACTAGAGCGCGCTATGTGGAATTTCAGTCATTAGGACCTATAAAATATATACCTATTTTAGGTAATTTTTTATTTGCGAATTTAACTGATCCTAGGAAGAATCATGTTTTAGAAATTTATGGTGATTATACTAGGTTGTATAAAACTATAAAAAAATCGTCTGACAATCATCTTTCGTTTCGAAAATTGGGGTGAAATCAGTATACCGTTATGGGTTACAAATTGAATCATTTCGGCAGTAATTTTGCGCTTTTTGAACCGTTGTTTACGGATCGTGTTTATTTTTCGAATAGAATTAATCCTATAAATTTATATCATAGGGTTTATCCGCTGACAACTTATCCTCATTACAATTTTCGTAATGATTATTCTAAAAAATACTTAAGAGTGGATCCTGGGTATATGTCTTTACCTTCTTTTGACTTTTACGGAAATACTCCTTTGAATTCGACTGAACTTTTTAGTGAAAAGAGTAGATTGTTTGGAACAGGAACTGGGTTTCACACTATTTCGGCTAGCGAGAATGTACCGTTTTATTTTGTTAAAAGGTTTACTGGTGATGTTTATAGTATGTTAGAATATTATAGAACGTTACGTAGAGGTCGTAACCGCAATGTCCGACCTTTTGGGCTTTATGATAAAGAGTTAGTGCATCCTGAAATTAATAGGAAATGGTTTAGTTATGAATTTTATACCGAAGATTTTTTTGCTTTAGGTAGTGCTGTTATGGAAGATAGGTTTGCTGGTTGGCTTTTGGATTTTTTATTTAATACAACGGGTTACTTTGATTTTTTTGATAAATATTCGCTTATAAGAAATGAGCATATTCATAGAAGTAGCTACGATTTTGTTTCTATTTATAAAGAGCCTTTAGTTTATACTTTTGATAACAAAGAACGATTTAGGTACAGTTTATCTTCAGGGTTAAAAAATGATTTAGAGTTGTACCCTCGTGTTTATAATGTTTTTGATAATGTAAATGTTAGAAAGGTTGAGGAGGCAGGTTTGTTGTATTTTTATAGAAATGCTGATGTTTTTTTTGATAGGATTGGGTTTACGTTAGTTAAAAATATATTATTTGAGGATTTTTATAATATAAACAATACTGATAAAAATGTGAATATGAATTATATGTTGGATTATAAATTTAAAATGTATGGTTGAGACATGTTTTGAACTTTGTACGGTGACCATAGAAAATTAAGGTCTTATAAAGAGCGTTATTTGTTTTCTTTTGACACATTTTTAAATGGTTTTTTACACGAGTTGTATTTTTTGCAAAATTACCAGTTTAATAATAAGTTTGATACCTTAAAATTAAATTTACTTGTTAATAAAGAGAATAGTTTTTTTATTAATAATGTTTATTATAAATTACAGCGTGATAATATTTTTTTAAAATATACGAAATTAACTTATATGAGTACTTTAAATCTTTTTTCGAATATATTTTGAAAAATTTTTAACGTGAGTGGTGTTGTTGCTGATTCTTATATATATGTATATTTAAAGTTGTTTATTGGGATTAATCGTTATTTATCTAATTACAACAGACTTGATTTGGAAGTTGCAAGAAAAACATCTAAATATACGTTAACGTCTACCACGTTTAATAATGTGTTATATAATAAAGTGTTTGGTGCGGAATCGTTATATGGTAATACTGGACCTTTTAAGGAATTCTATTATTCCAAAGATTTAGATAAAGGTGTTTTTTCTGATCTGTACTCTATGTTGTCTTTAGGGGTGTTCGGTTGAGCCAAAAACACGTCGGCGTTTGTTTCAACTTATATTTTAAGTAGCTTGAATTTGGGTTATTATCATTTAAATAATTTAGTTTTAAATTTAAGTAATTTTATTTATGTAAAAGGGGCTATGCCTACACCTACTTCAGAATTTAATATTTTTTCTGTAAACAAGAATAAAAAACTTTGGGAGGAGGTCGTGTTTGGTGAAGTAGCTGAAAACGTGTCTATAAGCAGGATTAAAGAGAAAAAAAGAAAAAGTTTAGTTTTGTCGGATGTAGTTTTTGAGCCTTATTCGCGTGTTAAGGTGAACGAGAGGGCTAAGGGTAGTGATATTGATGCATTTCCTTATGCTTACGACGGTAATGCCCGAGTTGACATGCTAAGTATGAAGAAGCAGTTCCATTCAAAAAGCGATGTTTATGAAAATGTTATGTTTCCATTATTAAGCGTAAATTGGTTGTTTAGCTTTTTTCACGTGGTAATTAGTGATTGGCAGGAATATATACGTACATTATTTTTTTCAGTACCTTTGTCTTATTTTGAGACGTTGAACAGGAGTAGAGTTTTTGATGATTATTTTTTGACTTTTGGGGATATGTCTGATAATAATAATGTTGTTAACTATAAAAATGTTGCGTCAGGTCAATACGCTAAGTTTTTAGCAGCGCTTGTGTTGGAATCTCGTAGTGCTTCTTTTTATAACATACATAATAATGGGGAGTGGATAGCTAAGTATGTTGCTTCTTGAGGTAAAGCTAGAGAATATAGTGAAAGGCTTCGTAATTTTCATGTTTTGGATTATCAAAAACGTTTGCTGGGTAGGTTTGAAAATTTAACACAAGAAGATACTTTGAAGTTGGGTATATCTTTTGTAAATGGTACTAATTATTTGCACAATTTGCTGGATTTAGTTAAAAATGAAAAATTGTTAGATGAAAATTATTCGTTTCGAAAATTTCAATATTGAAAGTTGTTGGGGCCAACTTTTGGGTCTGATGTTTCGTTTTTATATAATGAGAAATTGTCAACTTTGAAAGTTGATGATTTTTATGGTAGTCAAGGTATGTGGACGGATTTTAGTTTTAATTATATACAGCGTGGTTTTTTTGGTGGCGGGTTTGTGAATAAATCTAATTTTTTTAATTTTTATTATTTGTTTGATTTAGTTGATAATTTTTTATATAATAATAATGTTTATAGGTATGTTACAGATTCTACTTACAGGTCTAGGTTTTTGAATTTGGGTTATTTTAATAACGGTGATGCTTTTTTTTATTCAGGTAGTGAGTTAATCTTTTATTATTTGGCGAGTAGTACACCTTTATTTCCGAAAGTATTTGGGTTATTTAATAATTTATATATACAAAACAACGACGAGGTGTCAGGGTTAAAGGATTTGTTTTTATTTGACGATTATAGGAGATTTAATTTGCAAAATGGGTTTTGTGATTCTTTTGGATTGAGATTGGATATATCTAATGTTGAATTTAATCCAGCTTTGACTTCGTTTATCCAAAAAACTTTATATGACAAAAACATTTATTTAGCAAATACTGATGGTTTTTATTTTTTTTTTTCTAAAAATAGTTTAAATGATACGTTAGGTTTTGTTTTTAATTCTTATAATTCTGCAACTGGTGGTGTTATACTTGATCCTGTATCGTCTGATTTGTATATAACAAATGTGTTAAGGACTAGTTTTAGGTTTAGAGATTTTTTACCGGACAATTTACATGAATGAGGCCCTTTTGATTATGTTTTTTCTTTTTTTTTAGATTCAGTTGAATCTTTGTCGGACAGTACGGTTGAGTTTGTCGTACATGTCTTTGATAGATTTTTTTTATTTTTTTTTAATATGTTTGATGGTAGTAAATATTTTATTAAAGGGTTTGTTTGAAATATAATGTTTTATTTTGGTCTTTTTTATTTTAAAGGTTTTGGTGACTCTTGAAATTTTTTTCTTGCAGATTTGAAGTTACGTGGTCAATTATTTTATCTAATAATTCATGGTAAATTCTTTAATTTGGAGGCTTTTTTATACGCGAATGTTTTATTAAAGCAAATCATGACAAAGTTGTTGCGTATTTTTAATTTACAGTATAGTTTGTGGGATTTTTGATTTAATGTTCCTATTGACGAGTTGGGAGATTTAATGTTTGCTGATGGACCAGGTGCGCAAGGTTATCATTATGATAGGGATTCGAATATTATTTATTTATTAGATCCTACGTTTTTATTGCAAGAGTTTGCTAATAAGCATGCGTTGTCTTTCGGTGGTATGTTTCCAGAAATGGTTTCAAATTTTAGAAAAGTTTTACGAAATGAAGAGTCTAATTTTTTTGATAAATATTCTTTTGTTACATCTACGGAATGGTTTGCTAATTTATATGCTTGGTTTAGAGTTGATTTTGTTATTGCTATGTCTAACAACGATATGCCTTATAAAGATATAATGGAAAGTGTTACCGATACAGCATTACCTTATTTATATAGTACGTCTTGAGTTCACACTGTTTTGTGGTTAACTTTGGTTTATGTTTTTTTTAATCTGTTATTTGATGCTTCGGGGTTTTTAGATCGAGATGAAGATCACACTTTACTCGAAGATCCGAATTATGGTTTGTCTACTGTTGATGGGCATTGACGTGATTGGAGTGGTGAGAATAATATTGAGGAAACAGAAGCGGAGCTTGAAGATGCTCAGTTTGATCCTACAACAGGTGAGGGACTTTCGTCGTTTGATGGTGATGCGGATTATACTGGTGTTATGGCAGAGTATATCAACGATTTGAATTCAGAATACGTTACTAATGAATTTGCGTTAGCTTTTGAACGATCACTTATTATAAGTGAATTTGGAGGTTTGCGTCTTTTAGATATTGCTGATGGATCTAATTTAGTTTCAACTACAGGTAAAATTCCTAGAAATAGTAGGTTTTACGACTATTCGGCTTTTTTTGAATATCAGCAGTCGGAGTTTTTAAAAATTGCTGGAGAGCCTAAACATAATTTTGGTTTACCTATAGTTCCTTTTAAAATTACAACATTGGATGTACATCAATGATTTGAGAACTGGTTTTTAAATAGTAATAGATTGTTGCCTAATGCTGAAAAATTTAGGATTGTTACAGATTATTTTGCTCCAGGTGGTTATTTGAATAATTTAGTTCGGCACCAGAATATTTCTGAACCTTTAGACAAAGATTTAGATCAAATTTTTTATTATGTTGCAGATGATGAGGAGGACGTTATGGAAAACAAAGGGTTTACTAAATCTTCCGCGTATCCTGAGGTTTTGCTAGATGAGTTTTTGTATATGAATCATAATAATTATAATAATATAGGTGGTTATGATACTGGTTTAAAATCTTCTTACGAAGATTGGCTGAAGCGGGATGTTTTTTATGGTTTATGGGAAGAAGAGGATATTTTTGAGATTTTTGAGGACTTAGAGGAAATAGAAGAAATACGTCTTCATCATATTTATGATTTTATAACGACACATGCTAGCCCTTATAGGTTTTTCCGGTCGTTTTATGATTTTCACAAAAAAACATTTTTAAAAGCTTTTAACCGTGACGAGTTACTTGCTTCTCATTTAAATCAGAATATTACAGATGATATGGTTACTAGTATGTTTGTAACGCCTCTTGAACGCTTTCAACGTTATAATGAGTTGCCTACAAATGAAACTCTTAAGGGTCTAAGAGAATTACCTGAATATGATTTCGATGTTCGTCCTGTTCTTGATATTCTTAAGTCTGATCAGGAGTTGCCGTCGTTTGGTGCTATTTTTAGGTATTTACTTTATACGGTTCCTGATTTTGTGGAACAGCCTGAAGCTCAGTACGACAGGACTGGGTTGTATTCTAATTATAAAGATTTAAAGGTTTATTCCAGTGGAGATGTTTCGTCGTTAAATGATGATTATATTATTTCCGGAGGTTATACACGGTTTTGGCGTAAGGAACTTTATACTATGCATAATTATAATGATGCCTATCTTGAAAAGATGTCTAATTTAAGCGAGTTGAGGTTTAGCGATCCTACTTTAGTTGTAAAGAGGGGTAATGATTGGTTAAAGCGTTCGTGAGTGTCAAGTCCTTTCAAATTTTGGTTTGATTATAAAAAAACCACGTTTACAAGCAATCGTATTCTTCCTTCATATCCTCAAAAATTTTCTTTTTCGGTTAATAATTATTTATTTTTTAAGCATGCGTACGATGATGTGTTTAAATCAGCTACTGGTGGTTATGTTACTGTAAGGCCTTCTTTATGAAACTCGTTTTTATTTCAACCTTTGTTTGATATAAATTCTAACAAAGCAAAAGGTTCTTTAAGTGATTCTTTGTTTGATGAAAAATCTAAGTCTATTTTTAATTTAAGTCATTTTTTATATTTTGCGGTAGAATATTTGTGATTATATTATAGAAATTTAAATTTATGAAATGTTAATTATGATCCTTTAAAGGTTAAAAATTTTTTAGAGTATGCTGATCTTTATAAACGCTTAGATCCTTTATTGGATTCTAACGCGGATACTTTGATAGGTGCTCATTTGTTTTTTGGTAGGCCAACTAGGGGTATTAGTTATTTTGATGATTTTGATTTTTGGTACAATTTTCATAGGAGTAGGTTTGATTTTCATAAATTTTTTGGCGTATTACGTTTAAATAGGGTTAAATTATTAGAGGATTTGTCGGACGATCGTAAATTAAATATAGTGCGCAATTTAGGGTTAAATAACGGTTATTCTTTTTCGTCAAAGTTGTTAGATTTTTATGTTTCTACACAGCCAAAGCTGTTTTATGATGTATTTAAAAAAGTTAATTGAGATGATTGGGTTCAATTGAAGGATAGTAGTAGGTTTCACAATGTTTGAGGTTATCGACCTTTTAAATCGTCTTTATTTAACAATAGTTGATTTTCTTTTATGGGAAATCGCCGTTTGTTAAATACGTTATTTGTTTTTAATGAGGAACGTAGGTTTGTTGTTTCGGATTTTTTTATTTTTTCTAAAATTTTAAATTTTTTTGAGCGTAATAATTTTTTTATACCTACTAGAAATTTTTTGACTATAGCGTTGAGAGATCCTTTTTTAAGTTTTCGTTATAATTCTTTATTTGCACATTTTTCGTTGTATAATTATATAAAGACGAATCCTTTGGTAAAGGTTGATAACCGTGAAGATTTTGAGATTTTAAAAAATATTCACATTAGTGTTTTACAAGGTAAAAAATGGTTAAGTTTTAATTCCGTTTTTTTTATGCCGGTCCGTTTTTTTTTCAGACGATTGTTATTTTTGTTTTATATTAAGTTTTTACATGGACAAGTTATTTATTTTGTTTTGCGTTGGTTGCGCATGTTTATAATAAAGCTTTGGTTTTATAGGAAAAATTATAGAAATCGTTATAACTTTTTAAAAATGTTGTTTGTTGTTAATTTTGGTTTATTTGTTATTGGTTTAATTTTGTATTTTATTTGTGTTTATTTTTTTAATTTTAATATAGTAGGAGGGAATAGTATTTATCAGGTTTTTGCGAACGATTTACAAATGTTTAATGATTCTTTTGATGAGGGAGATATAAGTAAGGTGAGGTGAGAAGTTACTTATGATGAAGGGGGAGTTTTTCCTTGTAGTAGTTGTAGGTGTGGTAATTTTGGTGGGTTTGTGGATAAAATAAGTACTTGTAGTTGTGTTATACCACCGAGGTTGTTAGGTTTGCAGTATTTTTGGGATTCGGAGTTTTTAAGTGAAGAGATAGGTTTTAATTTTTTTTTTTTTCGTAGTTTTTATATTACAAATCTTTCTTGGGAGTCAGGTATTCCTTTAATTTATTTATATTCTTATAGTTATGAATCGCCGACGATTTTTTTTAAAACAAATTATCCTTTTAG
>Ga0224496_10000406_pt1 | contig 30182 bp, 19 predicted proteins | sample SF_Jul11_sed_USG_2_FD_168127 | JGI IMG/M metagenome (GOLD analysis project Ga0224496, IMG submission 168127) | Sediment microbial communities from San Francisco Bay, California, United States - SF_Jul11_sed_USGS_8_1 | ecosystem: Environmental > Aquatic > Marine > Sediment | place: USA...
GGCAGGTGTAATCTCACTGATTATTACGATGGCATTGTTGGGCGCGGGGCTTGTAGTCGTGGCCGTTTACGACATAGTTTGGTCGGCCTATGTTGCGGCTGCACTACTCGGGATTTGCCTTACGATTGGCAGCGCAGTCCCGATCACGATATTGGCAATGCGGCGATTTAATGTCAGCACGTGGGAATTATTGAGTGATGTGCTTGCGCGGCCTCTGCTTTCGAATACCCCTTACGCTATTGTGCTTATCGCCGGAATGAAGATGATCGATCAGACGCATCCTGTCGAAATAGTAGCGGTGTTGCTGGGTGCGGGTGCCGTCTGGCTGGTGTCGTGCTGGTTCCTGTTGCTTACCGGCGATGACAAGCGGCGTATCCTCAAGAAGCTGAGAAGATGATGAAATTTGTCGCAAGAATTGCCCTGTCGATGACGTACGCGTTTGCGATCTGCATTGCAAGTTTGCTAAGTCTCATTGTGCCGAAGCGTAGACCAGCTTCTGGCCGGCTCCTCGCAATTGGCACTTTCCACAATCCGAACTGGTTCATGGCTCATATACCGCCACTCGCCAATTGCGGCATTGACGAGATTATTGTCGTCGGCGATGGTTTTATGCAGCAACTCCCGAATGTGCGGATGGTCGTGCCGAATCGTTTCGTTGCCGCTATTTTTTCCCGTTCCGTTGCGAAGCTGATATGGGGATTTGGCTGTGCGATCAAATACAAACCTGATCTTTACATGGGGTATGCGATATTTCCGGCAGCAACCTGGGCGCTATTGCTTTCCCGGCTCTTCGGCCGCCCTTGTTGTTTTCAATTGACCTCCGGCAAGCTCGAACTTGAGGGAGGCGGTAACCGCGCAGAGAACCGGTTGCTGGCGTCCCTGAAAACGCCGTCACCGCTGGTTGAAAGGCTAGCATTCACGCTGACCCGCCAATTTGACCTGATGATAGTTCGGGGATCCCAGGCTGAAGATTATGTTCGTAAGCTCGGTTATATCGGGCCGGTTGCCACCATCACGGGCAGCGTTACAATTCCGGAGACTGTGCAAGGTCCTGGTGAGCGGGATATCGATCTTATTTACGTGGCGCGATTAACGCGTCGCAAGCGCCCGGACCGATACATCGAGATCGTCAAGCGTGTCGCACAAGAGATACCCGGTGTCAAAGCGGTGGTAGTCGGCGATGGCCCCGAGTATGAGCCAGTGAGACAACAAGTTATTGCAGCGGGTCTACAAGATAACGTTGAGCTACTGGGACTTCGCCACGACGTACCGGATCTCGTCGCGCGGTCCCGTCTATTCGTACTGACGTCCCGTTGGGAGGGACTATCCATCGCGCTCCTCGAAGCTATGTCGGGGGCCGTCGTTCCTGTAGCGAGCGATGTCGGTGATCTTGCCGACGTCGTCAAAAACGGAGTGACAGGTTACCTGTATGACGAGGATGACCTCGATAGTTTCACGAAAACAATTGTCGACCTGCTCTCAAATGAGGAACTACAGACTACCCTGGCAATGTCTGCACGACAGGCCGTTATCGACAAGAGCGGCATCCAGGCTGTCACGCAGCAGTGGCACGACGTGTTGCGCGAGTATGTGGCAATGCGGGACAACAGTCGTTCGGTCTGAACGGGTGAACTGATGGGACACAGAGAGAACCCGGCTGATCCGACTTACGTGTACGTCGCAGGCCGAGGTCATTCCGGAACGACATTACTGGGTTTTTTGCTTGGGAATCACCCGGATATCTGCGGTGTCGGCGAACTGATGTACTTGCCATTGCAGTGTTTTCGAGATCACAAGACTCGCTGGGAAGGCCTGTGCGGCTGTGGGGAACGCCCCTTTAATTGTGAGTTTTGGTCACCGATTATTGCGGACATAGAAAGCGAATTTGGCCACAACCTGAAGCACCGGCCATTTGGCTGGCGTATTTCCGATGCAGGAATCGAGGAAGAGTATCGTTCCACTGCTCCCATCCGGTCGCCGTATTCGTGGGCCCGGCATAAAGTATGGCGAGCGCTTCGGAGAATGCAGTATTCGCGACACCAAACGTCACAACGAATTGGCAAATTTCATGTGCCGCAAAAGCTCTGGATCGAAAGGCGCGACTATCTTGCAAGACGTATCTCAAAGCAATCCTGCTGCTCCGTAATTGCCGACATTTCCAAAGATTACCTCGATATGCGCGATGTCTATGACTATTCGTCGTTGCAAAACAAGGTCATCTTCATTACCCGGGACTGTCGGGCAAATATCTGGTCGCAGGTGAGGATGCACTGCAAGCGGCATGGTGATGCATCGCGGGAGCATGTCGAAAGAGTGATAGTACGCTCGTCGAGAGACTGGGTTAGCGTTAACCGCAGAATTCTTTCTGCGCTGGAGGGCGTGCGAAGCAAGGACTGGATTCATGTCCGATACGAGGATATCTGCCGAAATACGGTTGCAGAAATGGACAGGGTACTGCAGTTTGCGGGATTACAGAATTTGGACGAGGTGCTCGACTTTAATCAGCCGGTTGAACATACGATAGCCGGTAATCGCGTCCGTTTTGGCGGCAAGATGAAAGCAATTCGTGAAGACCTGGCTTGGCAGGATGAGCTACGGCCCGGTGAGCTGCGGATCATCGCCGACATTTGTGGGACATTGGCTGGACAACTGGGATACTCGTTCTGAAACGTTCAGAACGGGTCACTCCTCCGTGGCCCGCCTGCCATACCGGCTGCGAGAGTAAACCGCATACATGAGTCCGATGGAACACCACATCAATACAACACCGGCGCGCGGATAGAACGACTGGGCGCCCAGCGAGGCAACGAGCTGGGCGGTGGTCAGTACCAGGCAAATGCCACCGGCCGCCGCGATCAGGGGCGAGTCCTTGTCCTGGAAGAGACGGTTGCTTCTCCACAAAGTGAGTCCGAAGAAGAGGAAGATTGGCAGAGCCCCGATCAGCCCATTGTCGAGGATGAGTTCCAGGTATGCATTGTGAGGATGGTTGAATCGACCCGCGCCCTGTCCGATAAGATCAAACAGCTCCTGGCTTGAGCCTGATAGATGAAATCCACGTCGTCCCCAGCCAAAAAAGGGTTTCTCGGAAATGCTTTCGAGGACCAGCGGCCAGACCAGGATTCGCCCGGAGGTGACGCTGGCCAGGTCGGTTGTTTCCTCGCCGACGATGCGCACGGACGAATCTGAACCGAAGCCTTCAAGCATGCGTTCCTGAACTGCTGGTACCAAAGAGACGACGAGAATGATCATGACCGGTATCGCGAACAGCAGGCGTCGGTACTTCAGGACGGCGACCATCAGGCCGAGTGCGACCCACGTCGCGTAGCCGGTTCTGCCCCCCGTCAATGCGAGGGACAAAATCAGCAGCGCACCAAGTCCCAACATGGCGCGAGACTGCCACGCTTTCTGGAATGCGCTACGGCTCACCACAAACGCCCAGCTACCGGCAGCCATCAACGCAGCAAGGTCAACACGGTGGTAACCCAGACCCTTGTTTAGAACGCTGAGCGCTCGCGCTGCAAGTGCCTCTCCATCCGCGATATACCCGAGCGGCATCCACTTGATGATCTGCAATCCTAACAAAAGCAAAGTGAGCATGATCGCGCCCATGCCTAATCGCAATCGTGACGCGCTGTTGCAGCCGTGAAAAAGGAGCAAACCGGGCAAGACATATTTTAGGGAATTGAAGATGTCATCAATAAAATAGTCTTTGGTTGCAGCCCGATCGGGGAGACCCGCGTTAATATTAAAAATCTCGACGGCTTCGATATCCGCCAGCATTCGACTGAAACCGATCACGATAATGACGAAGTAACAGATCAGGAGAACGGTAATCTCACGCGGCATGGTCCAGCTAAGCTGCTCACGCTTGCGACTAATAAACCAGCCGACCAAGATGAACAGCATTAATAGATTCCACGGATTCAGACCGGTAACGCCAAACATTTGGCGCGGCATGTCATAGCGTTCGATGATCGACATCATCACGATCAGGCCACAAAGTGCCTTGTACCAGTCCTTAAACGCGTAGATGGACAGGAACCCGACAACCAGTGTAAGCAGGGTATAGCGAAGCATGTCAAGGTTGCTGCACGGGCAGGCCGTTTGTTCGGCACCGGTTGTAGACTTGGCAGAGTGACATAATGTGTAGGCTTCTGAGCTGAGCGACTAAATAGCCGGAACTCATTGAATTGTAGCGTGATTCATGGATGATTGCGCAGTCGGTGGTATTGTTTATTGAGGGAGACAAAATGGAGGTTGCCGCAGGTGATTCGTGTCGCGTTGGTGATTAGCAACCTTGAGTTCGGGGGAGCGCAACGGCAACTTGTTGAACTGGTTAACGCGTCACAGAACATGGACGTGAGCTATTGTCTGGTCGCGATGTCCGATGTCATTCCGTTGGCTGGTCAGCTTTTTGACCCAGATGTCGTCAGGGTTTTGAATAAACGAAGCAGGTTCGATTTTACCGTTGTTCCCAGGCTGGCGCGCCTGTTTCGCGAGCAACGGATTGATGTCGCACACGCGTTCTTGTTTGACGCCGAGATTGCGACCAGACTGGCAGGGACGATGGCTTCCACCGGAGTCGTTGTCGGTTCGGAACGAAATGTCAACTATCGCATCAAGCGCATTCAGAAAATCGCTTACCGATTGACGCATGGAATGAGAGATGCCTGCATCGCCAATTCAATTGCCGGTGCCAGATTCAACGCGCGGGAGTTGGGTTATTCGAGTGACCACTACCGGGTCGTCTACAATGGTGTCGATACCGCTCGTTTTCATCCCGCCGACAGGAGCGCGGCCTGTGAATTGCTCGGCCTTGACCCTGCTTTTCGATGGGTTGGAATGGTTGGCAGCTTCAAGCGACAGAAGAATCACTCGGTTTTCTTGCGTGCAGCACGGCGTCTGCTCGATGAGCGCCAAGACGTACGTGTTGTCCTTGTTGGCGACACACTCGCGGACGGATTGCGCGGCACGAACGAATACAAACGTGAGATCGTCAGTGAAATTGAGCGCCTCGACTTTGGTGACCGAATCGCCATGCTTGGCAATCGGGAAGACATTGAGAACGTCTACCCGGCCTGTGATCTTACGGTCTTGCCTTCCCTGCACGAAGGTACGCCGAATGTTGCTCTGGAATCCATGGCGTGTGGAACACCCGTGGTCGCATCTGATGTGTCAGACAATTCTTTCGTAATTCCGAACGGTGTCGCGGGATTCGTCGTCCCGCTTAACGATATTGATGCGACTGGCGCGGCAATGCTGCGTTGCCTGGATACCGAAACGAATGCCATGCTGAGTGAGCAGGCAAGGGCGCGAGCCGAAAAACAATTCAGTACTGATGCATTTGCCAGAAATATGCTTGAGGTCTATCGCGAACTTCTCGGCTAGAGCCGCTGCTTACCCAATCAGGACCGTCTCTATTCGGCGACATTGAAATTCGCGATAACTTTTAAAGACTTATCGCGGCCATCAAACCCTCATCGCAGAAATACGTCCACAAATTGCGACAGAATACGCATCCTGGGATGAGCCAAAGCGAGCTCTGATTTGAAGAAGTAACTCTAAGGCTTTGAACAGATAGTTTTTTACGTAATCTGGCACCGTTTTTGCAGGTCCAGATGGGATAGCTTAGAGTAAGAAATGGACAAAGGCATACTTGCTGAAAGGCGAGGACGCAAAGCTTCCGGTCTACGGGATAGTTCCTAGGATAGCGGGGTTGCCAGACCCGGACAGAGCTTCAGACTCTGGCTAAATGCACTCGTCGACGGCGCCGTTGCTGAATTTTCCCCAAGCCTTTTCGGTCAATGATGCACAGGACTAGAATGGTGAAAAATTTCTCAATGAGAATCTTGCTGACGGCCACAGGGCTGCTTTCCGTCTTCTTCACGACTGGATGCACCAGCTCAGGCGCGGACACCGTAGCCAACGGCAATAACGGTAACGGTGGTGGATCAGCAAACAGCGCGCCGTCGATATCCGGAGCGCCCGCCAGCGCCGTGAATGTTAACCAGGTATGGAACGTCACCCCAACTGCGTCAGACCCGGACGGTGATCCGCTGACATTCTCAGTACAAAACGCGCCGGATTGGGCGACGACGTTCGATGCCACGACGGGTATGCTGGCGGGAACGCCAACGGCTGGTGATGTTGGTATCTACTCAGATATCCGAATTTCTGTCAGTGACGGCTCACTCAGTGATGATCTTGGGCCGTTCTCGGTCGAGGTCACGCAAGTGGCGCTTGGATCGGCCACGGTGAACTTGTCTTTGCCTACGCAATACAACGATGGAAGTTCACTAAATGGCCACATTGAAACTATAAACATTTACTATGGAGTCTTGCAGGGGAACTTGCTGAATAAGATACAGATTAGCAATATCGGCACGACCTCTTACGTCGTCGACAATCTCGTGCCGGATACTTACTTCTTTGGTGCAACACTTGTAGACGACCAGGGAGCGGAGAGCGGTTTGTCTAATATCGGTTCGGTTACGGTGCAGTAGCCTTCGCGCGCGGACAGTTATGGAGTACGGACTTTGAATGGTATTTACTTGAGAAAAGCGATCGGCGTGCTGGTGATTTTCGTCGCAGGCGTGGTTTTTTCTGCGGCTGCCAACGCCCAGGCTGTGCGGCCCTGCGCTCCATCGATTTGCGTGACGGAAGGCAGCGGAGGTTCCTGCACGCCCCAGCCTGCCGATGCTAGTTGCTCTGTTTTGGGTAATGCACCAGCACTTGAGGGCTACGGAACATCCAGCACTTTTGGTGGTGGGCCCAATTCTGAAACCTGCGTTGTTTCGAACCTCAATGATTCAGGGGCAGGCTCTTTTCGTACCTGTATTGAAGATCGCAACGGGACGGTCACAAACCCGGTTCCCCGAACCGTTGAGTTTTCTGTCGGCGGTACAATCACGCTGATAGCCGATTTGCGTATACGCCAGCCCTACCTGACGATCGATGGTCTCTCGGCTCCTTCGCCAGGCATCACGATCGCCAAGGCCGGCGACGGCACCGACGGCGAGTCAGAAATCCAAACCTGGCCGGAAGAGAGCACTTGCGGCCATGACGTTCTGCTGCAGGGCCTGCGTTTTCGCGGAGTTTGGACGCGTAACACGACCGCTCACAGCCAGAACGCCGACAATATTATGGTTGATGGCGAAGACTTTACGGGATGCTTGAAGAATATTGTGATCTGGCGCAATACGTTTATCGACGGTCAGGACGCCGTCGGCAGCTTCTGGGGCTCGGTCACCGATGTGACGTTTGGCTATAACCTCGTCGTCTACAACTTCCATCCTCAGGTGATTTCGCATGCGCCAGGCGGTGAGTCAGGGCAGGAGCGTGAGCGCTTCAGTCTGCACCACAACATATACGCCTACGCTTATGAGCGAATTCCGAATATCCGTGGCAATGCCTGGGATATCAATCTTGATCAGAATATTTTCCACAAGTGGTCATCGTTCAATCTGGGTAATGGTTATGCGACGAAGTTCCGGTGTCGTGGCTCGGGTTGTCCAATGCGTATCAACTTGATCGAAAATCACTGGACGTCCGGAGGAAGCAGGCTTGGAAACGCAATTGACTATGAGGACGGTGCGAGCCCGGCTCAGGTCTACATTCGTGGCAATATCCTGCCATCTGCGGAAAGTGACGGTGGCTCAGCCAGCGGTGAATTTGCTCGCTCGGATAGCATCACGCTTTTTTCGGACCAGGATTTCGTGAACAGCATGTTCCCTTTTGTAGGACACCAGTATCCGACGGCCGAAGAAAGTGCCGTCAAGCAGGAGGTCGCACAACAGGTGTTGTCGGAGCTCTGACCAGGGCGTCGGCCTGCCCAACAGGGTGTGAGACGCCGTCGGTGTCGCGTCCTCGCCCTGTCCTTTATAATCGCTGCTCTTAATTCAGGGTCGGCGCCATTCTCGTAAGGCGTTCCGGTCCGAACTACTTATCAGGGCAGATTTTCGATGCAAAACCTTGGCTGGTATGTCAAAAGGGTTCGGTCAATGAGCCCTGCGGAAATCCTGTGGCGGGTCAAATCCCTGCTACGGGATTACGCCGACGTCATCCGGTTTCGTACTGGCTGGGTCCCACGCCTTAACACTGACAATCTCGCTACGCCCGGTGAATTCCAGCCTGGATTCAGATTCGATCTCCACCCGGGAGTTCGTAATATGCCTGATCCGGCTTGGCGGCCGCGGCTGCTTAAGAAAGCCGCCCAGGTGCTTGAGAACCGGCTGAGTTACTTTGACCTCGAAAACCAGCATGTTGGTGATCCAGTGCAGTGGCATACGGATTTATCGGCCGGTATCACGGGACCGATGCGCCACCGGACGTTCGTCGACTACCGAAACTTCGCGGAGTTCGGCGACTGCAAGCTCGTATGGGAGCCAAACCGCCATCACCAGTTGGTGGTGCTGGGGCGTGCGTATCGGGTGACGGGGGACGAACGTTATGCGCAGAAGGTAGCTGACCTGATCCGGTCGTGGTCCCAAGACAATCCATTCGGCTACGGCATGAATTGGAAAAGCCCGATGGAAGTCGCAATCCGGAACATAAACTGGATCGTCGCGTTGGACCTATTGCTTCGCTCGCGATCAATCGATCGGGAGTTGTTCGCAGACATCGCCAAGCTGATTCACCTGGGAACCTGGGATACAGTTCGTCGGCTGTCGCGCGGCAGTTCATCGAACAATCATCTGATTGGCGAAGCCGCGGGAATCTTTATCGCCGCGTGCTGGTTCCCTGACTTTCCGAAGGCGCGCTCGTGGCGAGAAATGGCAAAGTCCATACTCGAAGAAGAGATCCAAATGCAATCGTATGACGATGGTTGTACCCGTGAACATGCGTTTGGCTATATGTTCTTTGTCACCCAGTTCCTGACACTGTCTCTGCTGGCCGGACAACGTTGCGGAGTTGAGTTCTCAGAGCTCTTTCAGGTCCGGTTGCAGAAGATGTATGCGTTCCTGGCAGAAATATCCGCGGACAGCGGGATGCCGCCAAACATTGGGGATGCCGATGACGGCTATGTTCTCGATCTGGGTGAGTTGCCAAAGGACTCGGCACAACTCATAACTGTCGGAGCTGAACTCTTCGCTGACGAGACCTTGAGACTGGCCGACAGTTCAGAGACTGCTTATTGGCTCACAGGCGCGACACCAAAGGTGGCGAGTTTGGGATTTCGCGGCTACAGCGTGTCATTTGATGCGTCAGGCTATTTTTTGCTCAGGTCAGGTAGAGGCCGAGAAAACGAAATGTCAGTGTTCTTTGACTGCGCAGAATTGGGCTTCGGCTCGATCGCTGCACATGGCCACGCGGATTGTCTTGGAATCGTGCTAGCTGTCGGCGGTCACGAAATATTCGTCGATGGCGGAACTTATGACTACTTCACTCATCCGGAGTGGCGAAACTACTTCCGATCGACTCGTGCGCACAATACGGTCGTCGTCGATAATGAGAATCAGTCCGAACTGACGGGCCCTTTCATGTGGGGAGCACGAGCAAACGTGACGGTCACTGGCTGGGAAGACGGCCCAAATTCTGTGGTGGTAAGTGGCCAGCATGACGGTTATGGGCGCCTGGGCTCTCCAGCGGTGCATCGGCGTACGCTGCGCCTAAACAAGCAGACGATCGCTCTGGAGATTGTAGACGAGATTATGTCGACCGGATCTCACGAAGTAGCAAGGTACTTTCACTTGGCGCGGCAATGCAAAGTGGAACAGGATTCCGAGTCGTCTGTCATGATTGCGAACGGGCCGTATCGTTTGTCCCTCGAAACGCCAGGAAGCAAGATCGAAGTTATTTGCGCATCAGATAATGGATTCGAAGGCTGGGTGAGCGATGGGTATCATCGGCGGCACGCCTCAATCTGTTTGAAGATCGTGGACCAGACGACAGGGGACGCCGACCTCAAAACACGGATTCGTACGGCGTGACGAAGGAAGCGACTATCGTGAAACCGCAATTCATTGGCATTGGTGCTGCGAGAGCAGGAACTACATGGATCTTCAAGCAGCTGGATCAGCATCCCGATGTTTGGACGCCGAGGATCAAGGAGCTTCATTACTTCACGCGCTCAACAGCATACTCCGGGCCAAGCCACCTCTCGGTGGAGGGGCGGATGCCTCGGTTGCTGGGTGTAGGACCCGGGCCGAACAAGTATCGAACGCATTTTTTTCGCGCGGTAGGTTCGAACATACTAAGGCCGTCGATGGCCAAGCTGCGGTGGGACGCGAAGTACTTCTTCGAGCGGCCGAACGATGACTGGTATCGATCACTTTTTGAGGATGCCGGTGACAAGATTGCGGGTGAGATTACACCACGTTATTCGATCCTCACGCGATGGGATATCCAGAATATCAAAGCGAGTTTTCCGGACATTAAAATCATTTACATTATGCGTGATCCTGTAGAGCGCGTTTGGTCACTGCTTAAATATCACGAAAAGCGGTGGCAACCAGGCTTGTCAGCGAAGGCCATGACTGATCTCGTTGGTGAAGCTTTTCACCCGGCAAAAATCGAACAATCGAATTACGATGTGATCCTCAAAAATTGGCGCTCGGTATTTCCGGAAAGCCAGTTTTTCACTTGCTTTTTTGACCAAATCACTGAAGAGCCGGAGAGACTGGCGCGCCAACTCTTCGATTTCCTCGAAATTGGCACATCGACCAGCGCCAGTAGCAGCGGCAAGATAAATGCATCAAGTGACAAGGAAATGCCGGCTGAGCTAAGAAGGATGCTCATTGAGTATTACAGGCCTATGGTGCAACAACTGAGTGATAGCGAGGGCGGGTACTTTTCGAAATGGCTCGAATCGTACGGGACTACCTGACCAGGCCGTTATTAGCCCGCCTGACGCACAGCCCAAGCTACGGTTTTTTCGATAAGCGCTAGTCGATGCGTTTCCAACGGGTACGTGTGCCTCGCATGTGGCCAGAATACTTCGCTGCAAAAACTGTCGTACGCATCGATGCCAAGTACACGGCCCATTTGTCCCTGCTCGTTGTAGTAGCGCAATGCATAAGATGTGAAGATTGAGAGCACTCGGCCCTCGCGGTCGCGAAGGGCTTCGAACGCCGCAATAGTTTGCGCAGTTGTAGGCAGCGCTCTCAGTGACAGCGAGTCAGTAGATGATTTTTCGTTTTTATCAGCGGAGTCGCGCCGGGTTAAGGCCTGCACGCGTCGCCTCACGTAGGGTACATATCGTGATGGCGTCGCGGCTTTCGTCTTGAAGGCCTGGGCCGCAAACGCGTTTTGTCGATTTTCAAAACCATCATCTCTGTCACAGACGGGGTCTAGCAAAACCATGCCACGGACTTGGGGATTTTCGATGGCTAGTCGGATAGCGTTGTCGGCACCCGCACATAGGCCGAAGAGCGTGATCGACGCATCCGGAAACTCCGACTCCAGTAGCTCCAAAACGTCTGCAAAATCGACAGCCACAGACTCCGGGTACAAGATCCCTGGCGCTGCGAGGCTGTCACCCAAGCCACCAATGTCAAAGCGCAGTGAGTGGATTCCCTTAGTGGCAAGCTCTCGCGCAAGGCGCACATGCATTCGATGTGGGCCGGGCCGGTGAAGGAGGCCGGCATTGATAAAGACGAACACTAGATCTTTGGATACACCTGCGGCATTTGCATCGGAACGGGTAAGTATGCCAAACAGGCGTCCACCATCACCAAATTGCAGCGGTTCTTCTGTCATTGTCACGACGCCGTCAGGCACTCCAGCAATTGTTCCATGACCGGTTGGCACATAATGACCTCACCGTTCTTGGTTTCCCAGTTGCAGTTGAACTCGATGGAAATTTCGGCGATGCCCGCAACTCCGAGTTCCTGCGTTGAGGACGTGCGCACGACGCGTACCTTATCCTGAGGTAATGACTCATAAGTATCGGCGCCTATCGAACGGAGATCACTCAACATCTGCTCCGATACAGGGTATAGATCGAACTTGCTCTTTATGCTGCGGCGTTCCGAACTATCCAGGTAAAGATGCTCCATAAGCGAAGCGTCCTGTTCACGGTCAAGAGAACTCAGGTACCCGTTACCGTCCCGAACAGGGTCCCAGAGCACGACTCGATCGACCGATGCATTTCTGCCAATTGCCTTGCTGGCCAGCAGGGCGCTGCCACGAACGCCTACAATCCGAACTCGACGGCATCCGGACAGGTCGCGTCCCTCGTTGATCGCGAGGTCGATTTCATTTATCCAGTCGGACAAAGTGGCTTCGGATAGTTCGCCGTAAGAATCCCCGCTGCCGCTGTAGTCGAACCTGAGCACATGATGCCCCTTCTGCACAAGCGCCAATGCCAGGCTTCGCAATGCGGCATACGTGCGATTAAGTTCGGAAAACAACGGCGGGCAAATGACGGTCAGGACGCCGGAATCTGCACCCAAAGCCGGATGATACACACCGAAGATCGGTTGCCTGTCGCTTTCAAAGAAGAATGCTTCCTGCATGAGTTTTGCCCGGCCGTCAGGTGGCGCCAGTGCTGGCGACTTCCTGATGCGCTTGTGGCACGTTGAGGCGGCTGGCGATTTCTGCGAGATTTTCCTGGAAAAGCAGTCGAAAATCCAATGCTTCACCAAACGTATTTTCTATTTGCCGCAGCGCACGTAATGCGAGTAGCGAATGTCCGCCCATTTCGAAGAACATGTCGTTTCGCCCAATCGGTCGGGCCGGTTGAATTAACTCCGTCCAAATGTCCGCAATTGCCTTTTCGACCGGGTTTTCCGGCGGTTCTTGCTGACCCAGCGTGCTCTCTGCGGTCGCTGGCGTGGGCAAGCGGCGCCGATCGACCTTGGCATTTGGTGTCAACGGGATTTCATCGACCGGCAAGAAATACTGCGGCAGCATGTACTCCGGCAGGCGAGCCCGCAAAATCTTGCGAAGACTGGCTGCATTGACTCTTTTGGATTTTTCGGGAACGTAGCAGGCGACGATGCGAACATCATCCGGACCTACTGTCCACAGACGAGCTGCCGCCTCGCTAATGTCCGGATGCTCAGCAATCCTTGACTCGATTTCGCCCAACTCTACCCGATATCCCCTGACTTTTACCTGGTCATCGAGCCTTCCCAGATGCTCAAGGGTGCCATCTGCACGCCAGCGCGCTTTGTCGCCGGTGCCGTAGATCTTTTGACCGGCGTGTCCAATATATGGATGCTCGATAAAACGGTCGGCCGTGAGTTCGGGCCGCTGCCAATAGCCGTGCGTTACACCGTCACCACCAATATACAGTTCACCAGGAATGCCGACAGGGCAGAGATTTCGTTGCGCGTCGAGGATGTAGACAGACGTATTGTCGATCGGCTTGCCGATTGTAATGTCTGCTGCGGTGTCGGTTATTCGCGCGCAGGTCGACCACACGGTCGTTTCGGTGGGGCCGTACATATTCCAAAGCTCGACATTGTTGGCAACGAGAGTTTCGGCCAGGTCCCTTGGCAGCGCCTCACCTCCCACCAGGGCCTTGAACTCTGAGCCGCCGGTCCAGCCTGCATCGAGCAACAGGCGCCAGGTTACTGGCGTCGCTTGCATGACACTGCAATTCTGTTTCTCGAGCAGATCTTTCAACGTGTCGCCGTCCAAAGACTCGTCGCGAGTCGCGATAACGACTTTTGCTCCGACCGTTAGTGGCAGGTAGAGCTCAAGTACAGATATGTCGAAAGACAACGTAGTGACTGCAACGAGCACATCCGACTCACAAAGGCCCGGTTCACGGGCCATACTGTTAAGAAAATTCACAGCGGCGCGGTGGGGTACGACGACACCCTTCGGTTTTCCCGTCGAACCGGATGTGTAGATCAGGTAGGCGGGGTCTTCGGGCGTCGCATCCAGAGCAGCATCTGATGGCAGTGGATCCATCGATTGGTCGTTTATTGTTGCCGCGTCAGAATCGAGTAGCAGTTGCCGGGAGCGCGGCAGTTCGAAGTCCCGCGCCGGCCCCTCCGTAGACACCAGCAAGGCCAGTTGGGCATCCTCGGCCATAAACTGTAGCCTCGCTCGTGGGAAAGACGGATCGAGTGGCACGTAAGCCGCGCCGGCCTTGAGGATGCCAAGTACAGCCACCAGCATGTCAGTGCTTCGGTCGACGCAAATACCCACGTTGCAACCTCGATGGACGCCGCGCTCTCGCAGTGATCGGGCAAACTTGTTCGCACGACCGTCCAGCTCTGTGTAGCTCAGGGCGGAGGTGCCGGATTCTACGGCCGTCCGTCCCCCGGCAAGCTGTACCCGGCGTTCGATTAGTTGGTGCAGACAGGTATCACGTGGGAAACCGCGCTCCGTCCTGTTCCAGTCGACCAGCAACTGCTCACGCTCCGCGTCTGACAACAATGAGAGATTTGAGATATGTTTTTCGGGACTGTCGACCATCTTTTCGAGTATCCGGTGCCAATGCGCCGCCATCCGAGCAATCGTGGATTCATCGAATAGATCCGTCGCATATTCGATGATTCCGGTCAACTGGCTTCCGGAGTCTTCAACGTACATTGTCAGGTCGATGTGCGTTGCACCACGATCGAGAAGCATCGGCGTGGCCTTGATCCCTGGCGTAATAAACCCGGTTTGTTGTGCTTTGTTGTCGAATACCAGCATGATCTGGAACAGCGGATTTCTACTCAAGTCGCGCTGCGGCTGCAGGTGTTCAACGAGATTTTCTACCGGGAGCTCCTGATGCGAATACGCGCCCAGGCACCATTCACGAACTTTGGCGAGCAATTCCTTAACGGTTGGATCACCGGAAAGGTCATTACGAACAACCAGCGTGTTCACGAACATGCCAATCAGGTCCTCAAACTCCTTGCGATTTCGATTGGCAACCGGAACGCCAATAAGCAAATCCTCGTGGCCTGTATATCTCAACAACAGGATATCCAGTGCGGCGAGCAGGAACATGAACATTGTCGTGCCTTCGTCGCGACACGCTTTCGCGATACCATTGTGGACAGTCGACGAGATCGGAAAAGAGTAGTTCGCGCCGCGATGGGACTCAATTGAGGGCCTGGGCCGGTCTGCCGGAATCTCAAGTACCTGTGATGCTCCGGCAAGTTGCGATCGCCAATACTCAAGCTGTTTCTGTTGCACATCTCCCTGCATCCATTCGCGAAGCCAGCGTGTGTAATCCTGATATTGAATTTGTAGTTTCGGTAATGAGCACTCACGGCCATTCACGCCGTCGTCGTACAAGATGCCCAATTCGCGGGTCAGGACGCCCAGTGACCAGGCGTCCGAGATCGCGTGATGTTGCAATGTCAGCAGTACGTGCTCGTCTGCAGCCAGGCGGTACAAAACCGCACGAAACAAAGGCCCGCGTGCAAGATCGAAACCGGCATGCATTTCCGTCCGCATCCGCGCATCGAGTTGCCCTGGCTCCGCATGGATATCGACGATTGGCAGGCGGAAGTCAATGTGCTCGGCGACCTGCTGTAATGGTCTGGTCCCGTCGCTCGGAAACGAGGTCCGCAATGACTCATGCCGCATGATCAAGGTCGTTAGTGCTTTTTCGAGCGAGTCAACGCTCAAAGGTCCCGCAATATGCAAAGCGAATGGAATAAGGTAAGTCGCATCGACCATTTCCATCTGATCGAGGAACCACAGTCGCTGCTGAGCAAAGGACAAGTCTGCCGGCGTACGGAAGTAATCCAGAATTTCGGCCTTTCGGTCGCGGAGTTGTTCCTGCAGCTCTGACGTCAGAGAACCAGCCTTGGCGTTTACCTTGAGCTGATCGTTTTCGATCCAGATGTGAATATCGCGTTCACGAAGGTTCGCGAGAAATTCCACTACGGTCACAACACGAACTCCTCTCTGTCCCCACTTAGGCCTTCCGGTCGCTCGGTAGCCTTCCAAACAGAAGCCCCTCTACTATCGGAGTCAGGCTCCGCCAAAAGTTTCTCGACCTTGGTCGCCTGATCGGCGATTGTCGGGAATGAGAGAAAGTCCCTTAGTGGCAATGCTGCCTCAAGATCATCGCGAATGCGTGACGTAATTTGCATAGCGAGCAGGGAGTGGCCGCCAAGCTCAAAGAAATTCTCGTTGACGCCAACCTCATCCAGCTTTAACACATCTTTCCAGATACCGGCCAGTGCCTTTTCTGCTTCGGATTGCGGGAGCGCAAGTTGTACATCCTGTCGAGACTCTGCAAAGTCAAATTCTGGCAGGGACTTTCGATCGAGCTTGCCGTTTTGAGTTCGTGGAAGCTCATCCAGCGCGACGTAATGGGCAGGGACCATATACTCCGGAAGTGTACGAAGTAGATGCTGTCGCAATTGGTCCGCAAGGTTGTCCAGCGTTCCGCTGGTCGTGCAGTAAGCGACGAGTCGCTGGTCACCTGGTGCATATTCGCGCGCGATTACGACAGACTCACGGATATCGGGATGCTTTACGATATGCGCTTCAATGTCACCGAGTTCAATCCGGAATCCTCTGATCTTGACTTGGTCATCGAGTCGACCAAGGTGTTCGAGGGTGCCATTGCCAAGCCAGCGCGCCTTGTCACCTGTGCCGTAAATTTTTCCGGATACGCTGTTACCAAAGGGATCATCGATGAACCGGTCGGCGGTCAGGTCCGGTCTCTTCCAATAGCCGTGTGTGACGCCGTCGCCTCCTATGTATAGTTCCCCGGCAACGCCGACCGGGCAGATATTCTTTCTCTCATCGAAAATGTAGATGGTGGTGTTGTTGATCGGCTTGCCTATTGAAATTCCAGCCGAAGTGCTGGTTATCCTGGCGCACGTGGACCAGACCGTCGTTTCTGTAGGGCCATACATATTCCAGAGCTCGACGCCTTGCTCGCAGAGTTGTTTGGCAAGGTCTTTTGGCAACGGCTCGCCCCCGACCAGTGACTTGAAGTTGACGCTGCCCGTCCAGCTGGCTTCGAGGAGCATTCGCCAGGTCATCGGAGTAGCTTGCATGAGTGTGCCGTTGTACTTGTCGAGCAGGTTCTTAAGTGCCTCGCCGTCGACGACCTGGTCACGACTGGCGATGACCACATGTGCGCCTTTGATCAGCGGCAGGAATAACTCCAGCACTGAAATATCGAACGAGAGCGTCGTTACAGCTACCAAAACATCTTCTGCACTCAGGCCAGGATCACGAGCCATGCTGGAAAGGAAGTTAATGACGGCACGATGTGGCACGACCACGCCTTTTGGCTGGCCCGTCGAACCGGACGTGTAAATTAGATAGGCGGGATCCTCCGGTCGTGCGTCGAGTTTGCTATCGACGGGTAGGGGTTTTCCCGTTTTCGAGTTGACGGTGACTTGATCCACGTCGAGCAGCAACAGCTTTTCCCTTGGTACTTCAAATCGGCCTGCCAGTTCTTCAGTCGACACCAGCATCGCGAGATCCGCATCGTCGGCCATAAATCTCAACCGATCATCAGGAAAGCTTGGATCGAGTGGAACGTAAGCTGCCCCGGCCTTCAGGATGCCGAGTACAGCTGCCAACATTTCCGCGTTTCTTTCTACACAAATGCCAACGTGACTGCCTCGCCCGATTCCCTTGTCACGCAGCACCGCAGCATACAGGCAGGCCTTCTCATCAAGTTCGCCGTGGGTCAGCGTTACATCGTTGCTCGATACGGCGGGTGTTCCAGGAGATCGAAGGGCTTGTGCAGAAACAAGTGTGTGCAGGCAGTCGTCTCGCGGATAGTCAACACGTGTGGCGTTCCAGTCGTCGACAAGTAGCTGTCTTTCGGTCTGGTCAAGGATTTCGAGGTCGCCGATAGCACTATCTGCATCCTTTGTAATCGCGTTTAGGAGCTGCTCCCATTGCTTCATCCATCGCCGGATCGTAACTGCCTCAAAAAGGTCAACGTTAAACTTGCAGTCGATCGCAAGCGCAGCATCTCCATGAATCATGTCAATGGTCAGATCGAAGAAATTGTAAATCTTCTCCGGGAGCTCGGTTTTCATTTCGAGTCCCGGTATTTGAACCTGGTGATCGTTCGCGAAATTCAGCGAAACTGACGCCATTGGTGTCCGGCTAGGATCACGCGGCCAGTTCAATTTGGTGATCAGATTTTGAAATGACACGTGCTGATGGTCGCGCGCATCGAGCAAGCTAGTTCTTGCGTGACGCAAGAACTGACTGAACGATTGGTCAGCTGCACATTGCAAGCGAACCGGCAACATGTTGACGCAGTGGCCAACCAGTCGATCTGCGTTACGCAGTTCATTGATGCCTGCGGCTATCTGGCCCGCGGTCGGCACTGCGACAACAAGATCGTGTTTTCCAGTTACGCGAGACAGCCATGCGTAGAACGAAGCCGTAAGCAGGTGAAACAGGGTGCAGTCCAGTTTTCGCGCCACAGCGTGCAGGCGTGTCACTAATTCTGGATCGAAAACGTGTTCCACACGCCGGGACGAGAAAGTCTTTTGTGCCGGTCTCGGCTTGTCCGTTGGCAGCTCGACCTCTTCGGGTTTGTCGGACAGCAGCTCAAGCCAGTATTTTTCGTCGGCATTGGCACGCGCGAGTTGACGCTGTGAGGTCAACCAGGAAATATATTGGGGATACGGTAGCCGTGCTTGCTTCGGTGGTTCGTTGCCGCTTGCCAATGCCGTGTATGTTTTGCCCAATTCATCAAGAATGACTGCCCAGGACCAGCCATCAGCAACTGCATGGTGTGCGACCAGGAGCAATGCCCATTGATTGTCGCCTAGGTCATACAGGCGGAATCGAAAAAGCGGCCCATTTTCGAGGTCGAATACCTCAGTAAGCGCGGCGCGCAGTAGAACGGCAAGCCGATCTTCGGTTTCGTCGCGTGATGTGCAACCCGAGACGGATTCGATGGGGAGTTCGACCGACACCTCACGTCGTATGGTTTGCGCACTGCCATCAGAGCTGAATGTCGCACGCAGCGCATCGTATGTATCGACAATGGATTGCAGCGCATTTTTCAGAGTAATGGAATCAAGCGACCCTTTTATTCGAACCACACGCGGTTCGTTGTAGGTACGGGAAACGTCGTCATCGATAAGGGAGGCGAGCCAGACCTCTTTTTGTGCGTCGCTGACAACAAGAGACAAGTCGTCGGTGGAACTGGACTCCGGGACCATCGATCGGGCCGCTTGATCTGTATCGGTGCGGACATTCGGGACAGCAGATTCAACATGCCTGGCAATGTCTGCGATGGTCGGCAGTTCCTCCGCTATCATTCGCGGTGTAATTGCGATTTTGAATTGCGCGTCTATGGCGCTGCAGGCGCGAGATAACAGCAACGAGTCAAAACCCAACTCCAGAAGATGGCCATTGACACTCATTTCTTCCCTGGCCAGACCGGACAGGGCCTCAAGAATTTCGCGCAACTGCAAAACTATTGCGTCGCGCCCCGTGAGCGCTTCTTTCGGTTCCGGCTGAGCCAGATTATCGCCGGCATCCGCCGCTTCTGGCGCTGCTGGCGCGGTCAGTCGTGCCAGATCCACACGGCCTGGTTCGATAAAGAAACGCTTGCGTTCGAACGGGTAGCAGGGAAGTGGCACGCGCCGCCTTTTCTCGGCACCGTAGAATCCACGCCAGTCGATATCCACGCCCGCCTGCCAGAGCCGGCCCATCGACGACAGGATGATAGCCACCTCGGACTGCTGCTCGGGCACGGCTGAGGCCAGCGACGGCAAGACTACATGACCGGGCTTTTTGCCGGGGTTCATGCGTGTAAGCGATGTCAGCGTGGCACCTGGTCCCACCTCAAGCATGACCTGATGTTCGGTTATATCCAGGAGCAGCGCCGCGCCGTCAGAAAAGCGTACGGCCTGGCGCAGATGCTGCGCCCAGTAAGCAGGGTCCATCGCCTCATCGTCTTTGATCCATTCAGCTGTCAGGTTAGAGACGAATGGTAGCGTCGGTGCATTCAGCTGCACGCTACGCAGCAAATCTGTGAATGGGGCAACAACAGGCTCCATCATTTCTGAGTGGAACGCATGAGATGTGTGCAACGGGCGGTACTCGAGCTTGTGGTCTGCGAAGATCTGCTCCATCGTGGCTACGTCATCGTGTGACCCTGAAACAACGCACAATGTCGGCGAGTTGATCGTTGCGACTGAGACGCCATCACACAATAGAGGTCGCACATTAGCTTCACCTGTCATCACAGCGAGCATTGTGCCAGTGGGCTGTTCTTGAATAAGACGTCCGCGAGAGGCGATGAGCCTGAGCCCGTCTTCGAGCGAAAACACGCCGGCAAGACATGCGGCCACGTACTCTCCAACACTATGACCAATCATGTATTGCGGCGTCACACCCCACGACATCCATAATTTAGTAAGTGCGTACTCAGTCACAAACAACGCAGGTTGAGTGATTCGTGTCTGGACAATTTGCGCCTCGGCCCAGTTCTCCTTGCCGGTGGCGGGAAATAAAACATCTCTGAGATCGAGATTTAATTCCGGCAAAAGGATCTCTGAGCAGTTGTCGACAAGGCTGCGGTATAGCGGCTCGTTGTCATAAAGCTCGCGACCCATATTAATGCGCTGCGCGCCTTGGCCCGGGAACATGAACACGATCGGCGGATTGTGTCTCCCCGGCGTGAGTGTCGGGATTTCGCTCGTATTGTCACCGCCAAGTTTTGCGATGGCATCTTCGCGATCCAGGCAAACTACAACGCGGCGATGATTAAACTGGTAGCGCCCTGACTGAAGAGTATAGGCGGCATCCGCCAACGCGAAGTCCGCATGCGCTGAGAGATGAGCAGCAAGATTTCTGGTCGATGCATCTACCGCTTCTCGAGTTCGCGCCGACAGCAGGAGCAGCTGATGCGATCGTGAATCGCCGGACTGATCAAGGTTCGGTGCCTCTTCAAGAACAACGTGTGCATTTGTCCCGCCAATACCGAACGAACTGACGCCGGCACGCCTTGGCACGCCAGCAGGAGGTATCCATTCGCGAAGTTCGTCCACAACGTAGAACGGTGTTGATGTGAAATCTATTTGCGGGTTTGGCTCCTCAAAGTGGATCGTTGGAGGAATTTCCTTGTGATGCAAAGCAAGCACTGTCTTGATCAAACCGGCGATACCCGCGGCAACATCGAGATGGCCGACGTTCGACTTGACCGAACCCAGCGCACAGAACTGGTTTGCATCAGTCCGGGTACGAAATGCCTGCGTCAGTCCAGCAATTTCGATCGGGTCGCCTAGTCGAGTGGCGGTGCCATGCGCCTCAATATAGGTAATCGTGTCAGGTTCAAAGTCCGCGAAAGCCTGCGCCATCTGTATGACTTCTGATTGGCCCGTAATACTCGGTGCTGTGAATCCGGCCTTGTCGGAGCCATCGTTGTTCAACGCATAGCCCTTTATCACCGCCAGAATTGTATCACCCGACTCTATTGCATCCTCGAGGCGCCGGAGCGCGACAACACCGGCGCCGTCACTGAACAGTGTGCCGGTGGCGTTCTTATCGAACGGTTTACAGTGACCGTCCTGCGAAATCATGCCGCCATCTTCGTGAATGATGGAATGGCAATGGGGGTAGTTGATTGCGACGCCACCGGCCAGGGCGATATCGCAGTCGTAGTTCAACAGGCTTTGGCAGGCATTGCAGACAGCAACGAGAGAGGTTGAGCACGCGGTTTGTACGCTGATCGCTGGACCACGGAGATTCAGTTTATAGGCGACGCGCGTTGCCAGGAAGTCCTTTTCATTGAGGGCGACCGCAGGAAAGATGCCAAATGGCCCGAGCACGTCGGGTCGCGTTCCTACGTTGTTCGGATAGTAGGTGTTGATGCTGGCGCCGGCGTAAACGCCCACGGCGCCCGGCACGCGGTCGGGATCAAATCCCGCATTTTCGAGAGCATCCCAGGCCAGTTCCAGAAATACGCGCTGCTGCGGGTCCATGATCTCGGCTTCTCTCGGCGTGTAGCCGAAGAAGGCGGCATCAAACCAGTCCGCATTGTCGACAACACCCCTGGAACGAACACGCTTGCCACGATTCGAGCCGAGGTCATAGCCACTTGCCTCGATCTCTTCGTCTGTAAATAACGTCAGACCTTCGCGACCCGCGCGAAGATTCTGCCAAAACTCATCGCAGTTGCCGGAACCGGGGAAACGCCCGGCAATACCAACAACAGCAATACCATCCAATGGTTGAGATGTGCTCGAGTCATCCACGTAGATTATTCCGTAGTCTTGGAGTTTCGCATGCCCAATGCGCCGCGTCGGCGACGCGCCTGTTCCCGGACATCCAGGGCCGGACCAGACTTGGACCGATTACCGGGCCCGGTTGTTGATGGACCGGTTGATGGAGGCAGCGACAAATCCGTGCCGGCAAGGTATTCAGCCAACATCTCGATCGTCGGGTACTGAAACAGCGTTGTGATCGGCTCCTTGTAACCCAATTCGTTTTGCAACTTAACGTGTAATTGCTCCAATAGCAGCGAGTTGCCGCCGAGATCGAAAAAGTTACTTCGGATGCCAATTTTCTCGAGATTCATGGCTTCGCACCAAAGCCTGGCAAGTTTCTTTTCGAGCTCAGAGCCAGGTGCGACAAACTCTGAATCGTCTACTGCAGCACGTGCCGCCTCGGTTCGGGATTGCTGCGCGGCCGATGCGGCTGCCCTGGCCTCCTCAGTCTGCGCTTCACCAATTGCCACACAGAGCTGGCGCGTGATGCAATGATCCGGATGCGCCAGCATGTTTTTCCAGGACTGGATCATGCTTTCGAATACTGTCTGATCGAGAAATCCGTCCTTCACGAGTTGCGCAGGGATGCCTACGCCTTCTGCTTTGAAGAATGCGTCATCGCCAGTTATCGCATTGTGTGCAACTTCGATTTCCTGGGCGACTATTGCGAATCCCGCGGACTTGAGCAGTTGCGGCACGCGGCGTCCTATGCACGGGTCGCCCTGGTCCTGCTGACGATTTGCCCGGTACGCCTGGTAAAGTGCATCAAGCTCCGTCACTGGTGGCCAGGTTCTTGTGTGGTTCTCGAAATCATTCGAGATAATCAGGATGCGGCCGCCAGGCCGCAGCAAACGCCGCAGGCTTTCGAGTGCTAAAACAGGATCCGGCACGTGCTCAAGTACCAGGCGCATCGTGATGAAGTCGAAGCTCCCGTCAGTAAGCCCAGTCTGTTCGGCGGTGCCCTGAATCACCTGACAGTCAGAGAAACCACGTTTGGACACCATCATTCTGGCCGCTTCGACAAGTATCGGGTCCATCTCAAGGCCCGTACATTTCAATGCAGGGTAGTGGTCCTTGAGCCGTTCCATCAGACGGCCGGGGCCGCAACCACAGTCGAGATAGTCCATGCCGTCTTCAAGGCCGTAACGAAAAATTAGTTCGCTCTCGGTTTGCCAAAACAGATCGACCTGCGCATCAAGCCGGCGAATCTCGGCTTGTGTGTTGGCGGAAAATGAGCTGACGTGGTAAGAACCTTCGTCCGAACTATTCATTGAACCTTGCATACTAAGTCTTCTCCATTAAGTCGAACTTTGAACGGCTATTGCACCGATGAAACCCGGTCGTGGCGTGATGCTGCATAGGTCCCAACCACAATCCGGGCCCACACGCTCGCCGATGCGCAGAAAATTGGCAGCATCGTCGGGCCACAATGTTACGTCGAAATTTGTGAGTGGATATTGCAGCCCATCACCGAGCGCCTTGACGAATGCTTCTTTGCGAGTCCAGCACCTGTAAAACCCGGCGGTCTTTTGGCCTTCTTCAAGGTCTTGATACATTTGTATTTCGCGTTCCGAAAAGCAATGGGCAACCAGGTCATCTCGGTCCGAAATTTCGCGTATTGCCTCGACATCGGCACCGACCTCCCGACCAGTGCAGATCGCATACACGGCAACTTCATCCGAGTGCGAAAGATTGAAGCGCAGATTCGACTGCTTGAATCGATGTGCCAGCTCAGGCTTTCCACGTGGGCCATAGTCGAACTCGACATGTTCAGCGCGTGTATCGAGTCTCGTTCCCAGTAAACGCCTCAGTTCGGCTCTTGCAAGCGTGAAGCTCACTCGATCCCGTTCGAAGACAAACCGGTCAGCGCGTTGACGCTCGTCGGCCGATAACAAGCGTCTGGCGGCATCGACTTCTTCTTTCGACGCAACCAGTTCAGCGACCACGATTTCAATATCGTCGCCCAACGTTGATTGGTGGTTATTCACACGTGGCAGTTCCATATATTGTTCTGTCGTCAAAGCGATACAATGGGGACCGCCTGGCGGCTCCCCAATCTCCCTTCGGGAATCCCGAAAAAGGAGTGGCATTCTCCCTCAATTGATTGCAGAAATGGCGTGAGAATAGACTAACTATTTGTCACTTCCCAAGTGTAGCCGACTTTCCGCGAATACACGCAACGCTCAAAACATAATACGTTGATTATACTTTGGATTCCGTGCGATCCTGCCGTTTGATTATGTGCTCTATGCACGCTCATCATTGTGAACTGGTTCGCGGACTCTGCTAGACTCTGCCGCCTCTGAATTGTCCACCAGCAAAAGCCAATGACTGTACGTACACGATTCGCCCCGAGTCCGACCGGGGTATTGCACTTAGGGAGCGTCCGGACGGCCCTCTTTTGCTGGCTTTACGCGCGGCGACACAAGGGACAGTTCGTCCTGCGAATTGAAGATACTGACCGTGAGCGGTCGAAAAAGGAAAACGTCGACGCGATCTTTGAGGGTATGGAGTGGCTTGGTCTGACTGCCGACGAAGGCCCCTTTTTTCAAACTGACCGCTTCGATCGCTACAAGGAAGTGATAGCCCAATGGTTGGCAGATGGCAAAGCTTATCATTGCTACTGCAGCAAGGAAGAGGTCGACGCACAACGCGAAAAGCAGATGGCTGCAGGTGAGCACGTCAGATATGACGGCCGCTGTCGCACAGGCACTCAGCCACGTGAGGGTATCAGTCCGGTGGTCCGATTCAAGAACCCTTTGCAAGGGAGTGTCGTCGTAGATGATGCAGTGCGCGGCAAAGTCACCTTCCAGAATTCGCAACTCGATGACTTGATTATTGCCAGATCTGATGGCACGCCGACATACAACTTCACAGTTATCATCGACGACTTCGATATGGATATAACGCATGTCATACGGGGTGACGATCATCTGAACAATACGCCTCGACAAATGAACATGCTGGTGGCGCTTGGTGCTGAGCCACCGAGGTATGCACATTTGCCGATGATTCTCGGTTCGGATGGCGCGAAACTGTCGAAACGCCATGGTGCCGTCGATATTCGGGAGTACCGCGCCGAGGGCTATTTGCCCGAAGCCATGCTCAACTACCTGGTAAGGCTCGGTTGGTCGCACGGTGATCAGGAGCTATTTTCAGTCGCCGAAATGATTGGATTATTCGATATTGAGGATGTGAATCAATCGGCCTCATCGTTCAATCCCGAGAAACTGTTATGGATCAACCAGCAGCACATCATTCGAGCCGATCCTGAGCGATTGGCTGAGCAATTGGTCCCTTATTTACAGCAGGTGGGTCTCGATCCGGACAATGGTCCCCCGCCGGTCGAAATAGCGAAGGCATTTCGGGAGCGTTCGGATACGTTTCTGCACATGGCCGCGAGCGCGCGTTACTGTTACGAGGACTTCGACGAGTTCGAGCCGAAGTCCGCAAAGAAGAGCTTCCGACCTGCAATTCTTGAGCCGATAACCGCAGTCGCTGGCGAACTCGCAGCATTGCCGGAATGGACAGCCGAGGCGATTGGTCAATGTATTCGGGATGTGGCGGCCAAATTCGAGATCAACATGGGTAAGCTCGGGCAGCCAATTCGAGTTGCTGTTACGGGTGGACCGGTATCTCCGCCCATCGATGTAACTGTCTGGCTCGTGGGTCGGGAGCGAGTTCTAAGGCGTCTTGACCGCGTGATTAGTCTGATTCGCGACAACGCAGCGGCGAGCCCAGCGTAGCTCTTTCACAACTGTCTGATTTTAAAGAATAATACGCTTCGAATTTTCGCTTCTTGACAGCCTCCGCCAGCGCCCGTAAAGTGCGCCGCTCCGTTGGGGCTATAGCTCAGCTGGGAGAGCGCTTGCATGGCATGCAAGAGGTCGGCGGTTCGATCCCGCCTAGCTCCACCAAGTTCAAATGGAAAAAGTTCTAAGTCCCCATCGTCTAGAGGCCTAGGACACTGCCCTTTCACGGCGGCAACAGGGGTTCGAATCCCCTTGGGGACGCCACCTTAATCTCAGTGCCGGTTAAGGTGGCCAGATTCGGGACTCGCTCCAGTTTCTCGCCATCTATAGGCTGCACTGTCTATCAATTGCCTGAAGAGCGCTTTTCGGAGGGGCGGACCCGAAATTCCGGGCTTGCCATCTCACTCGGCGATCTGGTTGCCGGACTTGCTGGGTTGGTATACCTCGTCCCGATCCGATCTAGTAAGTGGCGCTGCCCGGATTCGCAATCGGGATTCCCGCCGGGCCGAAAAGTGATCGAGCTTGAAGCGTCGAATAAAGGGGGAAAGTGGCACCTGCGTCGACAAATACCTTCCTGACATAATCTACCACCGATGTGACATGTCTGTTTTTTGAGACAGGTTCTTTTTTGTTTTGAAAGTGCTAGTCTCGTTTCCACACTGAAAACAGGGCATACCAATTGAAAGATTGGGACGCAAAGCCACCGGTCTACGGGCGAAAGCCTATGACAGCGGGGACGCCAGGTAAGCTTCATCCTTCCAGCGCGCTCGTTTAGGACGCTCGGCTCCACTTGATCATTGATGGGTTGCCCTCTGACATTCCGGCTGGAGCCGATTCTATGAAAACGACAGAAAGTGTTCAAAAACTTGGTAATTTGATTGCAATGTTGCTGATTGCGGCGGGCATCAGCGGCTGCCTGGAGAAAGTAGAGTCTGTCGCAGGCTCTGGGCCTGTAGGTCAGGTCGATCCTGGTACGGTTCCGCCGGTTCCGCCGGTTCCGCCGGTTCCGCCGGTTCCGCCGGTTCCGCCGGTTCCGCCACCGATAACCGGCAGCAGTTTTCCAGGGGTTCCCGAATATCCGTACAGAGACCAGCTCCCCGACCTTGGTGATGCTGCCGACGTAACGTCGTGCTCAGAGAATGGCACCAGTGTGAACGGGACCGAGAATAACTGGGTCGTTGTCACTATTAACCAGAATTCTCGCTGTCAGATAAGTGGCAGTTTCTTCGTGATTCAGAACTCGACCTTAAATCACCGCTTGAATCTTTCTGGCGGCCCCTATGCGATTCGAAATAACGAAGTCAACTCCCCTGGTACTGGCGGCGCGGTCGATCCAAGCGGCACCGACATCCTCATTGAGGGCAATGTGATACGCAATAACGGCACGATTCCGTCGAGTGCGGACAATCATGGAATCAACGTGGGCGGCAATACGACCAGGCTGTGGATTCTGGAGAATTCAATTTATGAGAACTCTGGCGATGCCATCCAGTTTTGCCATAGTTGCGTCGGCGGCACTCACAACGGTCCTGCGTATGTCTATATTGCTGGCAACGACATGCACGACGACGAGGAAAACGCTATCGACCTGAAGGAGTTTCTTGGTCCTGTTGTAACGGTCTGTAATCAAATGCACGGTTACGAGTTTATGGGGAACTCCGGCCACGGTGAGGCGGTTCGTCTGAACGATGAAGGTGCGCAGGGCGAGGCGTGGTTCTCAAAGAATACCTACTTCGATAACCAGATCGACGTCCTGCCAGAACGTTCCGACGCAACGAGCTATTTTCTTGACGAGAACAGCGACGATATCCGGAGCGGCGCAACAGTAGTTGCGTCAGGTGCGGCGGCCCAGCCGTATTACGATGAGTACCAGGCGCTGTATGGCCTCGATTTGTCCGTCGGATGCCCGATGTAACGTGACGTGCGGTAGTTTGCTGAACCCGCGTAGCGGTTTGGCGGACGCCGGCGAGCAGAAAAGATGAGCTGGTCCTGCCAATTGGACCAGCTTTTTTTTGCCCGCTGCAACCTCAGTTGCCGCCGCATTCTGAATGCAGGCGCCATGCGACGGGTGAAAATGGCAATTTGCACATCAGCACGTAACCCATTAATCGATCTCTTTGCCATCCTTTGAATATTTTCGTCAATTCGGTCAACTGCAAGTCCGTCCCACGAGCAGAGGTCTTGGTAGATTTCTTGCGCGGCTCGTGCAATTCTTGACAATCTCAAATCTAGGCGCGGAGCAAAGTAGATGCGATTCAAGACAAAGCTTGGTTGCCTGGCTGTAGCCGTGATGCTCACAACGTCATGTGTTGGCTCTGAGGAGGTCGAGTCAAACCTGGTAGAAGCGACGACTGTAAAGGGCATCTATCCCGGCGTTCCAAGACCGTTTAGCTACCCGGAGTCAGGTACAACGCAAGAGACAAATTGCGGTGAATACAACGGTTCACCCGAGAGCTGGATATTTGTGACCATCAAAACGTCGCGTCGCTGTGAACTTTCCGGGTCCTATATTATTCTGGAAAACTCGGTGATTTCGCATCGGCTTAACATCAGCGGCCACCACATTGTCGTGCGCGATTCAGAAATCTGCTGTGCGTCAGCAGGAGCGCTGCTGAATATTCGTTCTGACTCCCATCACGTCGTTGCCACCCGAAATGAGGTTCACAGCAATGGTGAGATTCCCTCCAAGACCGACGGCCACGGGATCCGGCTGGATGCAAATACATCCCACATTTGGATACTGGAAAATCAGATTCACCATAACTCTGGTGACGGCATACAGTTCTGCCATTCATGCGTCGGTAGAGGCAATGGCCCGGCGTTCGTATATATAAGTGGCAATACCATCCACGATGATGAAGAGAACGCGATAGACCTGAAGGAATTTCGAGGACCCGTTGTCGTGACGTGCAATGAGATGTACGGCTACGAGTACCTGGGGTTTTCGGGTCACGGCGAAGCGTTCCGCGTCAATGACGAAGGTGCCCAGGGTGAACTCTGGAGTGCTCACAATACATACCGTAACAACGTGACTGACGTATTGCCATCCAGATCAAGAGCGACGAGTTTCTTTTTGGACGAAAAGGGTTTGGTCCGAACGGGCGCAACGGCCGTTGCGTCAGGAGACGCTGCGATTCGTCACTATCAAAGATTCGAGAGTCGCTATGGAGTTTCTTTGAGAGACCCATGCTGGTGAGTACTTTCTGAGCGTTTCGGTGCCAGACATTTTCTGAAATTCAGCGGATATGATTTGCTATGGCAGGGGAGATACCTAACACAACCATCAGTGCGTTGGCTCGAAGCATTTTCAAAGAGGCGTCGTCTTATGGGTTCGGACAGATTGATATTATCAGGCTGATCAACGAGCTGATGGATTTGTGTATGTCATCTGAAAGCATGGGCACGACTCATGCGCATGCAGAAAAGAGGCATGCGTTGCGGAGCAGCAAATCACTCGCAGAGCTTCCTGTTAAAGGTGAGCGGGTCTCAATTCGGGCTTTTAATGCGCCGCACGATTGCGAGTTGCTTGAACGTTGGCTGCCTGAAAAGTATGGCCGCTATTTTGTTCTGTCCTGCGCAACCGCCCAATCAACGACGGTTGAAGCATTGACAAGTAGTCCAAACAATCACGTCGGGATTATCACGCTACACGACGGCACGCCGATCGGCGCAATGGCTATGTTGGATCACAGCAGGCTGCAAAGACGAGCGGAGTTGCGCAAGCTCATTGGCGAGCCAAAGTACCGCGGACAAGGCATAGCGGAGGAGGCAACCAGGCTTTGGGTTCACTATGGGATACAAGGGCTGGGACTTGAAAAAATCTACGTTAGTACGCTGCAGACGCAGGTTGCCAATATCAAGCTTAACGAGAGCATAGGCTTCAAAGTCGAAGGCCTGCTTAGGGACGAGGTCCTGATTGATGGTCTGCGTTGCGACGTGTTGCGGATGGGACTAACCATAAAGGACAGCTAATTATCAGGCCTGATTCTGAATATAGTTGCCGAGCCCCATTTTCCCAACCAGCTCAATCTGCGTCTCCAACCAATCCACATGCTCTTCCTCCGACTCGAGTATCGCCACAAACAACTCGCGCGACGCATAGTCCTTGTGCGCCTCGCAATACGCGACGGCAGCCTTAAGATCACCAAGCCCGTCCATCTCCATATCGAGATCACACTGCAGAATCTCGGGCACATCTTCGCCGATCCTGAGCTTCCCCAGTTCTTGCAGATTCGGTAATCCTTCCAGGAACAGGATCCGCTCGATGAGCTTATCCGCGTGCTTCATCTCGTCGATCGATTCGTGATGCTCGTATTCGGCGAGC
>Ga0224496_10000409_pt1 | contig 30075 bp, 29 predicted proteins | sample SF_Jul11_sed_USG_2_FD_168127 | JGI IMG/M metagenome (GOLD analysis project Ga0224496, IMG submission 168127) | Sediment microbial communities from San Francisco Bay, California, United States - SF_Jul11_sed_USGS_8_1 | ecosystem: Environmental > Aquatic > Marine > Sediment | place: USA...
CCAAGCTCCGACGAATATCGACTCGTCACCGATGAGCTTTCGTGAGCTACCGTCTGCGTGGTGTTGCTCCATGACGTCGTCGAAGTGTCGCTGGCGGTCGCCGGAACACGATCGCGCCAGAAAAAAGTTGAGTTGCTGGCTGGTCTGATTGGTCGGTCGACCGAACCCGGTGTTCTGGTGGCTTTGCTGGCCGGTGAGCCCCGGCAGGGCAAGATCGGCGTGGGATATGCCTCGGTCTACGGCGTCGATGCTCCGGCAGCCACCGAACCATCTGTCACGGTTGCCGAGGTTGACGAGTGGATCGACCTGCTGGCCGGCCTCGCCGGTTCAGGTTCCGTCGCTCGCCGGACCGACGTCATCACCGAACTCATGGGGCGCTGCGTTGCCGACGAACAGGACTATCTGCGACGAGTGATGACGGGAGAAGTGCGGCAGGGAGCGTTGGAGGGCGTCGTCGTCGAGGCGATTGCGCAGGCTGCCTCCGTTGATGCCGACCTGGTTCGACGCGCAGTCATGTTGGGTGGAGCGCTGCCTGCGGCGGCTGAAGCGGCGATGGGTGGTGGGGAGTCGGTCCTCAAAGAGTTCCGAATGGAGGTGCTGCGCCCCATCAGACCGATGCTGGCGAGCACTGCCGCCGATCCGGCAGAAGCGGTAACTGGATTGTCGATCGTCGACTGGAAGCTCGACGGGGCGCGGATCCAGGTCCATCGGACCGGGGAGATCGTGCGGGTCTTCACCCGCAACCTCAACGATGTGACGGCTCGGCTTCCCGGAGTAGTCGCCGCCACCCTGGCGCTACCAGTCGAGTCGTTCATCGCCGACGGGGAGGCGATGGCCATGGACCTCGACGGTCGGCCGCTCCGGTTCGATGCCACCATGAGCCAGTTCGGAGCTGACGAGACGGTCGGCGACGGTCGGCCGTTGACCGCGTTCTTCTTCGATCTGCTCCATGTTGACGGGGAGGACCTCTTGGACGTCCCGCTTCGTCAGCGGTTGGAACGGTTGCACCTCCTCGTACCGGACGCCATGCGCATCCCGGTCACCATCACCGACGACCCCGCCGCGGCTCAGGCGGTCCTGGACGCGGCGGTGGCTGCCGGTCACGAGGGCGTCATGGTCAAGGACGCCGACTCCTCGTATCTGGCGGGCAAACGCGGGGCGGCTTGGAAGAAGATCAAGCCGGTCCACACGCTTGACCTGGTGGTTCTGGCGGCCGAATGGGGACATGGACGACGAACCGGGTGGTTGTCGAACCTGCATCTCGGGGCGCGAGATGGCGAGGAGTTTGTGATGCTCGGCAAAACGTTTAAAGGCATGACGGACGAGATGCTCCGATGGCAGACCAAGCGGCTGCTTGAACTGGAACTCCGCCGCACCAGGCATACGGTCTATGTGCGGCCGGAACTGGTTGTCGAGATCGCCATTGACGGCGTTGTCCGCAGCCCGCGATACCCGGCCGGAATGGCGCTGCGTTTCGCTCGAGTCAAAGGCTATCGAGAAGACAAGTCCGCAGCAGAAGCCGACACGGTCGACACCGTGCGGGCGATCTTCGAGCGCTAGCTAAGGAGTTCGCTCCAAATGCCGACAATGAACGTGGGAGCCTTGGAGCCGAAAGGCGAACATGCGCAGGCAGGTATATCGGAGAGACATAGACGGACCAGACGTTGTTCGGCTGAGCGGTCGGGGCGACGTCGTCAAGATCGAGTACGAAGGTCTGGCCATCGATACGGTCCGGCTGGCAGAAGTACGTCGAGGGGTTGCCATTCCGTTGACCGGCGGCCGCGAGTTGGCGCTGATGGGCGGCGACAACGCCTATCGGATCGTCGTCAAGCTCGACGGCGAACACCTCAAGCCCATCGGATCATCGTTCAATTGGGCGGGTTACGCCCCCTGGGTCCATCTGGTGACCGCGGTCGGAATGCTCTCGGTGGCGGCTCTCGCCTATGCCGGCTACGAACCGGCCTGGCACCTGGCGATCCGGCGCGAAATGTTGCTCGTCGGTCTCGTGTTTCTGGTCCTGTACTGGTCGCGTACCCGGTGGGCCAACCTGGTCGGAGTCGCGTTCATGGTCGTGGATATTCTCTGGGTGCTGGGGTCGGGTATATGGAGTCCGATGACCGTTCTCCTACGAGCCGTTGTTGCCGGATACCTCGGGCGGGTGGTTTATGACGAATGGCAGGCCGTCTCGCAATAACAATCGCGTCGCTGACGGGTCTCGCTGCGATAGCCTGGTCGGATACCCACGAAAGGAACCTGCGATGCCGTCCATCGCCAAGTCCACCATTGATGATCTGTTGTCGAGGATGGAGCCGGATACATCGCCGGCGACGATTGACGTCGGCAACCCGGTGATGGCGTTTTGTGAATTGGTTGCCCATGACGGTATCGAAACCGGGGTCTGGAGTTGCACCGCAGGCGGATGGACGATCGAGTCCTATGGGGTCAACGAGGCGATGGTGATGCTCGCCGGTCATCTCCGATTGACGGCCGCCGATGGCACGGTCACCGATGTTCATCCCGGGGACCTGTTCTTCATTCCGAAAGGATGGAGCGGGAGGTGGGACACCATGGAGGACATGCAAAAGGCGTACGTGATCGTGTCGTGACTGTCCGATCGCAGGGCCAAGCTTCGTTTTGTCGGTTGGTCGCCTAGATTCCTAGTCTGTCTGGATAGGTTGAAGGAGACATAAGTGGATCTTCCGGCATATTTGCCGATCGCAATCATGTTCCTGCTGTCGGTGGGGTTCGTGGTTGCTGCCATCACACTGGGATGGGTCGTGTCTCCGAAGAATCCAACTCCCGAAAAGCTTTCGCCATACGAATGTGGCATCGTCCCCGAAACCGAAGCGGTGCAACGCTTCCCGGTGCAGTTCTATCTCATCGCCATGCTGTTCGTGATCTTCGACGTGGAGATTGTCTTCCTGTTTGCTTGGGCGGTTCTCTTCCCAGAACTCGGCTGGGTGGGCGTCGCGGAGATCGGCATCTTTACTGCGTTCGTAGTCCTCACGCTGGGATATGTGTGGGGGAGAGGCGCACTCGATTGGAACACCCCGCTACGGACCCGGCGCCAACAACGCGACGTTTCGCCCGAGGCGGCGTAGTGGCTGGTACAACTCCTCCCGGGTTTTTGCTCACTCAACTCGACACGATCGCCAACTGGGCCCGTACTCGTTCGATGTTCCCGGCCACCTTCGGGCTCGCCTGCTGTGCGATTGAGATGATGGCTTCCGGTACGGCCCACTACGACCTGGCTCGTTTCGGGATGGAAGTGTTTCGGGCCTCACCTCGCCAGGCCGATCTGATGATCGTCGCCGGCCGGGTCTCCCAGAAGATGGCCCCCGTGCTCCGGCAGGTTTACGACCAGATGCCCGATCCCAAGTGGGTGATTTCCATGGGGGCGTGCGCTTCGACCGGTGGCATGTTCAACAACTATGCCCTCGTGCAGGGCGTAGATCAGATCGTTCCTGTCGACGTATATGTGCCTGGTTGCCCTCCGGGTCCCCAGTCGCTCATGCATGGCATTTTGACCCTCCAGGACAAGATCACGTCGGGGGAGATCGTCAATGCCTGATGGCCCCGAAGCAGCCGCTGAGGAAACTGTCGAAGAACCAGCCGAGGTACGGTCACTGCCGGAGCACCCGATCCTCAAGGGGCTCATCGAACCCTTCGTCGATGCCGAATGGCTCCTGTCTGCCGGTCAACATGTTGTCATCCTGCCCAAGGATCAGCTCGGTTCGTTCGGGGAGGCGGCCAAAGCCGCCGGGTTTGAGATGGCTGTGGACGTAACCGCCGTCGACTACCTCGGCAAACGCCGGGTCCGCTTTGAAGTAGTCGCCAATCTGCTCTCCGTTGAGCATGCACTTCGCCTGCGGGTGCGTTGTCCGGTGCCCGCCGACGACACGGTCGTCCCGTCGCTCGTTCCTACCTATCCCGGTGCCAACTTTTTCGAACGGGAGATCTACGACATGTTCGGGATCACGTTTGATGGACATCCCGACATGACTCGCATCCTCATGCCGGACGACTGGGTGGGTCATCCGCTCCGGAAAGACTTCGGAATTGGCGACGTACCGGTGCAGTTCAAAGAAGCGAACAAGGTGATCTGATGACCGATACTCGCGAAACCAAAACCACCGAATTCTGGGTTTCTGGCACCGAAGAACCCGACTGGCCAGGCCCCGATTACGTCGCGCATGCCACCGACGAGGGTGAACAGAAGATGAAGCTCCACGAAACCGGGGATCGTCTTATCGAACAGCTCGGCACCCGCATCATCGACGACGTTCTCTACGAGGAAGAGGAGATCGACGAAGACGACCGGATGATCATCAACATGGGTCCCCAGCACCCATCAACCCACGGGGTGCTTCGCCTTCAGGTTGAACTCGAAGGCGAAATCGTTCGACGGGTCAAGCCGATCATCGGCTACCTCCACACCGGCATGGAAAAAACCGCCGAAACGCTGACCTACATGCAGGGAACCACCAACGTTACGCGTATGGATTACCTGGCTCCGCTCCACAACGAATTGTGCTTCTCGCTGGCGGTCGAAAAACTCCTCAATGTCGAGATCCCGCCCCGTGCCCAGGCGATACGAATTCTCATGACCGAAATGAACCGGATTTCCAGCCACCTGGTGGCGCTGGCGACCAACGGGATGGATGTCGGTGCTCTCTCGATGATGATGTACGGATTCCGCGAACGCGAAATGATTCTGGCGTTCTTTGAAAAGACGACCGGCCTGCGAATGAACCACAACTACATTCGAGTCGGAGGCGTCGCAGCAGACCTCCCCGATGGCTGGCAAGGTGACATCGAGCAGTTCCTCGAAACCATGCCAACCCGACTCGCCCAATACGACGACCTGTTGCGCTCCAACCCGATCTGGCTCCGACGCACCCGTGACGTTGGCGTCATGACCGCCGAAGAGTGCCTCGCGTTCTCCATTACCGGTCCGTCGCTGCGGGCTACTGGCCTGGCTCACGACTTGCGCAAAGCTGCCCCGTACTCCGGGATCGAGCAATACGAGTTCGACATTCCCGTCGGAGATCGAGGCGACTCGTACGACCGATATCGCGTCAAGGTGCGCGAAATTGAAGAGTCCTTGAAGATCATCAAACAGGTGCTCGAGACGATGCCGAGAGGCGACTACAAAGTCGAAGACCGCAAAGTCACTCCGCCACCCCGCAAACGAATCGACGAGTCTATGGAAGCGCTCATCCACCACTTCAAGATCTACACCGAGGGCTTCAAAGTCCCCGAAGGCGAAGTGTATGTTGGCATCGAGTCTCCCCGCGGTGAACTTGGTTGCTACATCGTTTCCGACGGCGGATCCAAGCCGCTGCGCATGCACACCCGGGCACCGAGCTTCGCCAACATCCAGGCCATTCCCATCATGCTCGCCGACTCGCTCGTCGCCGACACGATCGCCGCCCTGGCCTCCCTGGATCCGGTGATGGGGGACGTTGATCGCTGAGCTGCGCTCAGCGATTCAGCAGTTTGGCGAAGCCAAACTGCACAGGTTGTGACTTGGTCCTAACGGTTCAGCAGTTCCCCCGAGGCTGTCGAGCGCTACAGCACCTTCGCATCGTTGCTGGGAGCTGCGTTTGGCTTGGTTGCTTGGAGAGGGGAGCGAGTTCCGTGGGTGCATGTTCGGCGGGGGGAACGAGCCCTCCCTACGCGGACTGGCTCCGCCAGTCCGTCCGCAGAACGGCAAAGCCGTTCTGCCACGTGACCGCCAGGTCACGCCCCTTCCCCCCGGACGCTCCACTTCGTTCCGCTGGGGGGACCGACCTCCGTGGTCGCAACCTCCGCAGGTGACCGCTACGCCAAGCGACTGCCGACCAGTGCGGGAGCTCAGGGTTTGCGGCTGGGTGGGTGGTCCATCTTCATGTAGACACCGCCCTTGGTCAGTTCGTCGAGCATTTGGGTTATCCGGGACTGGCGGGTTTTCAACTCGTTTGGCGCGGGCGATCCAGGCGAGGTAGTCGTTGCGCTGATAGAAGGGGCGGGCGGCGTAATCGTCGATCAGTCCGGCTGCCTCGAGTTCAGCTTGAACGTCGTAAGGCATCGGCTGAATCGGGCGAGAGGTCATTGCTGTTTGGTTTTGCCGGCGGCTTTCTGGGCGCGCTTCCATTCGCGTACCTCGGCGAGGGCGGCCGGGCTGTCGATGTCGGCAACCGACCGTGGGGTCGGGTCCGCGAATGCTCCGGCTTCTTCCTCCCAGCCCTCGGGCTGGACGCCAAACCGCTTGGCCAGCAGCGCAACGAAGATCTTGGTTTTTTCCTTGCCAAACCCGGGCAGGGCCGCCAAGCGCTTGGCCAGTTCACGGCCGGAGTCCACATCGGACCACACGTTGGCTCCATCGCCTTCGTACTCGTCGGCGATGACCGTACAGAGGGCATGCACCCGTTTGCCCATACTCGCCGGGAACCGATGGATAGCCGGCTGGTCGGCGCAGACCGCCACGAAATCGTCAACTGGCATGGCGGCTACCGCATTCGCATCGAGGTCGCCGAGGCGATCCATGAGCGTTTGAGGGCCTCTGAAGGCCCATTCCATGGGTACTTGCTGATCAAGGAGCATGCCGATCAACAGGGCAGTTCCATCGCTGTTCAGCAGCTGGTCGGCCGTCTTGTCACCGGTGATTTCGAGTGTTCCCTTCATGAGGAAAGCCTACCAAGCTGCGTTTGGCCCGCTCGCAGAATCCCGCATCCCGCCTCGGATTAAGAAACTTGGGTGTCATCTTGTAATCTCTGCGCCGATGAGTTGGTCGGCTGAGACAATCAAACGGGCCCGGGACATTGTCGCCCGCTACCCCGAACCCCGCTCAGCGGTCATGCCCCTGTTGTATCTGGCGATGCGCGAGGACGGCTACCTCACCGACGATGGCATTAAGAGGGTGGCCGACCTGGTTGGTATCACTGCCGCTCAGGTCCAATCGGTCGCCACGTTCTACGTGATGTACAAGACCGAGCCCAAGGGCAAATACCTCATCTCGATGTGCACCTCGATCTCTTGTTACCTGATGGGTGCCGACGATGTGCTGCACGCCCTCGAGGAAGCATCCGGGGTTCCGGCCGGCGAAGCCGACTCCGAGATTGCCGTTGAGCACGCCGAATGCATCGGCGCCTGCGGAGGCGCTCCCGCCTGTCTGGTCAATTACGAACTCATCGAGGGACTTACGACTGAGAAGGCAAAGGACCTCGTCAAGTGGCTGCGTGACGGCAAGCCAGAAACCATCAACGGCGACGAATTGCAGACCCTCTTTGGTGGCGTAACGAGCTTCGATTGGGCCATCAAAGAGGAGAACGCGGCCATCGGTCCCTACCCGGCTTTTCCGGTGTTTGGCACGGCTGCCGTCAACAGTGAAGCCCTCGAACCAGGACGGGGCGCCTAGTGGCCTATCCGCTGGTCGTCACCGAACGGATGATGGAACACCCGGCCGACTCCCACACGATGGAGCGGTACGAAGCCACCGGTGGTTACCAAGCAGCCCGCCAAGCCCTCGGACAGACGCGCGATGAACTCGTCGAAGTCGTCAAAGCCTCCGGCCTGCTTGGCCGGGGGGGAGCCGCCTTCTCGGCCGGTCTCAAATGGTCGTTCCTGGCCCCGGCCCGCCCGGCCTACCTGGTTGTTAACGGCGATGAATCGGAGCCAGGGACGTTCAAGGATCGGCAGCTGCTTGAGCGTGACCCGCACCAACTCATCGAGGGCATGATCATCGCCGCCAAAGCCAATGAGGTGTACGAATCGTTCATCTACATTCGCGGCGAGTATCCCAAACCGGCCCGGCGGGTTCAGCAAGCAGTCGTCGAGGCGTACGCCAAGGGCTACCTCGGTAAAGGTATCTTCGGAACCGACTACAACCTTGAGCTAACGGTCCACCTGGGCGCAGGTGCCTACATCTGCGGGGAAGAAACTGCCCTGCTCAACAGCCTGGAGGGTCGTCGGGGCGAGCCCCGACTCAAGCCGCCCTACTTCCCGGCTGCCAAGGGCCTCTACATGAAGCCGACGATCGTGAACAACGTCGAAACGATCGCCAACCTCCCGCACATCATCAACAAGGGTGCTGAGTGGTTCAGTGGCCTGTCCGACAGCGAAGACACCGGAACGTTCATGATGTCCATTTCGGGCCACGTCAACAAGCCAGGCAACTATGAACTGCCCCACGGGTTGACGTGGCGGCAGGTTATCTATGACGTCGCCGGTGGCATTCGCAACGGCAACGAACTGAAAGCCTGGGTACCCGGAGGGGCTTCCGCCCCATGGTTTGTACCGGACCTCCACCTCGACAGGCCCATCACCAAGGCAGCTTGTGCCGAAGACGGCTCGATGCTCGGCTCGGGCGCCATCATTGTCATGGATCACACCACCGACATGGTGGGCGCAGCCGAGCGCCTGGTCGCCTTCTTCGCTGAGGAGTCCTGCGGCCAGTGCACCCCGTGCCGGGAAGGCACGACCTGGCTCGACATGATTCTCCAACGTGTCCTCGATGGCGCCGGGCGCGACGCCGATATTGACCTTTTACTCGACTTATCAGACAACATTTCGGTCGGCCTCGCCTGGCCACCCAAGCAGACCACGATTTGCCCACTGGGGCCATCGGCGGTTTCGCCCGTGATGTCCCTCGTTCGGCACTTCCGGGATGAGGTCGAGGCGCACATTGCCAAGGGCATTCATTCGGGCGGTCAAGGGACCCCCGTAAGCATCCGGGGGAGCGCATGAGCGCCGAACTTATCACGGTTACCATCAACGGCGTCAAACAGAAGGTCCACGGCGGATCTCTGCTCATCAAAGCTGCTGAGGAAGCCGGGACCTACATCCCGCGTTTCTGCTGGCACCCCCGCATGACTCCGGTCGGGATGTGCCGGATGTGCCTCGTCGAAGTTGAGGGACCACGCGGGACGATGCTGGTGACTTCGTGCACGACCCCGGTGAGCGCAGAGATGGTCGTGCATACCGAATCGGATACGGTCAAAAAAGCCCAGGAGGGCATCCTCGAATTCTTGCTCGCCAATCACCCGCTCGACTGTCCGGTTTGTGACCGGGGAGGCGAATGCCCCCTCCAGGATCAAACGATGTCGTACGGGCCGGGGGAGTCTCGGTTCGTCGAGGAAAAGCGCCACTACGAAAAACCGATCCCGATTTCCGACCTGGTCATGCTTGACCGCGAACGGTGCATCCTGTGCGCCCGATGCACCCGATTCTCCGATGAGATATCAGGTGATCCGCTCATCGAGTTCATGGATCGGGGCAACGGCACGCAGGTAAACACCTTCCCCGACGAGCCATTCGCCTCATATTTCTCCGGCAACACCGTTCAGATCTGCCCGGTCGGTGCCCTTACCGCCACACCGTATCGGTTCCGGGCCCGCCCGTGGGATCTGCGGGTCATTGCGTCAACGTGCGTTGTTTGTACGGCTGGTGATGCGATCAGCGTGCACGCCTCACAGAACGAGGTGTTACGGTATCTCGGCGTCGACAACGACGCCACCAACCATGGGTGGCTCTCGGACAAATGCCGATTCGGATTTGAGTACCTGAACAGCGATGAGCGCCTCACGATGCCGTTGGTTCGTGGCAAGGACGGGACCCTCGGAGAAGCTAGTTGGTCCGAGGCGCTCAACCTCGCGGCCGAAAAGCTCGGTGCGATCATCGACGAACACGGAGCCCAGGCTGTCGCCGGTCTCGGTGGCGCGAGGGGGACGAACGAAGACGCCTATGCGTTCGCCAAGTTCATGCGAAGCGTGATCGGTTCGGGTCACCTCGACGCCCAGATGGATGACGGACTCAACCCGCAGTTCCTTGCGGCCCTGTCGGGTCGGGGCCAAATCGGTGACCTTGAGAGAGCCAAGACGATCCTGTTGTGGGCGCCTGACCTCAAAGAGGAGCATCCGACGTTGTATCTGCGAGTCCGAAGGGCCGCTCAGGAACTCGGAGCAAAACTGATCGTCGTACATCCCCGTCGCACGGGCCTCGATGATCGCGCCGCCCACAAATTCACCTACAAACCGGGCGACGGCGCGGCCGTCCTCGAAGCCCTGATGGCCGGTGAAGGCGAGTTCGCCAAGGCGCGAGCCGCTCTGAATGACGGACCGGTTGTGGCGATTGTCGGACGACCCGGCCTCACCGAGTCGCCGGTGCTTGCCGAGTCCGTTGCCGCGTTCGCCCGCGACCTACCGGGAGGATCGGTGCTGCCGATCGTTCGTCGCTCCAACACCTACGGGGCTCTCGACATGGGCGTGGCGCCGAACCTGCTGCCAGGCCGGGCGGGCATCGGCTCAGCGGGACTGGCCAACCTCGAAGAAGCCTGGGGCGGGCTCCCCACCAAAGCCGGCTACGACGCCGCAGCCATCGCCACCGGTGTGAGCGAAGGATCCATCAAAGCCGTGATTCTTCTCGGTGCCGACCCCGTGGTCGACATGCCGAACAGCATCGATCTGGCTGCCGCGGACCTCGTGATCGCCATCGATCTCTTCCTGACGGACTCCTCGACCCAAGCCGACATTGTGTTGCCTGCCGTCGGCTTCGCCGAAAAGGAAGGGACCGTGACCAACCTCGAGGGCCGCGTTCAAAAAGTCAACAAAGTTGTGGCCGAACCGGGCCAAGCTCGCGAAGACTGGTCCATTCTCGATGACCTGGCCGCCCGAATGGGCAAGCCGATGGGGTTGGCGTCAGCCGAAGCCATTGCCAAGGAGATCGCTCATGTCGCCCCGGCCTACGATGGCGTTACCTGGGACCTGGTCACGTGGGATCAGCCCGATGGCGCGGTGGTGCCGGTAGGGGCCGAGCGGGCCCCGCTCGAATACGTCCCGGTTGTCGCACCCCGCAATGGCCCAGTCTCGGGCGAAGGCTTTGTCCTTCACTCGGCACGCACCATGTATGACGATGGCGTGATCTGTCGGCAGGGTCAAAGCATCGGCAAGCTTGCGCCGGGCGCCGCCGCCCACCTCAGTCCAGCCGACGCCAGGACGCTCGACGTGGTCAATGGAAGTTTGCTCAAAGTCTCCGCCGGTAGCGAGGAGGCCGAGCTTCCGGTGGTGATCGACGACTCCCTGGCCGTCGGCGTGGTTTATGTTCCCTTCAATCAACCCGGCGGTCCGCACTTCGGATCGAACCCGGAGATTTTGGTGGTGAAGGTCTGATGGATTGGTGGGACTTCCTACTCGTGGTGATCCGGGTTGTTGGTGTCTTCGTGTTCTTGCTGACCACGGTCGTGTTCCTCGTCTGGATCGAGCGCAAGGTCATTGCCGATATGCAGAATCGGCTCGGTCCGATGCGGGCGGGTCCGCATGGCGTATTGCAGACCGTCGCCGATGGCCTCAAGCTGTTCTTCAAAGAGCAGATAACGCCCGCCAAGTCCGAGTTCCTGATCTACATGCTCGCCCCGGCCTTGTCGGTTGTCACTGCGTTCCTCATGTTCCTGGTGGTGCCGTTCGCTCGCCCGATCGAGTTCGCTCTCGGCGGAGAATTACGGACGTTCACATTCCAGGCGATGGACCTGAACGTCGGGGTCCTCTATGTGTTGGCGATTTCGTCGATCGCCGTTTATGCGATCGTGCTGGCCGGCTGGTCGTCCGGGTCCAAGTATCCGCTCCTGGGCGGCGTGCGAGCCACCGCTCAGGCCATTTCGTATGAAGCGGCCATGGGGTTGTCCCTGGTGGCGCTCATCATGTTTATCGCCGTGCAGAATCGAGGCGCCAATGTCATGTCGATGGCCGCGATCGTCGACTTCCAGGCTGGCACCTACGGCGCCACGGAAGGCATCTTCAGCTTCCTGAACCCGATTATCACCCGCGTACCAAAGTGGTTCATCCTCCCGCAGGTCATCCCGTTCATCATCTTCGCGATCGCCGGTGTCGCCGAGACCAATCGTGCACCATTCGACCTGGTCGAAGCCGAGCAGGAGCTGGTCGCCGGTTTCCATACCGAGTACTCGGGGATGCGTTTCGCCATGTTTTTCCTCGCCGAGTACGTCAACATGTTCACCATGTCGGCGTTGATGGTCACCTTGTTCTTCGGTGGCTGGGGCGGTCCGTTCCTCGATTCAATCGCACTCAACGTCGGTCCATGGGTAGCGACCCTGGTGTCCTTCGGTTACTTCATGGCCAAGGTGTTCGTCTTTATCTTCATGTATATCTGGATACGGGCCTCGTTGCCCCGCCTCCGGTATGACCAACTCATGGAGCTGGGCTGGAAACGATTGATACCGGGCGCCTTGCTCTGGCTGGTCGCGTCGTCCCTGGCTCTCGCCATTCGTCAATTCGGACTTCCCTGGACGTAACGATGGGCATTCTTGGAGATCTCGCAAAAGGAATGAGCGTCACCTGGCGTCAGATGATCGACACCATTTTCCGCGATGGCATGATCACTACCGAATACCCGAAGGAGTTTCGCGAGAAGCCTGAGCGATTCCACGGACGCCACGTCCTTAACCGGTACGAAGATGGCATGGAGAAATGTATCGGTTGTGAGCTATGCGCCGGAGCTTGTCCCGCCCGCTGCATTTACGTGCGCGGCAAGGAAAACCCGGTCGACGCCCCGGTCAGCCCCGGTGAGCGGTTCGGGTTCGTCTACGAGATCAACATGTTGCGGTGCATCTTCTGTGCCTTATGTGTCGAAGCCTGCCCGACTGAGGCCATCACGATGACGCACCTGTTTGAGATGTCCACCACGAATCGCGATGACGCGATCTACACAAAGGACGAACTGCTCATCAACGAGGATGGTTCGGCCAACCACATGTTCCCGGATGATCGTCTCGCCAACCTGCCGGAGCTGCTCAAAGCCGACGGCTGGATGCGCGCCACCGCCCCGCAAGGGCGCGTCGAATACGAGGGTATCCCCGGTTGGACCCCGTCGGCCGGAGTCGGCCTTCGACCTCCCGAGATCGGCCAATCGCAAGATGCGCCGGTTGTCCATGACCCGTCGGCACCGGACGAGGAGGAATAGTGACTGAGATCGTCCTTTTCGGCATTTTCGGCACGGTCGCCATTGCCGGTGCCCTCTCCGTCATCCTGGCCAGGAACCCCATCTACTCCGCCCTCGGTCTCATGTCGACCATGTTCTCGCTGGCTGTCTTCTACATCATGCATCTCGGCCACTTCGTGGCCGCCATCCAGATCATTGTGTACACGGGGGCGGTGATGACCCTTTTCCTGTTCGTGATCATGCTGATCGGTGTCGACCGTTCTGAGGACACCGCCGAACAGCTGCCTAATCAGCGGCGGATCGTCGTCGGTCTCGGGCTCACGATCGCCATCACAACTGTCGTGTTGACCGTCGGTCAGAACTTCAAATGGGTTACTGCGCCCGGCTCGGGCCCGGCCAACTGGGATGCCAACGCCGAAGCAACCAACGGAACGATCCAGGCAATCGGCCGGGTCCTCTTTGGTGCCGATGGGGCCGAACGTACGGCCGGTTGGGCCCTTCCTTTCGAAGTGGTCTCGCTGTTGCTCATTGTGGCGGCGGTCGGAGCGATCGCCCTGGCCTTTTTCCGGCCGTTGCGCAAAGTCGAGATCAATCCAACGGAGACCGACTAATGGCCGGTCCCACGCCCTACATGGCCTTGGCCTTCATCCTGTTCGTTATCGGGGCGACCGGACTGCTGACCCGGCGCAACGCCCTCATCATGTTCATGTCGGTTGAGCTCATGCTGAATTCGGTCAATCTGACGTTCGTGGCCGCCGGGCGGGCGATCGGCAACTTCACCGGCCAGGTCTCGGTGTTCTTCGTGCTGGTGGTAGCCGCCGCCGAAGTAGTCATCGGGCTGGCCATCATCGTGGCCGTGTTCCAGAAGCGGAACTCGGCCTCCGTCGACGAACTCTCAGAGATGAAGGGCTGAGGCGGCGATGGACTTCTTGGCTGACTACCTATGGCTCATCATTGCGTTGCCGCTCGCCGGGGCGGTCGCTCTGCACTTTGGTGGCAAATTCCTCCCCGAACCGCTCCCCGGGCTCGTGGCAGTCGGTGCCATCGGGACGGCCTTCCTCATCGCCGCGGCCGCCTTCGTGCCGCTCGCCACCGGCGAGGCCGAGGCGCACATTCTCATGCTTTGGGACTGGATGCCCGGGATCGGGGCTGCCTTCGAGATCCGATGGGATCAACTGTCCGCGCTCATGACGCTGATCGTCACTGGAGTCGGAACCCTCATCCATATCTACTCCATCGGTTACATGCACGGTGACCCGCGGTTCAGTCGGTTCTTCACCTACCTGAACCTGTTTGCCGCGTCCATGCTGACTCTGGTCCTCGCCAACAACTACGCCATGATGTTCGTTGGCTGGGAACTGGTCGGCCTCTGCTCCTACCTGCTTATCTCGTTCTGGTTCACCCGTCCTTCGGCAGCAGCCGCTGGCAAGAAGGCCTTTGTGGTCAACCGGATCGGGGACTTTGCGTTCATCGTCGGCCTCATGCTGGTCTTCACGCAATTCGGATCTCTCTCGATGTCCGAGACGGTGCTTTCTCACCCTGGCGAGGTGCTGTCACCTGGCACCGCCACCGCGATCGCCATCTTGTTCCTGATCGGTGCGGCAGGTAAATCGGCGCAGATCCCGTTGTACGTGTGGTTGCCCGATGCCATGGAGGGCCCCACCCCGGTTTCGGCGCTCATCCATGCTGCGACGATGGTTACCGCAGGCGTCTACCTGATCGCCCGCAACGCTGCCATATTCGAACTGTCGCCTGTTGCGCTGCCAATCGTTGCCACGGTCGGTGCTGCCACGGCCCTGGTCGCGGCCCTCATCGCCGTTGGGCAGAACGACATCAAGAAGGTGTTGGCGTATTCGACTGTCAGTCAGCTCGGCTACATGTTTTTGGCCGTTGGTTCGGCCGGCTACGTCGCAGGGGTCTTCCACCTGATGACCCACGCGTTCTTCAAGGCGCTGCTCTTTCTCGGTGCCGGCTCGGTGATCCACGGAATGCACGAGGAGCAAGACATGCGCAAGATGGGCGGGTTGCGCACAGCCATGCCGATCACCCATGCGACGATGCTCGTAGCCACGCTGGCTATCGCGGGCATCTTCCCCTTCGCCGGGTTCTTCTCGAAAGATGAGATCCTGGCATCAGTCTTTGCCAACGGCGGCTACTACCTTGTCCTGTGGGGCGTTGGGCTGTTCACTGCGTTCCTTACGGCCTACTACATGACCCGCCAATACATCATGGTGTTCTGGGGTAAGCCGCGTTGGGTTGAAGGACTCAAGCCACACGAGTCATCGCTCTGGATGACGGTGCCACTGATGGTCCTGGCGGTTCTCTCGGCTGGCGCCGGGTTCCTGAATACTCCGCAGCTGCTCACGCTCGAGCACTACTTGGAGCCCGTCTTTGAGGCACTGCACCCGGCCCATCTTGAGTCCGAACTGCCGCGCATTCTTGGCATGGACGGACTTGCCTTCGGGCTGGCGATCGTCTCGCTGGGGGTCGCCGTGATCGGGATCGCAACGGCTGGTTTTGTGTACGCCCGGTCGTCGGAAAGGTTCCGTCAGTGGTTCGCCAACGCGACTCGCCGTCCGATGAACGCCAGCGAGAACGCGTTCTGGGTTGACAAGTTCTACGGCAAGACCATCGTCCTTCCCGGCAAGAAGCTGGCCCAGGGATTGGCCAGCTTCGACTCGTTCTTCGTCGACGGAGCAGTTAACGGTGTTGCCGGGGTCGTGCAACGCATTGGCATGTCACTCAAGCCACTTCAATCGGGATTTGTCCGCAGCTACGGCGCTACGTTCGTGGCTGGTGTCATCGGGCTTGTTATCTTTTTCCTGACCCGAGGCGGTCTCTAATGGACTTCCCGATGTTGAGTGTCCTGATTCTGGTCCCGGTGTTGGCGGCGCTCGTAGTCATGGTGCTGCCCGCCGACCGAACAGAACTTCACCTCCCGGTAGCGTTGGTTCTGTCGCTTCTTCCGGTTGGCCTGGCGGGAATCTTGTTTGCCCGTTTCGAATCCGCGGCGGGATTCCAGTTTGTGGAGCAGGCGGCTCTCATCGAGCGGTGGGGGATCTCGTGGCACCTTGGTATCGATGGCATAGCGTTGCCCCTCATTCTGCTTACAACCATTTTGATTCCGATTTCGATTGCCGCTTCAACCTCGATAGCGAAGAGTCCGCAGCTCTTCCTGGCGATGGTGCTGCTGCTGGAGGCCGGCCTGATCGGAGTTTTCTCCGCGCTCGACCTCATCGTCTTTTTTGTGTTCTTCGAAGCGATCCTCATCCCGATGTATTTCATCATCGGCATATGGGGTTCAGAGAATCGGATCTATGCAGCCATCAAGTTCTTCCTATATACCGCCTTCGGCTCGGCACTCATGTTGGCCGGCATCATCGCTCTCAGTGTGTTGCAGCAGCAGAAGACCGGGTTCGCGTCGTTCGACTACAGCGACCTTCTGACTCTGGAATTGACCCCGGGAACCCAAGCCTGGCTGTTCGCGGTGTTCGGTATTGCCTTTGCCATCAAGGTTCCGATGTTCCCGGTCCACACCTGGTTGCCCGACGCTCACGTCCAGGCGCCAACCGCAGGTTCGGTGCTCCTGGCGGGCGTCATGCTGAAGCTGGGCACGTACGGCTTTCTCCGGTTCAACCTGCCGCTGTTTCCTGACGCAGCCGTGAAGTACGCGCCAGTCGTGGCGACCCTGGCCGTTATCGGCATCGTGTACGGAGCCGCGGTCGCCATCGTGCAAACCGACCTCAAGAAACTCGTGGCGTATTCGTCGGTCAGCCACCTTGGGTTCATCATGTTGGGCATCGTCGCGTTTACGCAATCGGGTCTCGATGGTGGTGTGATCCAGATGGTCAACCACGGCATCACGACCGGCGCGTTGTTCCTTCTGGTCGGCATGCTCTACGAACGGCGCCATACGAAGCTGATCGCCGACTTCGGTGGGTTGCAGAAGACCATGCCGGTCTTCGCCGGTGTCTTTCTTTTCTCCACGTTTGCCTCAATCGGATTGCCAGGCCTCAACGGATTTGTCGGTGAGTTCCTGGTCCTGGTCGGTTCGTATGCCACTCGGCCGGCGTTCGCGATCATCGCCACAGCCGGCGTCGTCCTGGCGGCGATCTACCTTCTGTGGGCGTATGAACGGGTCTTCACCGGCGAACCCGACAAACCAGAAAACGTCAACGTCGCGGATCTCAACCTTCGAGAGACGCTGATTTTCGTCCCCCTCATCATTCTGATCCTCACGCTCGGTCTCTATCCGAAGGTGTTACTCGACCGCATCGAACCATCGACGGCCGCCATCATCGACCGGATCGAAGCCACCACCGACTTTGTGGAACCAACCTTCGTCATAGGAGAACCCGGTGAGTGATCTGATCTGGTCAGCCATCGCTCCCGAGATTCTGCTCGTCATCGTGGCGTCGCTGGTTCTGGTGGTTGAGGTATGGAAACGTCCGCCGTTGAAATCGATGGCATGGCTGATCGGAGCGGGTCTGGTCGGTACGTGGGCGGCCTGGTTCCTCCAGTTCTCACGTCTCCAAGATCTAATGGAACTCGGATCACCCGGGACCCTCGCCTTCAACAACATGGTGGTCAGTGACGGCACAGCGGTAATCGCCGAACTCATCCTGCTGGTGATCCTCACCCTCGGGGTGGCGATGGCGTGGCCAATGCTCGACGAGGTTGGACGGCGATCGGCCGAGACCTTGGTGCTCATGTTCCTGGCGACCTCAGGGTTCATGTTCCTGGTTGCCTCGGCCAATCTGGTCATGGCGTTCATCGGCCTCGAAGTCGGATCAATAAGCCTGTACGTGCTCGCCGCCATCGCTCGCAAGTCCCGCCTCGCCGACGAGGCAGCCATGAAGTACTTCTTGCTCGGATCGTTTGCCTCGGCTGTGTTCATCTACGGAGTTGCGCTGCTGTATGCAGGTTCCGGCTCGGTCAGCATCGACGCTCTGGCTGTGTTCAACGGGCGCATCATCATCAGCCCGGGGGTGCTTTACGTTTCGATGGCGATGCTCGTAGTCGGCGTACTGTTCAAAGTCACCGCCGCTCCGTTTCACGCCTGGGCGCCCGACGTGTACCAGGGTTCTGCCGCGGGAGTCGTCGGGTTCATGGCGGCGTCCGCCAAGGTGGGAGGTTTCGTCGCCCTGGTGCGGATCGTGGGCATCACCTTCGCACGCTTCGAGGTCGACTGGCGGCCGGCGCTGGCGGCCATCGCCGCGTTGTCGATCGTGCTCGGAACGCTGTTGGCGCTCAGCCAGACCGACTTCCGACGTATGCTCGCCTACTCGGGCGTCGCTCACGCCGGTTTCATCCTGGTGGGGGTAACTGCCGGCCGGAGCGCCACCGAAGCGATATTGTTTTATCTGGCGGTTTACACCGTGCAACTGGTCGCGGCTTTTGGTATCGCCGCCGCTGTCTCCGGCCCTACATCATCGGGGTCCCCATTCAGTTCGTACAAGGGCCTGGCCAGCCGCTCACCGCTGATGGCTGCCGGCCTGGCGGTAACCATGCTGGGCATGTCGGGTATGCCGATTACCTCCGGTTTCATCGGCAAACTCGGTGTCTTCCGCTCCGCCTGGGCGCAAGGCCTCGAATGGGTCGTGGTAGTGGCTCTGGTGGCGTCGGTGGCGGCTTTCTTCTTCTATCTGCGGGTGATTGTCGACATGTACATGCGCGATGTTGACGAGGACACCGCCGAGGTGCCCGACGAACCCCGTTTGGCGGGCCGCCTGGCGATCGCGGTGGCGGTGGTCATCACGATTCTGTTCGGCCTTTACCCCGCACCGCTGCTAGACCTCATAAGGAATGTGGTTTCCTAACGCGCTGATCGTCACCCTTGCCCTGGTCGGCCCGGTCATCCCGATTGCCGGTACTGGCTCAGCCGCCGATTTTGTACTCATCAGTGAATCCGACACTGTGCCCGATGACCTGTACGCCGCTGGCAACGTCGTCGATGTCCGGGGAACCATTCAGGGAGATTTGACCGCCACTGCCTCGCAGCGAGTAATCGTCTCGGGGACGGTCGAAGGCGACGTCGTGGCGATTGCCCCGTTGGTGGAGATCACCGGCGACGTCGAAGGGTCGGTGCGGGTGATAGCCGACCGGATTCGAATCGTCGGGACCGTCGGCGATGACGTCGTCATCGCCGGACGCATCGCCACGATCCAGGGCGTAGTGGACCGCGACGTCATGCTCTTCGTGTATTCGGCGCGCCTGACCGGATCGGTCACGGACAACTTCCAGGCATTTGCCAGCGGGGTGATCGAGATCGTTGGCGGGGTCGGCCACGATCTCGAAGTCAACGCCAGGCGTCTCGAGGTGGCGTCCACGGCAACCGTCGGTGGCGACGTTCGTTACCGGGGGGAGGCCAGCATCGACGACAACGCCGACCTGGCAAGTTCGGCGATCCAGTTGGGAAAGACTCCGGTCCCGCTGCGAGTCCGGGCATTGGTTCTGGTGGGGCAAGTGGTGGCCGGGCTGGTGGTGCTACTGGCCGGGCTGGCGCTGTTCTGGCTCGCTCCGCGCACTACCGCGGCCGCCACCGGGGCGATTCGCAACTGGCTCTGGGCAGCGATGGTCGGCCTGGCGACTCTGGCGTTACCGGCCGTCCTGATAGGCGCGATCATCGGAGGAATGGGAGTCGCGTCGCCCGACCTGTACGGCGTGGCGATACTCGCTACGAGCCCGATAATCCTCCTGTACCTGGGTCTCGTCATGTTCATGGCAGTGCTCGGCTTCGTGCCGATGGCAGCCAGCCTCGGTCGGATCGCCACTCGTGGCCGGATATCGAACGTCGGATCCTTCGTCCTAGGCGTCGTCCTCCTCGGTGTGATCACCGCAATACCCGTTGTCGGATTTCCGATCCTTGCCGCGTTGTGGATGGTCGGGGTTGGAGGGTGGGCGCTCGGCGCAGGTAGCCTTCGCGGTCGGTCGGTTGCTTGATCGACCGATTACGCTGGCGGTGCACCCAGGACGGAATCGCTTATGCAACCTGACAATCGTGAGACGAGCAATCCGGTCATCCCGACCGCAGTTGTGGATACGTTCTCACGCCCGATGCGAGACTTGCGGATTTCGGTCACCGACCGCTGCAACTTCCGGTGCCGTTACTGCATGCCAAAGGAGATCTTCAACCGCGACTACGAGTTCCTCGCCCGTGACCTCCTGTTGTCGTTCGAGGAGATTGAGCGCATCGTCACGGTGTTCGCCGGCCTCGGCGTCAACAAGATTCGGATCACCGGGGGAGAGCCGCTGCTCAGACGAAACCTCGAAGAACTCATCGGGGCGATCAAGGGAGTGGCGGCATCGATGACGTCACTCTGACAACGAATGCTTCGCTTCTGGAACGAAAAGCCGAATCGTTGGTCGCTGCCGGACTGGATCGGGTGACCGTCAGCTTGGACTCGTTGAACAACGATGTGTTCATGGCAATGAATGACGTCGCCTTCTCGGTCGACGACGTACTGGCTGGCATTGACGCCGCTGCCACGGCCGGACTCGCCCCGATCAAGATCAACATGGTCGTCCAGAAAGGTGTCAACGACCACACGGTGGTTGACATGGCGCGGCACTTCAAGGGTTCCGGTCACATCGTCCGCTACATCGAATACATGGACGTCGGTACCACCAACCAATGGTGCATGGATGACGTCGTTCCCGGCAAAGACATCATCGCGATGATCTCCGAGGCGTTTCCGCTCGAACCGGTCGATCCCAACTACCCGGGCGAAGTGGCGACCCGATGGCAATATGCGGACGGAACCGGCGAAATCGGGGTCATCACCTCCGTTACGCAACCGTTCTGCGCCACCTGTACCCGGGCCAGGATCTCGGCCGAAGGGTCGCTGTATACGTGTCTGTTCGCGTCCGGCGGCACCGACCTGAGATCGATGCTGCGCGCCGGAGCCAGTGACGACGAGCTTTCGGCGGTCATCCGATCGGTGTGGACCGCCCGCGACGACCGGTACTCACAGCTCCGGTCGTCCCGAACCGCCGGCTTGCGCAAAGTCGAGATGAGCTATATCGGGGGATAGGGGCGGCCGTAGCGCTCCGATGAGGTAAACGCGATCAGATGTGCTTCGCGTCCCGGGAGGATTCCGCCGGAGCGCCGGATGCCGCGTCGATTGCCGCTCGGGCCCGGTCCTCGCACATTAAGTGGGCACACGTGCAAAACGTGATGCGCCATGTTGGAGGTGGAGACGGCGCCCGCCCCAGTTGCGATTCGGGACTCGAATTCGCAGCGCCATATCGACAAAGTTGTCCTTAGGTCGGGAGCTCGGCGCGCAGACCGAGGCGTTGGATGCGGCGATGCTCGATGACCAGCACCACGAACATCACGACGACGACCAGGGTCAAGAGATTCAGACCCTCAAGCGACCCTCCTATGAAGACCATGCCGGCAATGACGATGGCGCCGACCAGCCGCTCCCGCGCCTGGGCCCGGAAGGCGCGCCACACTGCGAGGTAAACCCCGATCAGGAAGAGGAAGAGGCCGGCAGCCAGCATGACTCGGAACTCGAGAGGGACGGAGTCGCGCGGGTGCAACGCAATCTCTTCGAGCGCGGCGGCGGAAAGGATAACGCCGGCCACGATGGGGGCATGAGCCCACGTATAGACGTCTCGGATGAACCGGCCGGCAGCTTGACCGTCGAGCTTGGATGCGGCGAACTCCAGCCCGGGGCTGGGCCGATCGAAGTAGGCCCACCACAGCAAACCGGCGAACGCGCCAGACGCAAGCAGCGCCGAGACCGTTGCCAACGGCAGACTGCCGTTCTCCTCCAGGGCGGCGACGACGGGAATGCCGATCGCAACGATCACCTCGCCCAGCGCGATGATGATGATCAGCCCGTGACGCTCGGCGAAGTGGCCCGGACGCACCAACCACTCACTGTCGGCGGCCTTGACCATCGCCCCCAGCACGATCGCAACGGTGCCGAGCCAGAAGCCCAGCCGGGCCGCGCCGTCGTAGAAGGAACCTACCACCAGCACTAGGATGGCAATGAAATTGGGAGCGATCCAGTTGAAAGCCGCAGAGCGGTAGTCGATCTCCTCGGTCGTGCCCATCGTCTGCATGCGGAACCCGATGAGCATGATGCTGGTGAGAGCGATCGCAAACACCGGTCCGCCCCCGGCGAAGGCGGTCGAAGTGGAAGCCGCCATCGGGATGCTGACCACCGTAGCGACGAGAAACAGGATGCGCACCGGCCGCCCGTTGCCCGATATGGCGTTTGCCGCCCACGTCAGCTGCTGCCACGGTAGCCACAGCAGCGCAAACAGCAGCGCCGCCTTGCCCGCACCCGCCCATGTGGGTTCGTGAATCAGCAGCGAAACCAGCTGTGAGAAGGCGAATACGTAGGCCAGGTCAAAGAAGAGTTCGACGGGATCTGCCGTGAAATCCTCCGTGAGCGGTGGGAGTTCGATGCCTTTCATGCGCCGGGAGTATAGGCAAAGGGCGTCGTACGCCCCAGAGCCATGCGCTGGAACCGGCGGGCGGCCCCCGGTAGTTGATGTCTCATCGTCGCGTAGTCGACTGGTGCATGTCGAGGTTGCTCGACACGGCCCGACTTGTGGCATGAAGCTGCTCTGGTGGAGCCTCGGCCCGAATGGAGGCGGCTACCCCGATCAGCAACGTGGTGAAAAACGCTGCCATCTCGTCGAGGTCGGCCGTTTCGTCGAGATCTCCTGATCTTCGTCCGTTCTCGAGCGCGTGCCGGAATGCCCGGTTGATTCGGCTCAAGTAAGCAGCGGCGAATCTTCCGCTGGCGGGATCGAGTGCGCCTCGTTCGAGCGCCGTGTTGCACATCAGGCAGCCGCGCCCACGAAACCATCCCTCACTGGCGGAGGCGTAGCCGGCGAAGGCCTGACGGATGGCATCGAGCCCTGCATCCGCCGCCTCGATAGGGGCGAGCACACGCGTCAGATGGTTGCGGTCGTAGTGCTCCAGGGCTGCTTCGAACAGCTCCTGCTTGGACCCGAACTCTGCGTACATGCTCTTGCGGTTCACACCAAGCTCGTCGACCAGCTCGGCTGTGCTGGTGCCGTTGAAGCCCCGTCGGCGGAACAGTTCCACGGCGCGATCGAGAAGCTCCGTTCGGTCGTATTGCTTTGATCGTCCTATCGGGCACCTCCGTGACTTGACGCAGGGTAATCGAACAGTTACCTTGGGTCAAGCAATCGATCGGTTACCTATCGAGTCGCGCCTCGCACGAGGCCACGCGCTCAAGGAGGAGCAACATGGACAGCATGCACGTGCCAGTCGTGTACAAGTGGACCTCCCAGCCGGGCAAGCTCGACGAACTGACGTCCATCTACCGCGACGTGACCGCAGCGATGGCGGCGAACGAACCCGGTGCCGAGGCGGTCTACATCTACGTCTCCGAGCAGGACAACGCAGTCTACGTCAGGGACGAGTTCACGGACGCCGCTGCCATGGGACTTCACCTGACCACCACAGCGGCTGCCCACTTCCCTCAACTGCTCGCCGTCGCCACCCCAGGGCCCTTCTACTTCCTTGGTGAGGTTCCCGACGAGCTCAAGCATGCAACCGAACAGATGCGGCTCGGTGGCGAGTTCGCCACACACACAACCGGTTTCGACCGCTGAGTCCCGACTAGGCAGGAGCAGGACATGACATTCACCAGAGAGCCACTCCCAGCCCACCTCACCGTTCCCTCGCGAATCGGTGACGAGATCAGCATCACCGGCAAGTGGGTGCCGAAGATGCCGGGCGAAAGGTTCCGGAAGTCAGAAGATTCGAGAGAGATGCTGCAAGAGTGGGAAGACATCCATGTGGGCGCCCGCTCCAGCAACGGTGTCCTCTCGACCGAGATCAACCACGCAGTCGGCGAGGATGCGGTGCTCGTCCATCACGTCTTCGAGAACCCAGACGCCCTCCTGAACTACTTCGGGACGACCGCGACCGAGCACATGGCCGCCCTCAGCGCGGTCGCCGCACCTGATCTCCATCTCGTGCGCGGAACTGCGATCCCCAGCCCGGTCCGTCACGCGATCCTCGAGAAGAACGTCCCTGCGGTCTTCGGCGGCCATCTGTTCGGGTTCGTCAAAGACGACTACCGCCGCCCCGACCCGACCACCGCCGTCAACGTCACCGCCAAGTGGACATGCACGCCGGCCGAGACGAGCAACCTCGAGGAGCTGAAGTATTGGTGGCAACGAGTCGGCACCGATGCCTTCTCGATGGAAGAAGAGATGCTGCGGTTCGAGGTCTACCAGGCCGCCGGCGAGAACGCTCTGATCATCCATGAGGTCTTTAGCAACAATGACGGGCTCAAATTCCATCTCACCAAGGGCACCGCAGATCGATACAAGAAAGACATCGACCAAATCGCAGCGCCCGAGGCCTACTTCTTCCGCGGCCCGGTCTCATGGACCATCAGGACCTACTCGAAGTTCATGCATCTCCCGGCGACATACTCAAGCGTGGGCAGCAACTACACAAGTCCGGGCGGAAGCATGAGCGACGGAACCGTCGCCTGAGCCATTGCTCGCCGTGAGGTCGGCTACAGCTAACGAACCGGGTCGCCCCATGTCGATCGAAGCGCGCGCCATTGGGCACGCCACGGCTACGGGACATGTCGAGGCTGAAGCTGACTGCGCGCCCGACGCGCTATTCAAGCGCGAGGCCAATGCGCTCGGCTAGAGCGGTTCTGCCTTGGCTCGTGAGTCGGATCGATCTTGGTTGGCTTCCCCGAATCACCCACCGTCGCTCCAGGGATATCCCTAGGAGGGCGGCTCCGGCTGCCCCGGCAAGGTGATTTCGGCGTTGGGTCCAATCGAGGCAGCTTCGGACGATCGGTCGTTTGCTTCGCCGTAGAGCCTCGATGTCTATCCCAGTGCTTGCCAGTAGAGCGGTTCCTGATTCGCTCAGCTGTAGGTGCCCGTCGACGCGGTCAAGGTGGCCATCATTGATGAGCTGGTCGAAGATCAGAACCGCGAGTTCCCCTGCGAGGTGGTCGTAGCACGAGCGGGCGTATGTCAACGCTGCGGGCGCAGGCGATCGGAACGCGTTAACTGGTGCGGCAGCTCCAAGGCTCTCGAGCATTGCGGCCACTTCGTCGCTAGCGATCCGGAAGTAACGATGCCGACCTTGGGCCTCGACTGTAACGAGCCCGGCGTCCAGGAGTTTCGATAGGTGCTCGCTGGCCGTGGAAGGCGCCACCTCAGCAAACCGGGCAAGCTCGCCACCTGTCCTCCCGCGTCCATCCATCAACGCCGTGAGGATCTCGGCGCGGGTCTCATCAGCCAGAATGGCCCCAATCTTGGCCAACCGTGAGTGCATATGAATACGATAGGCACTGCACGTTTCGGTGCGCACCGAAACGTCCGAGTTTGGCGGCATCGACCTAACTCGCCTCCTGACCTTCGCCGGACTGTGGTTCGTGCTTGGCCTCAGCAAACGGTGTGGCCGAGTGACGATTGTTACGGCGAGTGATTGACGGGCCGCTCACGGAGGTGCCGTTCGGCTCGGTACGTATGAGCGCTCGTTGTGGCGCATATCTGGAGTCACGCTGGAGGTGCCGTTATGTGCACCGCTCGCTGAGGAAGTCCAGCACCTCTCGGGTGAAGCGTTCGGGTTGTTCCATGTTCAGGACGTGCCCGGCACCTTCAAAGTCGATGCGCGTGAGGTCGGCGATCTGGCTGGTGAGCAGATCTGCGATCGTCTGGATGTCCGCCACGTCGCGTGTACCCACCAGGAGCAAGGTTGGGACGCTGATCTCGCTCAAGCGGTCGATGGCCGGAGGCTCAAGTTCGATCTCGGCGTTCGGCAGCTTCCTATAGATGTGTGAGTTCTCTCGCGCCAAGGTGCGGAGCCGCTCCCTCACATGCGGCAGCTCCATGGCGGGAGCCATGTATGGGTGCTCGAGCCAGCGATCCGCTGCTGCGATGAGATCGTTCGCTCCGATTGCTTCGATCATGGGGAGCATGCGGCGGTCAGGTGTCCACTTGAACCCGCTGACACCGGGACCAGACACGACCAGGCAGCGACAGACCTCTGGATGCTCCAAGCAGAGGTCCAGAGCGATGCGTGCCCCGAGTGAGAGTCCGACCAGGTGCGCACGGTCGACACCGAGATGCCGAAGCAGATCGTACAGGTCTTCGTGGTGCTGGAACGGGTCCCTGGTATAGGTGGTCCGTCCGAAGCCCCGTACGTCATACCGGATCACGCGGTACGACCGAGCCAGGGGATCGACCTGGTCGTCCCACATTCTAAGATCGAGCCCGGCACCCTCAATCAACACCAGCGGCGGGCCGTCACCGTGGATCTCGTAGTGAAGTTCGGTCTCTGTCACGTTGACCTCCATTCTCCGAACTCGGGTGAACCTTTGCACAAAGTACTGCCCGACGCAGCCAGCCACCCGGTGCGATGAGCTACCAGTGGGCGGATAACGCCAGGTGAGCGGATGGCCACGATTGTGGGCAGGTAGTGTCGCTTCGTGAAATTGACCGTCCTTGACTCAAAGCCGCTGGCCGACCTCACCGAAGACTTCCGGAACGGAGCCTGGTCGCAGACCCTCCTCGGGGGACTCGTGGCCGGGGTCGTCGCCACTTCTTTGGCTGTGTCGCTGGCCGGTTTGGTGTTTAGCGGCCCCCTGGCAACCGGGTTTGGTGCCGGGGTAGCGGCTTCGCTACTCGGCGGTGGCGTCATTGCGATCGCCTCGGCGGTGACTAGTTCGGCGAGGGGGATGGTTGCCGGCATCCAGGACGCCTCGGTAGCGATCGTCGCCGTGGCGACCGCAGGCGTCGCGGCAGCGCGTCAACCCGTCGCGACTGCAGTAGCGATTGTGGCGATCGCCACGGTGGGCACCGGGCTGGGACTGTGGCTCGCCGGCCGGTATCGACTCGGACGGATCCTCAGATATGTCCCGTATCCCGTGCTGTTGGGCTTTGTGGGAGCTACCGGCCTCGTCGTCCTCTTCGGCGCCGGCCATATTCTCGTTGGTGACAGCGGTTGGTCCGGCGCCCTTGGCGGGTCCAGCCTCCTCGTGTGGGTACCAGGCGTCCTTCTGGCCTTTGTTCTGTTGATTGGCTCTCGGGGTTCGGGGCATCCGTTGGCGTTGCCGGTGGCCATCGTGCTGGCATCGGGTCTGACGCATGTCAGCCGGGTTTTGAGCGGCGCTTCTGTCGAATCCGCCCAGATCGCCGGTCACCTTCTGGGACCGTTCCCCGCTTCTGGCCTGCTCAACCTCGGCATCGTCAGAACCGCGCTCGACGCCGATTGGTCGGCGGTGGCAGGCCAATCAGCCGTTCTGCTGACCGCCATCCTGGTCGGGATCTTGAGTTTCCTTTTGAACGCACCGGCGATCGAGGAGTTGACCGACACAGAAATCGACGTTGACGCCGACATGCGTCCCGTAGGGGTAGCGAACGTACTGGTCGGTCTCATCGGTAGCTTGCCCGGTTATGTCTACCTGAGTGACACGGTGGCTACGGGGAGAATCGCCGGCCTGCGGCGTAGCACCGGGGTCATAGCCGGACTGATCAGCTTTGGCGCAGTCGCGGCGGGGCCTCGCTTTCTCGGGCTCATCCCGACGCTGGTGGTTGGTGGGGTGCTGGCGTTCATTGGACTGACCTTTTTGTTCGAAGCACTTGTCGACAATCGTGCCGCCCTGAACCGATACGAGTACGCGCTGATTGTCAGCATGGTGCTGGCCGTGCCGATCGTCGGATTCGGGATGAGTATCGCCCTCGGTCTTCTCGGGGCAGTGGCGCTGTTCGCGTTTCGGTATGCATCGATCGACGTCATCAGGGTGCAGGTCGATCTCGCCGACTATCCCTCGGACGTCGAACGTTCCAGCGAAGACAAGGCCGCGCTGCACGACAAGCGAGGTGCGGCAACCGTCATAGACGTCCACGGGTTCTTGTTTTTTGGGACCGCTGCTCAGGTCGGTGACCGTCTGCTGCAGGCCGCCACCGATCAGGTCGAATATCTGGTGGTCGGGTTCGGTGGGGTCAACGGAATGGATGGCTCAGTCGGCAAGGTGTTGATCAAAGCTGCGAGGGACCTGGCAACCAGCGGCCAGACGCTGGTCGTGACCGGTCTTGACTCGCACTCATCGCTCACGGCCGGACTGGCCGAAACCGGTGCCCGCCATTTCGCGTCCCTGGCCGAGGGTGCGCACTGGGTAGAGGATCAGCTGCTGTCGCCGAACGCCGATCGGGTCGTTCCTCTGGCCGATTTCTTGCATGCCAACCTGGCGGCCGTCGAAACCGGACTCGGCTCCTATTTCGAGCGGGTGGAAGTACAAACGGGGGACCTACTCATCCGGGAGGGGTCTCCGCCGACTGGGGTGATCTACCTGGAGCAAGGGGACTTCGCGGTGGCGATCGGCCGGTTGAGCGGTGAAGGCGGTCACCGGATTCGGATCCTCGAACCGGGCACGGTGGTCGGCGAGATCGGTTGGTACGACCGTTCACCGGCCACGGCCAATGTCGAAGCCATTTCGAGCGGGGTGGTTTGGCGACTATCGGCCGACGCCTTCGAACGGCTCGAAGCAGACGATCCGCTCGTGGCAGCGGCGTTTCACAAAATGATTGCCAGAGTTCTCGCGGGGAGGGTGCGAGATGCCGACCGGTCCATCCGGGCCCTGCTCGGCGGCGGACACACGACCACGGTGGACTAGCCAGGCGGGCCGAACCGTTTGATGCCCCGCTTGATGGCCCCCGGCGAGTCAACCGAGAACCAGCTTCGTCCGTCCTCGCCTTCTATCGAACTGATCGGGTCGAACGACGTGATGTCGATGAGCGATTGGATCGACCCACCGTTGGCGAGTTCTTGAGCGGCGAGGTCTGCCAGGCCGGCGGGGTAGACGGCACAGAGCACCTGCCGGGTTCCGCCGTCGACCGGAACGACGGCCAGATCCGTGAAAGGGCGCCGGATGGCTCGGAGCGTGGCGGGCCGCACCCAGGGCTGATCCACCGCAACAACCATGAGCGGGTCGTGGGGGTAGGCATTGGCTGCCGCAAACAGGCCGCTCAGCGGCCCGCGATGGGCCTCGCCGACATCGGCGACCGCTCCGTATGGGCCGAGGGCTTCAGATCGACCAGCGACGATGACCCGGCCCGTCACTTCTTCCAGGGCCTTACCTACCCATTCGAACATCGGGCGTCCGGCCACTTCGACGAACGCCTTGTCGGTGCCCATACGTTTCGACGCGCCGCCAGCAAGAATGATCCCGATCATGGCCACATACTGGCACAGGGCTCGGTAGGGGAGGCCGCCTGAAACGTCAGGTCGTTTCGTCGAGGCGCACCACGTTGACCGTCAACTCGGGCAAGCTGCCCTCCCAGACCTTGGACAGAACCCTGCGGGCATGATCGGGCACATTGGCCAGCCTTACCGTCAGATTCGCTTCCTCGGCCTCCGCGACCGCCTGCTTCAAAGCCAACGCTCCCGTGTAGTCGATGCGGCCCAAGCCCTGAAGCTCGATCGTTACCGCCCTGGCGTCCGGGTGAGCTGCCAGTTCTTCATTGAGGTGCGTCCCGAGTCCGGGTGCTGATCCAAAGTAGAGGACGCCACGGGGCATGAGGTGCACGACGGTCCCCACCGTCCAGGACTCGACGTCGAGGTGGAGTTCGCGCCAAAGATGAACGCTGATGCCCATGACGATGCCGACCATGACGGCCAGGTCAATGCGCGGAGCCAGCGCCAACGTGAGAACGAACGTGGTGATCGCCACCATGGCCTGCAACCGCGAGTACCGCCAGATGCTGAATATCTCTGGAATACGGATGAGTTTGTAGACGCCCGCTATCACGATGGCGCCCAGGACCGCACTCGGGAGCGGCTCGATAATGTGAGCGAAAGGGAGAAAGAGGAGCACGGTGATCCCGGCCACCGCCCCGGCGGCCCTGGTTCGTGCTCCGGACAGACGAGCGACCGAACTTCTCGAGAATGACCCGCCCACGGGGAATGCCGACGAGAAGCCGGCCGCAAGATTGGCTACTCCCTGACTGACCAGCTCACGATCAGGGTCCCACGCCTGACGATCGAGATTGGCATAGGTTCGGGCAATGGCGCTCGGTTCAGCGAACCCGACCAGGGCGATCACGATCGCCGGTACGACGAGGTCGGCCATCGATCCCCAAGGCAAGGCAGCAGACAAGGGGGGGAAGCCGACCGGT
>Ga0224496_10000410_pt1 | contig 30056 bp, 24 predicted proteins | sample SF_Jul11_sed_USG_2_FD_168127 | JGI IMG/M metagenome (GOLD analysis project Ga0224496, IMG submission 168127) | Sediment microbial communities from San Francisco Bay, California, United States - SF_Jul11_sed_USGS_8_1 | ecosystem: Environmental > Aquatic > Marine > Sediment | place: USA...
CTCGATGACAAGAACAATATTGCCGGCGAGGTGATCATCTTCCGCGACATCACCCAACGGCTCCATGCCGAGGCGGCGCTGTTCGAAAGCGAGGCGCAATACCGCCGGATCTTCAATTCGACCACCGACGCCTTGCTGGTCTTCGACGACAAAGGGGAAATTACCGAGGCCAACCGCCAGGCCAGTGCCATGTACGGCTACACCCATGAACAGCTCATCACCCGCTCCGCCCTTGACATCTTCCCGCCTGATTTCCAGGAAACGTTTTTGCGCTTTACGGATAGCAATGCCGGCCAGAGCGATCTCCAGACCGAAGCCATGGGCTGCCAGAAAGACGGCAGCCGCTTCCCCATTGAAATCAGGGGGGCTGCTTTCGAACTGCATGGCCGCCCCCACTTTCTGGCCGTTATCCGCGATATCAGTGAGCAGAAAAAAGCGCGCGAGGCACTGCGGGCCGCCATGGACGGAGCCGAGGCGGCCAACCACGCCAAAAGCGCCTTCCTGGCCAACATGAGCCATGAGATACGCACACCGATGAACGCCATCATCGGCATGAACCACCTGGCCCTGCAAACAAAACTCTCCGCCGACCAGCACCGTTACCTGAAAACGGTGCAGGAAGCGGCCAACGGCTTGCTCAACCTGCTCAACGACATCCTCGACCTTTCCAAAATCGAAGCAGATCAGCTGATTGTGGAACAACGCTCCTTTGACCTGCGCGCCACCATGGAATCCGCCGTCAACACCATGGCCACAAATGCCCACGAGAAAGAGCTGGAAATTCTCTGCTCGCTCCCGGCCCGAACTCCGGCCGGCCTGGTCGGCGATCAAATGCGGCTGAAACAGATTTTGCTCAACCTGCTCGGCAACGCCATTAAATTCACCGACACGGGATCGGTTCTCCTCCGGTGCGAAAAAGAACCGGCGCCGGCAGACAATGACGGGACCATCACCCTGCATTTCCAGGTAAAAGACACCGGCGCCGGCGTGGCCATGGAACAGCAGCACGCCATATTTGAAGCTTTCACCCAGGCCGACACCAGCGTGGCGCGAACCAAAGGTGGGACCGGGCTGGGCCTGGCCATCTCCAAAAAACTTTGCGCCATGATGGGAGGCAGGATCTGGCTGGAAAGTTTGCCCGGTCAGGGCAGCACCTTTCACTTCACGGCCCGCTTCGGGAAAGGTGCCGTCATCCCCACTCCCGCCTTCGATCTGCCGCTGAATCGCACGCCGGCGGAAATACCGGTCCTTATCGCCGGCAGGACCGCCATGGGCCGAATGATTCTTCGGGAAATGCTCAACGACTGGGGTTTCCCATCCTTTGAAGCCGGCAACAGGCAGGAGCTTGTCGCCCAACTGCACAGAGCCGGCCACGAGGCCACGCCTTTCGGACTCATTCTCCTGGAGCAACGATTGAGCGCCATGACCGTTGCTGATTTGCTGGGGCTGATCCGCAACGAGCCCGCCTCTGCCACGACACCCGTGCTGTTGCTCCACCCGACCGTTTTCCCAACACCCTGCAAACAGTGCCAGGAACTCGGCATCTCCTTTTGCCTCTCTACGCCGGTGGGCAGGAATGACCTGCAAAAAAGCATGACAGCCTGCCTCCGGGGCGAAAGATGTCATGCCAGCCAGGTGCCCCTGCCAACGACACCGGTGGCGCCCCCCCCGACCGCGTCCTCAAGCAGCTCGTCACTCAACCTGCTCCTGGTGGAAGACAACGACGCCAACCGGGAGCTGGCCAAAATCATCCTCGAAAACGGAGGACACGTCGTTACCGAGGCAATCAACGGTGTGGAGGCACTGGAGCAGCTGTGCCACTCCCGCTTCGCCGGCATCCTTCTCGACGTACAGATGCCCAACCTGGACGGCCTTTCCGCCGCCAGGATCATCCGCCAATGCGAGCAGGGCCAGGAACCGCAAACCACCGTGAACCGGGACCTGATCCACAGACTGCTGAAAAAAATCAACGGCACCCACACCCCCATTGTGGCCATGACCGCCCACGCCATGGCCGGGGATCGGGAGATGTGTCTTGCCGCCGGAATGAATCATTATATTACCAAGCCATTCCAGCCGGAAGACATCCACGCCATACTGGCAGGGCTTGCCAAAGAAGCTCCCCCCCCTGGTCAGGGCCATGAGACGATTGCCACCCCCGGGCCAAAAAGCGGCCAGCCGCCCCTCCCCCAGCCGCCCGCCGACGCCTCGGTGGCCAGGGCCCCGGCCTGCCCGGTAACGGTGAAAAACCACCTCACCAACATCTGCAAAATGCCCCCGGAAAGGGTCGAAAAACTCTTTGATTCTTTCCGGAACACCTTGGCCGGCTACGTCGCCGACGCCCAGCATGCCTTGCAAGAGGGCGACGCCGGCGCACTGAGATTGGCGGCCCACAGCCTCAAGGGCGGCTTGCTCAACATGGGACTACAGGAATGGGCGGAAGTCGCGTATGCAATCGAATGTGATGCACAGAAAAACAGGCTCACGGCGGAGCACGCCACCATGCTTCAGGAGATGGACCGAGGGATGGCGCCGCTCTTTACCGGCACGTGATACCCCGAGGGCGAGTTTCTGACGGGAACCCCGCCCCCAAAAGGAGAGGCGGCCAGGGAAAAGGTGATACCCAAACGGAGGCCCGGCCCATGACATGTCGGCACTGCGCGGGCCCTTCGCCGCCGGCGGAAATTACCGGCTCCTACTCAAACTCCAAGGAGGCACCGGCGGCGGGGCCGATCTTTTCCCACTTGGCAAAAAAGGTCTTGCTTGCCTGCTGCACAATGCAGCGGTTGATTTCGTCAAGGGTGATGCCGTGCACCACATACCGGCTGCCGTCCTCATATGAAGCAATCAGGATTGTCCCCTCATGCAGGCCGATCTGACGGGGCGCGCTGCCATAGTATTCAATGCAGATGGCCTTGGCGAGGTTGAGCAGCCCCTTCTTTTCATAATATGCATACAGCAACACCACTCTCCTCCTTTCCATTAACAGACTCTATGCGCCGCCCACCCAATGCTTTACGGGAAAGATGGCAAGAGGGAAGCGACACACATAATGCGATCATAACGGAAATCCCCCACTTTGTAAAAAAAGGCAAGGGGGAAACCTTGCCCACCCGGCGGCACACACTACGGTACGACACCCGCAGCCCCCCCCCACGAACCACAGGACGCTGACGCACACAACCTCACACTAACACATTGAAATAATACAAGATTGCCAACAGGCCAACTTCGCCACGGCTACGGTACTGGCTCCCTATTTTTTTCGGCCACCAATACTTTGATTTTACAAGATAATTTAGTAGAATAGGGCAGCCCTTCATAAGGGACCGGTTCTGATTGTCTTGACAAAGACGTACAATCCGTTTAACGACAAGGCACGGCCTCCGGGAAAAAATAATGCACCACGGCATGACTCAGGAAAAACGCAGGCACAGCAGACATACCACAGCAGAAGATATCTTCTACACCTGCAACAATCATTCTTATTCTTCTCAAGTTATTGATATCGGCATGGGCGGGATGAAATTCGCCACCACCCAGTTGCTTCCACCCCTTACCCCCGCCAAGGTTGTCTTCACCCACGCCCCTGGAATAACCTTTGAAGGGGTCGTTATGTGGTCCGGGCGCATTGACCTGCAATTCACCGCCGGCCTCAAATTTGACAATCTCACCCTACAGCATCGTCAGATCCTGGCGACACTTCTGTAAAACCGCCTGAACAGCTCGACCCCACTCCGGCTGTTGGCTTCACAAGGACGAACATTTCGATTATGCAAAGATTCAAATACAGAATTCGCAATGCCGCCGGGGATTTCCGCGAGGCATGGGTCTGTGAGCCATGCAAGAAGGAAAACGGTGACAACATCCTGCTGGGCAAGTGGAAACTGATCGCCAGACATGAAGGCAACGATATCCGCTGCACAATCTGTGACGACTTGACTGCGGAGGACGCCGAAACGCAACGAGAAGCCACCCCCTCCTCGCCCTAAACGTCCCCTCCCCCGCAAAAAAAACGGCAGGCTCCCGCGAAAGAAGCCCACCGCCCTGCCTAACTGCCTGTTGACAGCAACTAGCTGTTTCCGAAGTGGAAACAACCCCGCGCAACCCGTCCGGAGCAAAAAAGATCCGGACGGGACGCAACTTAGCTGCCGAGGTTGGCCTGACGCAAAGCCTCGGCGCTGACCCCGACCTTGCCGTACTTGCTGGCGCCACACTCGTTTTTGCCAAGATCCATGATATCCGCCTCTTCCGGTGAGGGCTTGAGCCAGCCGCCGTTGACCCGCCGGATTTCGGTATAGACGCCGGGCTGCTGGCGCATATTATCGCTGATGAATTCCTTGAACTTGGCCTCGTTGGCAAGCTGGAAGGCATCCACCTGCTTTTTGAGCTGGCCCAGCCGTTCGACAAAGAGATGCTGGTCGTTGGCCTCGTCCCAGTCCACATAGTGGCCGGGCAACACCAGGAGATCGTCGGCGAGATCACGCAATTTGACAAACAGGGTCAAATAGAGCACCCGGGACCACTCCTCCCACTTGCCTCCCAGGTCGGGCCGGCCGGCGGTACGAATGAAAACGGTGTCGCCGCTCAACAGGTATTTGTTGTCCACCAGGTAACAGGTGGACCCCATGGTGTGGCCCGGGGTGTGGATCGCCTTCACCTCGACGCCGCCGCAGGAATAGGTGTCGCCGTCGCTCACCGGCTCGTAGTCAAAGGCCGCGCCATCAAAATCCAGCCGGTTGGCCATGATGGAGCAGCCGGTTGCTTCTTTAAGCAGCTGACAGCCGGAGATATAATCGGCCTGCCGGTGGGTTTCGAAGCTCCGGCTGATTTTGGCGCCCTTGGCCTCGGCAAGCCTGGTGTAGACTTCGACATTGCGGGCCGGGTCAAAGACCATGGCCTCACCGTTGGCGATGAGCTGGTAGCTGCACGAAGCCTTGCCAGGCCGGACACACTGATAAAGTTCGTAGCCGTCACCGTCCGCCACCAGCTGCGGGATCACGGCATTGCCCCAGCCGACGATGCCCTGCCGGAGATAGCCCACGTCCTTAATACCGTGCTGAGAGAGGAGTTCCGCCACATACTTGGCCGAACCTTCCTTGGAACAGATAACGCGAATTTTTTCGCCCGGCGGAATCATGCCCACACTGGTCACGACATCCTCGATGAAACTGTAGTAGGGAATGTTGATGTAAGGACAGAGATGCGGCCCCTCCGCATACCAGTTGGCAAATTCTTTCTCGTTGCGGACATCAAGGAGGACGAAATCAGGTTTTTCACACAGCCAGTGGAACAACTCTTCCGCCGTGTAGAGAAAAGGCTCGGCCATCGGTCACCTCTCAGGAGCAAAATTTAAGGGGTCTTTCGTTACAAGGAAAAAAGTAAGTAAGATTATCGGCTAGAATCATGCGCCACTGCAACAAAAAAGCGACCTTCCTGAAAAATTGTTGGAGTATGATTACCGTTCCTATTTACTGTTCCCCTGCTTGGCTGTCGATTTCAGCAGCTCGCCCAGGGTGGCATCGAGCAACCCCTTGACCTGATAGCCGCTGGCCCGGACCACAAAGGGCGAATCGCTTGATTTCATGAAGTATTCCTCGTCCTTGGCGTCCCCCTTGGCCACCTTGAGGGTAATGGCACCCGCTGTGGTGATCAGTTCGAGGGTCGCCACCGGTTTGTCGAGCCCGTATTTGGTTTCGGCTCCGCCCCGCTCAAGATAGGTGTCGAGCTGGATAAGACTTACCCGATTGAGGAAGTCGGTGAGTGCCTCGTCGGCCAGCGCCATCCCCGCCGCCGCTTGCCTGGCCTGCCATTGCTTGTCCGCGCCCCGGTGCAGCTCCAACCGACCGTGGCCGTTGGTGAGCGTCACCTGTTGCAGATCCTCCGGCTTGACATCGATATAATTGGTATCCCACCAGGAGTGGGGGTCGGCCTGGGCCTCCCAGTCGGCGAGATCCTTGACCAGATACACCTCATCGTCATTGGCGCGGCGGACATGGATGGTCTTGTAGTTGGGAGCCGAACCCAACAGCAGAATCCGGTCGTCACCCTTGCCGAGATGCAGAGTGAGCTTGCGATTGAAGTCTTCCGCCCCCACTTTCAGGCGCCCGTGGCTGGCGCGGGTGCGCGCCACCAGCCGTGACGAGGTGAGACCGAGCAGTTTCTGGACCAGTTTTTCCACCTTGCCCTTGTCGGCCGGGTAGTGTTGCGTCGAATCGATCACCCAGGCGTCGCCCTCCCGGGTAACCGTCACCGCCTGCTTCTGATCGGCAATGGAGAGCCCGGTCACCTGCCCGGCCTCGATATCGCTGAAAAACTGCACCTTGGGCGGCACGTTCTCCTGGCCGGGCCGAAAAACATAGACGACCAGCGCCAACTGCACCGCCAGCACCAGGGCCAGGATCTTGTTCATTCTACTCATTGCTTGTTTCCTCCCTCACTTGCCGGGGCGATCAGGACCATGGGCGTTTCGCGCTGCCGGCGGCGGCCCGCCAGAAGGCTCAGCGCCAACAGGGCGAGCAGGGCCAGGCCATAGTTGGCCCACTCCCAGGCAACCTGCGCCCGATGGGCCATGGGAGCCAACAGCCGGACGTGCTGACCACGGGAGCGGATGGCCAGCAGGTCATCGTCCTCCACCGACCAGTCAACCGCGTTCTGTAAAAACTCCAGACTGTTGAGATAGCGATCGTGGCCGATGGAGCGGGAGATGGAGATCACCGTGTCGTTGATGAAATCCGACGAGCCTACCACCACCAGCCGGGCTGAGTCGGGCGAACGGCTGATGAGCGGCGGCGGCAACTCCTTGCTCGCCGCCTGTCCGGCACCGGCCTTGCCGTCCGCCTTGGCGCCGCCCCCCTCCTTTGCCTCCGGCGTGGCAAGGCGCGGATCAGGTTTATCGGCAAAAAAACTGGCAAAGCTCCCCTGCACCGACACCGCCAGCGGGTGGGCGGCACGCGCATCACCCTTTGGGAAGCCGAACTCGGGATAACGGCCGAAATCGGGTTGGATATCGGCGGAGGTCTCCAGCCAGGAGTCGGCGCTTGAGCGGAGTAGGGTCGCCACCTTGCGGCCGCTGTTTTTATTGGCATCAACGCTGAGCGGTGAAACCCAGTTCATGGTCACCGCCGGCAAATTGGCCACCACCGGGCTTTTTTCGTCCATGCCGTCATCGCGGACATCGACGAAGAAGGGGTAGGCGATCTGCTGGATTTCCTGAACCGTGAAGCCGCCCAGATCGCGGGTCACCGGCACCGGGAAGGGCTCGTTGCGGCTGTCAAGCACCATGGCCTGCTCCACCGTGATCCCGTAGGATTCAAGCAGGTGGTCGACACCGCCGCTGATCTCCTTGACCGCCAGGGTCTGCGACCTGGGGGTGAGATCCAGTCCATAGCGGCCGGCGAGAGCCACCACGGCGCCGCCGCGCATCAAAAACTGATCCACGGCAAAGCGTTCGGTGTCGGTAAAATTCTGGGGTGCCACCAGCAGCAGGACGTCCACCTCGCCGGCAACGTGGCCGGAGCGGAGGTCGGCATCCACCAGATTGTAGTTTTCCGCCAGCAGCTGCCGGAAGGTGCGGTACTGGTCCTCGGGCAGCTGGCCCATCATCGCCAGCTGCGGTGCCATCTCCGGATGCGGCGTCCAGACCGCCACCGTCTTCATGAAGCCCGAGGCGTGGCGCTTGAGCGCCGCCTCCACCTCGCGGCGCAGGTCCGCCTTGCTCATATCGCCACGCAGCATGATACGGTCGATCTTGCCCGCCTCCACCAGCAGCAGGTGCAGGTAAAATGAGTCGCCGGCGAAGAAGGAGAGCGATAACGGCTCGACCCCATATTTTTGCTGCACCGCGGCGCGGTCCATGCCCGGAGTCCGATCAGGATCGATCTCGCTGAAGGTGAGCTTGCCGGCCGACTCCTTGCCCAGGTCGGCGGCAACCTCGCGAATCAGGCCGGGCAACCCGGCAAAAGCCTTGGGGAGCGTGGCCGGGGTTTCCACCGCCACCAGCTGCATGGGCTTGTCACTCTTCTCGAAAATCGAAGCAACACTCTGAAAACCGTAGACCACCTTTTTGATCGATTTGGTGAGGTCATACTCGAGGTTGCGCAACCCCACATCAAGCTCACCGTCCTTGCGCTGCCGGACTTCGATCAGGTCGTTGTAGTCCAGGGTGACGAACTGGTCGCCGTATTTAACGAGGATATTGAAGTAGGAATTGACCACGCTCGCCTCGTAGCGCCCCGCCACCTGAAAGGGCACCGGCTTGATGCCGTAGAGCTGGTTGGCTTCCGTCTCCGCCTCCTGGTCGAACTTGGGATCAACAAAGGAGACCTCGATCCGGCCGCCCGAGGCAACCTTGTACTCCTCCATCAGATCGCGAATACGGGGGATGAGCGGGGCAAGCAGTGGGTGGGTCTTGGCGCTGAAGTAGCCGCGCAGGATCAACGGTTCACTCAAATTCGCCACCAGGTCGCTGGTGACCGGCGAGATGGAATACTCGCGCTCGGCGGTGAGATCGGCCCGCAGGACGTGGACATGATGGAGCCAGATATTCGCAGCCAGGAGATTCGCGGCCAGCAGCGCCGTGGCCAGAATCACGTTACGGCGGTAACCGGCGGTGTGGCTGCCTTGACTCCAGCGCTTGCGGTCCAGGGCAACCACATTGAGGGTGAGAAAAAAGCCGGTGAGGGAGAGGTAGTAGACCACGTCGCGGAGATCGATCACGCCACGCTCGATGCTGGCAAAACGGCTGCCGGTGCCCAGCAGCCGGAGGAATTCACCCGCGTTGCTGCCGACAAAGTCGGTGATGTTCCCGGATCCCACCAGGTAGAAGAGGCCTGAGAGCAGTACCGAGAGAATCAGGGCGACAATCTGGTTGTCGGTGCGCGACGAGATGAAGAGGCCGATGGCGATGTAGGCCGCGGCCATCAGCAACCCACCGAGGTAGCCGCCCACCACCGGTCCCCAATCAAGGTTGCCGAGCAGCGAGACCGTGAGCGGCAGACCGCCGGTGAGCACCAGCGCCACCCCCACCAGGGCGAGGACGGCGAGGAATTTGCCCACCACCAGGTCCGCCAGGCGCACCGGCAGGGTGAGCAGCACTTCCATGGTGCCCATCCGTTGCTCCTCGCTCCACTGGCGCATGGTCAGTGCCGAGACCAGGAAGATCAACAGCAGCGGCATCCAACGGAACAGAGGCCGGATGTCGGCGATGTTGCGGGCAAAAAACGTTTCCACCCAGAAAAAAGAAAAGAAAACGGTGAGCAGAAAGGCGCCGATGAAAATCGGCGCCATGGGTGAGCCAAAATAGGCCTTCAACTCCTTTTTGGCAATGGCGAACATGGGTTTCATTGCACACCTCCTGGATGCCCTTGGTGGCTGGCGGCCAGGTCGTTGAATACCGCCTCCAGGGTGCGGGCCTCGCGGCGCAGCTCGTGGAGCTGCCAGTCGTTGTCGCGGGCCAGCCGATAAATGGCCGGGCAGAGATCATGGAGGGCGTCGCCCTCGACCCGGAAAGAGAAGAGGCCGTGGCCGTCGTCGGCAACCTTGGTCACGCCCCTGGCGCCGGCAAGACTGCTGAGCGCGGCGATGATCGGACCCTGCTCCCGGGCGTCGGCGGCCACGCTCACCAGGGCGTCGGCGGTGGCGGCCAGATCGGCGAGATCGGCGTCGGCCTGGATGGCGCCGCCCATCAGGATGATGGCCCGGCCGCAGGTGGCTTCCACCTCGGAGAGGATGTGGGTGGAGATGAGCACCGTGCTGTGGCGGGCAAGACGGCGGATGAGCCGCCGCACCTCGCCGATCTGGGTGGGATCAAGGCCGTTGGTGGGCTCGTCAAGCACCAGCAGGTCGGGCTTATGGAGGATGGCCTGGGCGAGCCCCACCCGCTGCCGGTACCCCTTGCTCAGGGTGCCGATGACCCGGGTCAGCCGGTCGTCAAGGCCCACGGCGTAGATGGCCTCCGAGAGCAGGCGGGGCTGGTCCGCCGCCGGGATGGAGCGCAGGTCGGCGATCATCTTGAGGTACGACTGGACGGTGAGTTCTGGGTAGAGGGGGGCGTTTTCCGGCAAATAGCCGATGCGGCGCTGCACCGCCTCGGTGTGGTTCACCACTTCGAGCCCGCCCACCTCGGCACTGCCGCCCGAGGGTTGGAGAAAGCCGGTGAGAATCTTCATCAGGGTGGTCTTGCCGGCACCGTTGGGGCCGAGCAGGCCGATGATCTCCCCCGGCCGGACGGAAAAGGAGACGCCACGGAGCGCCTCCACCTCACCATAGTTTTTGCGTAACTCGCGGACTTCGATCATTGGGGCCGCCACGGATCTAACAAAGAGTTAAAGGAAGGAGCCCGGCGGCGACAAAGGGGAGGGGGGAACGGGACCGACCTGCCTGCCCTTGCGCGCCGGAGAAAGCATCAACCATGCGCTCCCCGGACTCCAGGCAGAAAACAATCACAACCGGCCCGAAACGCCGGAACATGAGGCCGGCTGGCAAGGCACATAAGCAGAGCCCGGAACAACAGGATCCGGGCTCTGCTTGGAGGTCAGGACATTTCAGGATTGCACAACCCTGGCAAGGATCTGGTAGGAACGCTCCACCATGGTCCGGGGCTCCACCATCAGGCCGGCCTGGATCATGGCATTGTCATATATCTGTTGGACAACCGACTCGGCAAAAGGTTCGTCTTTTTTTCGCAGTTCGGCAAGGCCCTTGATCAGGGGATGACGGCTGTTGATTTCAAGATTCTTGGCGCCGAACTCCTGGAGTCCCTGGCCCGAGGCGCGCATCAGCCGCTCCATGCTGCTGGTCACCATGCCGTCGGGGTTGACGACAATGGCCGGGCTGTCCTCGAGGCGCTTTGATTCCAGCACCTCCTTGACCTTGGCGCCCAGCACCTCCTTCATCCAGGCCGTAAGCCCCTTGGCCGCCTCCTGATCCATGGCGGCGGGCTTCTCCTGCTCGTCGGCCGCCTTGGCCTCCTCCTTCAATTCCGGCAAATCGAGATCACCACGGTCGGCGGAGACCAGTTGCTTGTCGTCAAAGACGCCGAGGTGGCTGAAGACAAAGTCGTCGATGGGGTCCAGGGTGTAAATGATTTCCAGATCCCGCTTGCGGAAGGCCTCGATGTAGGGGCCGGCCTCAATGGCCTCACGGCTGGAGCCGTTGATGTAATAGATCTGTTTCTGCCCCTCCTGCATGCGCTCGACATACTCGGCGAGCGAAACCAGCTTGCCGGGCTCGCCCTTGGAGGACTCGAAGCGGATCAGCTTGCCCAGCTCTTCGCGGTGCATGAAGTCGGAAACCACCCCGTCGTTCAAGAAAGCGCCGAACTCGTTCCAGAATTTTTCGTAAGTCTCGGGGTCGTTCTTGGCGGTCTCGGCCAGTTGTTTGAGGAAACGCGAGGAGACCACCTTGTTGATCTTGGCCACCAAGGCGTTGTCCTGCAACGCCTGGCGGGAGATATTGAGCGGCAGGTCCTCGCTGTCGATGACGCCCTTGAGGAAGCGGAGCCACTCGGGGAGGATGGTCTTCGAATGCTGGTCGATGAGCACCCGCTGGCAGTAGAGGCTCACCCCGGGATCGGTGCGGCCGAAGCCCAGTTTTTCGATGTTCGATTCGGGCACGAAGAGGAGCGCCTTGATGGCCAGCGGCGCGTCGGCGGAAAAATGGAGGCGCAGCAGCGGCGCGTCCACGGCGTTGCCGACAAACTTGTAGAACTCGTTATACTCCTCGTCCTTGATCTCGCCCTTGCTGCGGGCCCAGAGGGCCTGGACGGTGTTGACCTCCTCATCCTCCACCTTGATCGGGAAGGAGACAAAACTCGAGTAGCGCTTGATGATCCGTTTGATCCGCTCGGTGTTGGCAAACTCGTGGGCGTCGTCCTTCAATTCGATGATGATCTTGGTGCCACGCCGGATGCCGGGACAGGGGGCGATGGTAAAGCTGCCGGTGCCGTCCGAAACCCACTCGTGGCCCTGGTCGTCCATCCGGAAGGAACGGGACTGGACGGTAACCCGGTTGGCGACCATGAAGGCGGCATAGAAGCCAACGCCGAACTGGCCGATGAGATTGACGTCCTTTCTGGCCGCTTCTTCCAGGTTGGTGAAGAAGGTTTTGGAGCCGGAGTGGGCGATGGTCCCCAGGTTCGCTTCCAACTCGCCGCGATCCATGCCGATGCCGGTGTCAATGACGGTGAGGGTCTTTTTATCGTCATCAACCGCGATCTTGATCTCCAGCGGCAGGTGGCTGTCAAAGGTTTTTTCCTCGGTCAGACTCTGGTGGCGGTATTTTTCCAGGGCGTCGGCGGCGTTGGAGATCAGCTCGCGCAGGAAGATCTCGCGCTCGGTGTAGAGCGAGTGGATGACGATATCGAGCAGCTTCTTGACTTCGGCCTGAAATTCCTTGGTTTCGGTTTGGGCTTGGGCGTTCTCGGTACTCATTGGCAAGGCTCCTTGATCAAAATACTTTTTCGCGCCCCGGGTGGAGGCAGCGTCGCTTGGCCGCGATGATATGGTTCCGGTGAAGATGAAGCAGTTGTAAATTTACGCTGTGCAATGGACAATGCGCCATGGAACGACCGAAAAAATAACCATCTCTTGCCCGCTGTCAAGGCCAAGGATGGCAGGTTCTGCTCCTGCCCGCACGCCGCACCAACCGGACATTTAAATGCTTACCTTCAGCAAGTCAATTATGGTACTGTGACAGAATCTATTTCAAAGGCACTGTTTCCCAAGGGAAACCCTGCCCCGGCAACCTTTGCGCAACCCCCTCAACGCCTTCATTGTTCGCGACCGACTTTTTCTACACTTCTTCGCATGCAAAAATCGCCGTCCCGCATCACAAACATTCTCATCATCCCCATCGGCGCTGCCATTTTTTTCATGGCGGTCGCCGCCATGGCGAGGCATGCCCACCACCAATTCGAGCAGAACCTGATCACCCTCACCGAACAACAGTTGCTGATGACCGCCAAGGCTGCCGGGAAATCCCTGGAACGGCATATCACCGATCACATCAACTCACTCACCGAAATTGCCAGTGACCCCCTTTTCAAAAAACCGCTCACGGTAATCACCGAAGCAAGCTCCGAATACCAGCGCTTACTGATTTTTTACAACGCGCACCAGGAGGAACTGCAGAGCGTCGCCCTGCTCGACGCGCGGGGTAAGACCCTGGCCCGCTATCCCCGCGGGGAGGACGGCCGGAAGCAACAACAAGAAGGAGCGGGCGCAGAGCCAATTGTTGCCGAAATTTTAAAAGGGCATCCGCCGCAGGTCAGTCGATCATTTGTCAACCAGCGGGGAGAAAAGGTGGTGACCCTGGCGGTTCCCATCTGGGCCAACCAGGACGACTTGACGGGCGTCATCATGGCCACGGTCGGCATTGACACCCTGATCGCCCTCTATATCCAACCCCTCAAACAGGGCGGGGGGGCCTTTCCGGTGCTCATCGACGAAAACGGTGAATTCCTCTCACACCCGGAACAAAAAACAGACGCGCCCCCTTCCCAATGCGGTTTCAATGGCGGCCCTTCGCCATGCTCACCAAACGATTGCCCGACCATGGCCTCCATCCAGGGACAAATTGCCCAAGGCCAAGCCGGCGTCGGCCTTTTCCGAGTTGCCGAAGAGAATCCTCGCGGGGGCACCAGATTCATCGCCTACGCCCCAATCCATCTGCCAGGCAGGGTATGGGCCATGGGCGTCGTGCGCCCCTTCAACGCCATTGCCGATCCCATCCGCCGGCACTCCAGGATGGCCCTGGTCCTGGTCCTCATCGTCCTGCTCTTTCTCGGTATCGGCGGCACGCTCCTCTTTCGTTCCCACGGAAAACGACACGCGCTTGAGATTGAGAAGCGCTATCTCCAGGAAATCGCCGCCAAGGCCAGGGAACTGGAGCGCGTCAATCAGATTCTCCAGGAGCAGGCGGTCAAGGACGAACTGACCGGCCTGTACAATTACCGCTATTTCCACAAGGTTCTGCAGCGAGATTTCGCGCTGGCCGAACGGGCCATGGCCGATTACAGCTGTATGATCGTCGACCTCGACCACTTCAAACAGGTCAACGACAGCCACGGCCATGCTTTCGGTGATTTCGTGCTCAAGGGCATCGGCCGCGTTCTGCAGGAAGAGTGCCGGGATACCGACGTGGTGGCCCGCTACGGCGGCGAAGAATTTGTGATTCTGCTGCCGGATACCGACTTGGCAGGTTGCCTGGTGATCGCCGAACGGATCCGCGCCCGGCTGGCCAGCCACGTCTACGCCGACGGCTCCCACTCAAAACGGGTCACCGCCTCCATCGGCGTTGCCTCCTTCGCCGCCCATCAACCCGAGTCTCCCCAAGACCTTCTGGCTTTCGCCGACAAGGCCCTCTATCAGGCCAAGTCGGAACAGCGCAACCGGGTGGTTGTCTACACCTGAGCAGGACCACGCCCCGCCGCCGACGCCCCCCCCTTCCCTTACACAAAAACAGCTACCCAGAGCCGGCGATGCGCCTTACGCTGTCGTTCGACTCCCCCTCTGTTAGCGACCCAGAAACTCGCGCCTGATCTCCGAAGAGGAAAGCCGGGCAATGAGCCAGCCAACGAGCAGGGTGACGGAAAATGTGAGGATGAACAGAAAGCCCTTCATGACCCGCAGCATGGTCTGCACATCGCGGGGTACCTGGGCGGCAGGGATGTTGCCGGTGACCGGGGCAAAGGAGAGCTGGGTTGCGAACCCGACCAGCAGGCCGACAATTCCCACGCCCAGCACGCCGATGAAAACCAGCCGTGCCCAATTTTTCCTCTTGAGCAGCCCCACCGCCGAAGCCAGCCCCGAAAAGGAAACTATCAGCACCACGCCCAGATAGAACTGAAAGTGTTCGAAAATGAGCCGAACCGGCAGCGGCATCTGCTCCATGCCGGCATGCATGGGCTCATGCACGCCAGCGAGGGCGGAAAGCTTAAAAAAGATGATGTTCTGCATCAGGCTGCCAGCAGAGGCAATCCCGCCCAGGAAAATGAATATCCAGGCAACAACGGTCACAAAGGCAGAGCGGGGGCTGCGGGAGAGGAGGTCTGTGTTTTCCATAACGGATTCCTTGTCGGTTCCTGCCGGGTTGTCGCGCAACACCGCGCAGTGCTTCGCCAAACATTCACCAAAAACGTTCTGTTACGCAGAGAAGCAGAATTACGAAAATCTCGGAAGAAGAGGAAGGAAGGGGACTCGGGCGATCCACCGGCCATCGGCGATCTGCCCAAGCCTCGAAAGAGGCTGTGGGAACTAAGGGTGTTACACCATGTCTACATATCTACCACTGGTCTGCCTGAGTTTGAGACTCATGCTTTTGGCAATCCCCTTGACAAACTTCAGGCCGAGGGCAGGGTTCCCCTCGCAGATGGCATCCAGCCGGTTCTTGGTGAGCAGCAGCAATTCGGACGGCTTTGAGGTAACAATGGTTGCCGACCGGGGATAATCGTCGATGATGGACATTTCGCCGGCACACGACCCCCTTTCCAGGGTGGCAATGATAATCTGCTTGAGTTCCGCAGATTCGAGCCGGACCTCTACTTCGCCGTCGACAACGAAAAAAAGAAAGCTGCCGTATTCCCCTTTTTTAATGATGACCGACTGCTCCGAGAAACTGCGCAAACTGAGTTGTTTGGCAAAAAAATCGATTTCGTCGGCGCTGAAATCTTCGAAAAAGGGATTCTCACGGAGAATATGTTCGATCCTTTCGTACACGTTTTCACCAGTTTGATTGTTGAACTTTCCGAAAGAGGAGCAATCCCTTTCTGGTTCAGGTCAGAGAATAAATCCTGTGCAGCCCGGTGATCCCTTTCAATTCGAAAAGTCCGATCAACTGCACCTGCGCATCCTGCATGCCCTGAATCTCCTTGACCACGTTCTCGGTGACCACGATCCGGTTATCCATTGGCATATCCTCCGGAGCCATCCCGCCCTCAATGGGGATGAGCCCTGCGGGCTTCACACCTTCCACCCGGAAAGTCATGCTCACCGCCACGCCAAGCCGATCACCCCGTTCATCCACCTTGGCCTCGCCGAAGTGAATGGCAAAACGCAGGTTGATCCGATTCCGCTCCTCAGCGGCGCTGTTGTGGGCGGCCACGGTCCGCAGGGTACCCTTGGCAAACCGCACGGCATTTTCCGCCTTGGGAAAGGTCATCAAAAAACCATCGCCGGTGCCCTTATTGAAACGGCACTGCTCCTGGCGGGCGATGGGGGTAACCATGTCGGTCAGATTTTTGATCAGGTTGAGAGAAAAGGTATCGCCATAGCGATTGGCGATGTCGGTGGAGTTGCAGAGGTCGAGAATCAGAATGGCCTCGGTCACCGCGGTGCCGGGCGCGATTCGGGAACAAACCACCTGGCCGGGGCTGCCGCTGCTCGTCTCCGGCGGCTGCGGTTTGTACACATTGCCGGTGAGGAGCTTGAGCGCCTCGATGGCAAGCCCAACCACTTCATCGTCCGGGTCGGAAAGACTCTGCTTGAGAGCCTCCACGGAGTCTTTGCTTTTGATACTGGCAAGCGCCTTGATGGTGTCAATCTTCAACCGCTTGGAATTTCCCAACAGGAACTGCTGCAAATGTTCCTGCGCGACGGGGCCGCCCAACTGGGCCAGCGCCAACGGCACGGAGCGGCCGACCTCCCGGTCATCGATCATATTGACGATTGCCGGAATGGCCCGTTCATCCTTCTGTTTTCCCAAGGCGCGCAGGGCCTTTTCCCGAACCCACCAATCTTCGTCGGCCAGCCGTTCCACCAAGGCATCGAAAGCGGCCGGATCGATGACGTTATTAAAAAACTCCACTGCGCAACGACGCAAATTTTCATCCGGGTCGCGGGTCAGGTTGATAAACCCTCTGGTAATGTTGTTATCGCCGTGCAGGACCGTGAGCGAGGTGGTGGCAATCTGACGCACCCACCAGTCGGAATCCTTGAGCGCCCGCATCAACTCTTCGCTGGTCCCTGGATCTTTGAGATTTTTCAAAACCTCAATGGCGCAGCGCCGAACGTTGACATCACTGTTGCGCATCAGGGCGATGACGTCGGGGACAATCTTGGCATCGGCAATATGGATCAGGCAGTCGGTGGCCCGCTGCCGCACCAGCAGATCTTCGTCCGTTAACAAGTTCAGCATCCGCATAGCGGCCCGCTTGTCGCCGATGGCATCCAGGGCATCCATGGCCAGCATCCGCATCTGCGGATCCTTCTCCTGCAACTTTTCCAGCAGAGGATCGACACTTGCCGGCGCCTTGAGGAGGCCCAGGCTCTTCACCGCCATGTGGCGAACCTGCCAGCTGTCGTCGTTGAGGGCGCTCATCACCAGCCTAACCCCGGCGTCATTGCCGCTCATGTGGCTGATAATCTTTATAATCGCACGCTTGGTCTCAACTGAAGCGCCGTTAAACAGGGAAATAAGATCGGGGAGGCAGGAGTCGACCTTGAGGGCGGTCAACAGTTCGGTGGCATTGTTTCGGGCATAGGTGTCGCCGCTTTTCAGCAGCTCCACCAGCAACGGGGCCGCCGCCCGGCCCCACTTTTTCAGCAGCAGATCCTTGGCAACCCGACGCACCTCGTCATACCCATCCCCGATCAAGGGAACAAGGTCCTCCAGGTTGTCGTCGCCACAGATCCTCTCGAGGAGGAACTGCGCCTTGACCGCGGTCAACTTCTTTTCCTGGAAGGCTTCGATGGTGGCCCGGACAGCGGTGCTGCCCAATTCCTTGAGCTCGGCAACAAGGCTTGTTTCTTGTTGCTCCGATTCGGAGGCGGCAAGCTTATTGAGCAGCTTTTTTACCTTAAAGCCTGCAAACAATTCCATATTTTTTTCACCGGCGACGATATCCCGAGGGGGAACCAAAGGGGGGGTTGCGCCAAGAAGACAGAAGGTGGTCCCCAGCCGGGGACAGTACAGCCGACCGGAATAAAGATTATTCCTGCTGGAATGCTATCATAAACAATGTGACCCTGCAATAGAAGCAAGGAGGTTTCGCCCTTGTTACAGCCATTTCCCGTCAAAGGCCGCTGGTTTCCCTTGCACCGGACCTGATGACGATGCGCCCGGGGTCTCCCTCGCGCACCTCCCCGATGATCCCGATGGCCAGCGGGTAGCCGCTGGCGCGCAGGCGGTCGGCAATGGCGTTGATCGCCTCTTCCGGAGCGGCGATGAGGAGCCCCCCGGAGGTCTGCGGATCGTAGAGCACCATCTCCAGGGGATCCATTGCATCAAGGGCGCTGCTCACCCAGCACCGGTAAAAATCCTTGTTTTTATAAGCCCCTTCCGGAATCATGCCCATGGCCGCGAAGTGGAGCGTTTCGTCAAGCAGCGGCAGGGCAGAGGCGTTGAGTCGGATGGCGACCTGGGCGGCGGCGGCCATCTCGTGCAGATGGCCGATCAAACCAAATCCGGTGATGTCGGTACAGCCGTGCGCCCCCACCTCGGTCATTGCCTCGCAGGCGGCCCGGTTGAGGGTGGCCATCACCTCGGTCATCCGGTCCTCGGTTGCCGGCCCGGCCAGCCCGCCCTTGACGGCAGTGGCGAGAATGCCGGTGCCCAGCGGCTTGGTGAGCAACAGTCGGTCGCCGGGCCGGGCACCCGAATTCAACAGCACCCGCTCCGGATGCACCACGCCGGTTACCGAGAGGCCGTACTTGAGTTCGGCGTCCTCGATGCTGTGGCCGCCCACCAGCAGCGCTCCGGCCTCGTGGATCTTATCGAGGCCGCCGCGCAGAATCTCCTTCAAGATCGCCTTGGCCATGGTCTTGACCGGAAAGGCGACCAGATTCATGGCCAGCAGCGGTCGGCCCCCCATGGCGTAGACGTCGCTCAGGGCGTTGGCGGCGGTGATCTGGCCGAAATGGTAGGGATCATCGACAATGGGGGTGAAAAAGTCCACCGTCTGGATAAGCGCCGTGTCGTCGGAAAGACGGTAGACCCCGGCGTCGTCGGAGGTTTCCGTACCGACGATGAGGTTGGCATCGGTGTGCAGGGTGAGACCGCACAGTATTTGGTCCAGGTCCCCCGGACTCAGCTTAGCCGCTCAACCGGCGGCGGTCACGGTCTGGGTGAGCTTGGTGATGATGGTCTCGGTCACGGATCCTTATCCATTGTCAAGGGAGGGTCAACGGCACAAAGTGGCCGTCGGTTGCCCGCCGAAAGAGGCGGACGATTTCGATGCCGGCCCGGGCCAGCAGAGCAGTGAACGCCTTGCCATCGTCACAGGAAAACTCGATGGCCATGCCGCAGTCGGAGCTGATGGCGCGCGGCACCGGCACCACATCGTGCACAAGGGCCTGCGCTTTGAGGAGCTGTTCCGCCTTGAGGACGAAATGGATGGAGAGCAGCACCGCGTAACAGCGTTTTCCCGAATCCCTGGGGGGCATAGCGTTCGTCGACATAGGCTGCAGTGTACCAGAAAGCGGGCGCCGGGGCCAATGGCTTGTTACAAGAGGGGGTGGCCTCAGCCAAAGGAACTTTTTTCCACCAATGCCTAGTCGCGGATCCGGTCCAAGGCGGTGAGACAGGCATCGATGTCCGCCTCACTGTTGAAATAGCCCGGCGAGATCCGCAGGGTCCCCTCCGGGTAGGTGGCGATACTGCGGTGGGCAGCCGGAGCGCAGTGGAGACCGCCCCGGACCATGATCCCGTGGTCGCGGTCCAGGACAAAGGCAAGATCGGAAACACTCCCCGCCGCCGAACGGACGGAAACCACCGGACCGCGTTGCCTGCCAGGTCCCGGCCCGTGGACGATGAGACCGGGAATCTGGGCGAGACCGTCTAGGAGCCGGTTGGTCAGCAGCTCCTCATGCCGCCGGATGGAGGCAAGGCCGGTCTCCCGGATAAAGGTGACCCCGGCGGCAAGGCCAGCGATACCCAGAGTGTTCGGGGTCCCGGCCTCATAGGCGTCCGGGGCAAACCCGGGCTGCTCCTCACGTTCGGAGTTGCTGCCGGTCCCCCCCACCATGAGCGGCGGCAGTTCAAGGCCTGGCCGCAGGTAAAAGCCACCGGTGCCGGTGGGGCCATACAGGCTCTTGTGGCCGGTGAAAGCAAGAAAATCAATGCCCATCGCCTCCACATCGACCTCACGGCTGCCGGCGGACTGGGCCGCATCCACCATGAGCAGCGCCTCGCCCTTCATCCGGCCCAGGGCAACAAGGTCCACCATGCTGCCGGTGACGTTGGAGACGTGGTTGACAACGATGAGCCGGGTGTCGCCGCGCAGCAGCTTGGGCAGGGCGGCAAGATCAACCTCGCCGGAGGGTGCGGTGGGGAGAAAGGAAAGGCGGATTCCCCGGTGGAGTTCCAGCAGCCGCAGTGGCCGCATCACTGAATTATGCTCCATGCCGGTGGTGATCACATGGTCGCCTGGCCTGAGCAGTCCCTGCAGGCCGATGTTGAGCGAAGCGGTGACGTTGGCGGTGAAAACGATACGACTCGAATCGTGGCAGTGAAAGAATTGCGCCAGGATCTCGCGGGCGGCGAAGATCACCCGCCCCGCCTCCAGGGAAAAACGATGCGCGGCGCGCCCCGGGCTCAAGGCAATGTCGCGGAGCAGCCGATCCATGGCGTCGGCGACCACGGCGGGTTTGGGAAAAGAGGTGGCGGCGTTGTCAAGATAGATGGGCGCGGGTTCCAGCATAGGTCGTCAAGGGGGGAGTGGCGCGGCAACCGGCTCAAAAAGGGCTGATGATTTTGGCGGCCCGGGTCATGGAGTCCATGATGTCATACATGTTGGTGATCTCGCCCACCCGCAATTCCTTCTTGAGGTTGAAAAAATCGAGGCAGGTGCCGCAGGAGAAAATCTGCACACCCTCCTCTTGCAGCTCCTTGAGGGGGGCGAGGAGGTCGGAGTCGCTGGCGGTAAGGCGCACCCCGGCATTGTAAAAGAAGATCTTGGCCGGCAGGGGATTCATCTCGCCGATGGTCTTCACAAAGGCCCGCATCAAAATACGGCCCAAGTCCTCATCGCCCCGCCCCATGGTATCGGCGGGGATCACGTAGACCAGATCGGTGGCGGCTGGCACCTCGCAGGGATAGTCAGTGGCGGAGAAGAGGGGCGTCGGCCTGTCCATGGTCCGCTTGGTGATCCGCAATCGGTAGTTCTCGCCACCAGTGGCCTCCACGGCAACCATACAGCCCTGACTGCAAGCGAACCGTTCCACATTGGCGCGGGCCGCCTCGTTGTCGACGAGCACCTCAAGTTCGCCAGACGCGGACATCGCCTCCAGGGCATCCTTGGTGCGAAGCACCGGTTGCGGGCACTTCAAGCCCGTACAGTCAAGGATGGTCGGCATGGCTTCTCCTTTCACTGGGTGTCACGAAAACCCAGCGATAAAATGAGTTCATTGATGATGTCGACGGCCCCCTTGTCGAGTTCCTCCACCAGGAAACCGGTGTCATAGAAGTCCGGATTGACGTCATTGGAACTCCAGCGGCTGGTGGCGTGGAAACGGAGGATTTTCTCCTCAAAATACCCCTCGGGCAGCAGCATGCGCAGAGTATAGTCTTTACCGGCTGGAATAGGTTCTTTGCTCACCAGCTTGAGGCCCTTGGTGGTGATATCCACCAGATGGCCGAGCAGTTCGCCGCTGGCATCATCATAGACTTCGAGATAGAAGATCAGGTGCCGTCGTTGCAAATTCCGCGTGTCTTCCGCCATCTGCTTTCCTCCCTGCCCCACCGCTGGGGCGTTGTCGCTTCAGGATGCGTTGATATGCTGCAACATCACGGCCACCACGCCCTCGGCATCGAGGCGCGACGAATCGATGATTATGGCGTCGGCCGCCGGTTTCAAGGGCGCCAGGGCGCGGGCGCTGTCGTCGCGGTCCCGCTGGATGATCTGGGCGAGGATCTCCTGATAGTCCGAAGGCTGGCCCTTTTCGAGTAACTGTTCGTGCCGGCGCCGGGCCCGTTCCTCGGCCGAGGCGTCGAGATAGAACTTGTAGGGCGCCTCGGGGAAGACCACCGTGCCCATGTCGCGGCCCTCGGCCACCACCTTGCCGCGGCGCCCCAGCTCCTGCTGGAGGGCGGTGAGGGTGCGGCGCACCGCCGGCAGGGCCGAAACCCGCGAGGCGACCATGCCCATCTCGGCGGTGCGGATGGCCCGGGAGACATCCTCGCCGTCGAGCAGCACCCGGGTTTCATTCTCCCCGGGGGCAAGCGCAAGATCGAGCCCGGCGAGCAGTCGCTCCAGGGCCGCCGCGTCCGTCGGGTCGATGCCGGTCCGTTCCACCTTGAGCCCCACGGCCCGGTACATGGCGCCGGTATCGAGGTAGGTGTAGCCCAGACGGGCGGCGAGCAGCTGGCTCACCGTGCTCTTGCCCGCCCCGGAGGGGCCGTCGATGGTGACGATACTGTTGCTGGCGGTCATCGCTTCATCCCCGCAGTTCCAGCAGGGAGTCGGCCAGGGCCCTCACCAGCCGTTGGTTTTCCTCTGGGAGCCCCACCGTGATCCGAATGTAGTCGGGGAAGCCATAGGCGTCCATGGGCCGGACGATCACTCCCCGGGAGAGCAGCTTTTCATAGAGTAGCTTGCCCTTGACCCCCACGTCCACCAGAAAGAAGTTGGCCTGTGAGCCCAGCGGCCGACAGCCGAGTTTGGCGATCTCCTGGTGCAGCCAGGCCATGCCGTCGCGGGTCATGGCAAGCGTGTTCCGGTAATGTTCCTCGTCGTCCAGGCAGGCGAGCGCCCCGACCTGGGCCAGGGAGTTGACGTTGAAGGGCTGGCGCAGCCGGTGCAGGTAGCCGGCGATTTCGGCCCGCATCAGCCCGTAACCCACCCGGAGGCCGGCAAGTCCATAGGCCTTTGAAAAGGTGCGCAGGGCCACCACCGGGGTGGGGTGCTGCAGGAAAGCGCGGGCATCGATGCGTTGCCCGGCGTCGACAAAGTCGAGGTACGCCTCGTCGAGCACCACGATCACCGTTTCCGGCACCTTGGCAAGGAAGTCCTCGAACTCCCGAGGCGAAAAAATGGTGCCGGTGGGGTTGTTGGGGTTATCGAGGAAGATGAGCCGGGTCTTGTCGGTCACCAGGGCGGCGATGGCGTCCAAATCGTGGCGCAGATTTTTAAGCGGCACCACCCGGTTCACCCCGCCTTGGGCCTGGACCATCTTCTGGTAGACCAGAAAGGTGGGGTGGCTGGTGATCACCTCTTCGCCGGGCGAGAGGAAGGTGGAGACCAGGAGCTCGATGATCTCGTTGGAGCCGTTGCCGAAGACCAGCTCCTCGGGACGCACGCCGAGTTTTTCGGCCAGCCGGTTGGCGAGATAGTAGCAGCTGCCGTCCGGGTAACGGTGCAGGGTGGTGAGTGCCTGGCGGATCGCGTCCAGCGCCTTGGGCGAAGGCCCCAGGGCGTTTTCATTGGAGGCGAGCTTGATGGAACCGCTGATGCCGTATTCCCGCTCCAGCTCTTCGAGCGGTTTGCCCGGCGGATAGGGAATGAGGGTTTCGATGTTTTCCGGGATGGAGAGATTCACTGCCGTGTTTCCTTCAAAAGGAGTTAAGTTCAGGCCAGCTCCGGCTTACGGCCGGCAAGCCCGAGGCGCTGTTCGAGATTATAGGCCATGCGCAGGAGTTTTTCCTCCTCGAAGTGCGCCGCCTGGAGCTGAAGCCCGATGGGCAGCCCGGTGCTGCTGAAACCGCAGGGCACGGACATGCCGGGCAACCCGGCCAGGTTGTTGGGGATGGTGAGGGCGTCGGAGAGATAGATGCTCAGCGGGTCGTCGGCATTGGCGCCGATGGCCCAGGCCGGGGTGGGCGAGACCGGCGAGGCGAGCACGTCGCACTGACTGAATGCCTGCCGGTAGTCGTTAATGATCAGGGTCCGGGCCTGGGAGGCTTTTTTGTAATAGGCGTCGTAGTAACCCGAGGAGAGAGCATAGGTGCCGATGATGATCCGCCGTTTCACCTCCGGGCCAAAGCCCTGGGAGCGGCTCTGGCGGTACATCTCGATAAGGGTCGACGCCTCTTGGTCGCGGTTTCCGTAACGGACGCCGTCGAAGCGGGCCAGGTTCGAGCTCGCCTCGGCCGGGGCGATGATATAATAGGCCGCCACTCCGTAACGGGTGTGGGGCAGCGACACCTCGACGACCTTGGCACCGGCCGCCTCCAGTTCGGCAATGCCGTTGCGTACCGCAGCCTCCACCTCCGGGTCGAGTCCCTCGGCAAAGTATTCGGCGGGAATCCCAACGGTGAGGCCGGCAAGCCCCTCGCTGAGCGCCCGGGTGTAGTCCGGCACCTCCCGGTTCACCGAGGTGGAGTCACGGGGGTCATGGCCGCTGATCACGTTCAGCATCAGGGCGCAGTCGGTGACGTCCTTGGTGAGTGGCCCCACCTGATCAAGCGACGAGGCAAAGGCCACCAGGCCGAAACGCGACACCCGGCCGTAGGTGGGCTTGAGCCCCACCACGCCGCAGTGGGAGGCGGGTTGGCGGATGGAGCCGCCGGTGTCCGAGCCCAGGGAGGCAATGCACTCGTCGGCCGCCACCGAGGCGGCCGAGCCGCCGCTCGACCCACCGCAGATATGATCGGTGTTCCAGGGGTTTTTCGGGGTACCGTAGGCGCAGTTTTCGTTGGCCGAGCCCATGGCGAACTCGTCCATGCTCACCTTGCCGAGGATGACGGCGCCGGCGTTTTTAAGTTTTTCCACCACCGTGGCGTCGTAAGGCGGCACAAAGGGCTCGAGAAAGCGGGAGCCGCAGGTGGTTCGCAATCCCTTGGTGCAGAGCACGTCCTTCACCGACACCGGGATGCCGCAGAGGGCGCCGCCCGTGCCGTCGGCGAGTTGCCGGTCGGCTGCTTCGGCTTGGAGCAGGGCCTGGTCGCGGTCGATGGTGATATAGGCAGCGACTTTCTCTTCCACCCGGTCGATGCGGTCGAGCACCGCGCGGGTAACCTCCACCGCTGAAACCTCACGCGAGTCGAGGCGGCTTTTCAATTCGTGAATGGATGATGCATAGAGTTCCATCGAGATTCCTCGCACAGAGGCGGCCCGGGTGCCGAAGAGGACAACCCGAAACCGCCATAGAAAAACGGACCCACGCAAAGGGGGTCCGCCTCCATTGTCCGGCCTGGGCCGGTCAAGCATATTTCGGCTGAACCGGCTTCCATCCAGAAACCCGGCTTTCGCATCAAACCCGACCGGCAGTCAGGACAACACCTTGAAATCCGATCGCATATCGCCTTGAGGCTGCCGCCTATATAACCCGCGGCACCACGAAGGCCTCGCCGTTTTGCGCCGGGCCGTTGGCCAGCGCCGCTTCGCGGGACAACGACTCCCGAACCTCGTCGGCCCGAAAGGCGTTGGTGACGGACAAAGCGTGGGTGGTGGGCGTTACCCCGTCGGTATCCAACTCGCTCAAGGTTTCCACATAACTCAGAATCCGGTCGAGTTGGCCGGTCATGGCCCCCAGTTCTTCCGGGGTCAAATCAAGACGGGCCAGGTTGGCGACATACTGTACTTGTTCGGCAGTGATCTTCATGGGTGAATTTCTTAACGTATACGGCAGGGCAAGTCAAGCTTTGACAGGCCAAGGCCGGGGAAAGGGACGGCCCCCAGCCTGAGGGGGCCAAACACTTCAGCCGACGAAGAAATCGGCCTGATTTTCGCTCTCCAGTTCCTGCAAGGAGGTATGATTGAGGGCCGTATCCTCCTTGAGAATGGCGGCAAACTTCTCCACTACATCCGGATCGAACTGGCTGCCCACGCAGCGCCGCAATTCCGAAATGGCCTCTTCCCGGCTCAAATTGATCCGATAACTGCGCTGGGAGGTCATGGCATCATAGCTGTCGGCAACGGTGACGATACGGATGAGGATATCCAGGTCGTCACCGCCAATCCCGTCCGGGTAACCCCTGCCGTCCAGCCGTTCATGGTGGTGGCGGACGATGGCACCCTCCCGTTCGAGGAAGACGAGCGGCTTGATAATATTTTCACCGATCTCCGGGTGTTTACGGACCAGATGCCATTCTTCGTCGTTGAGCGGCCCGGGTTTCTGAATACAGCTCACATCAATGACCAGCTTGCCGATGTCGTGCAGTTGGCAGGCCCGGTCAAGGACGACCATCTCTTCCGACGTCAGTCCCATGGCACGGCCAATGAGCATGGAGTAGTGGGTGACTCGATTGGTGTGGCCGGCGGTGTACCTGTCCTTTTCTTCGAGGGCCGTCTGCAGGGTAATGATGGTGTTGACGGTGGCCACCTCGAGATGGTGACTGTATTGCTCGAGAAGCTTGTTTTTTTCGGCAAGCTCCTTGGTCTTGGCCCGCACTTCCTCTTCAAGGTTTTCCTTGTAGGCCTTCTCTTTGACAACGAACATCCGTTTCTCGATGGCCCGGTTGATCTTGACGTTGAAAAGATCGATGTCCTCGATGGGCTTCTGAATAAAATCATAGGCGCCCAGGTTGATGGCCTTGATGGCATACTCCATGCTGCCGGCGCCGGTGAGAAAAAGCACCGGGATATTCAACCCCCGCCTGTTGATGGCGGTGATGGTTTCGAAACCATCCATGCCCGGCATGTTAATATCGAGGATGATGAGGTCAAACTCTTCGGTGAGAACATCGAGCGCCTCCTCGCCACTGCCGGTGGCAACAACTTGGTGGCCGAACATTTCCAAAATCTTGGCCACTGCGTCGCGGACCAGGCTATCGTCATCTGTAATGAGAATTCGGGCTGGTTTGGTATTCATGAAAATCGGGAGGCCTCTTACTGGTTGCGGGTACGGCAAACCGACAAATGACTGTACCTATCCAAAACAGTGCAGGGGGATGCTTCGCTTTTCGTCCCGCGCTGGCTGGCTAAAATAATTTTGCTTATCAATTTCACGACTTCATCAGCATACTAGTTACAACCTACAGACTCCAATATTTTTTTGCCACATCCTTTGCCTTTTCCAGGGCGATCAACGGCGGAGCGGCCTCGCCCAGGGCCTGGCGGGCGCCATCGGCAAGCCCCTTGCCGGTCCGCAGCTCACGGAGCACGGCGGCCACCCCGGTGCGCAGTCCTTCAAGGTAGTAACCGCCCTCCAAGGCCAGTACCAGTCGGCCGTCACAGCACTCGTCGGCCAGCGCCCGGAGGACACCGGTAAGATACGCAAAACCGGTATCGGTGACCGTCATCATCCCCAGCGGATCGCCGAAGGAGATGTCAAAGCCCGCCGAAACCAAAATCAGTTGCGGGCGGTACTGGCGGGCCACCGGCGCCAGCAGTTCGTTGAAAATGCGGGCATAGGCATGATCGTCCTGGCCGCCGGGCAGCGGCACGTTCACCGTGTAGCCTTCGCCTCGGCCGCTGCCGGTTTCAGCCAACGCGCCACTGCCGGGAAAATAGGGATACTGATGGGTGGAGAAGTAGAGTACCTGGTCGGTGTCGTAAAAGGAGTGCTGGGTGCCGTTGCCGTGGTGCAGGTCCCAGTCGACCACCAGCACCCGTTCGAGCCCCAGCTGGCGGAGGGCGTAGTGGGCCGCGATGGCGATGTTGTTGTAGAGGCAGAAGCCGCTGGTGTGGTCGGCCTCGGCGTGATGGCCCGGCGGCCGCACCAGGGCAAAACCGTTATCCACCTCGCCGGCCACCACCAGCCGGGTCGCTTCCACCACCGCGCCGGCCGCGAGCCTCGCTGCCGCCGCTGACTGCGGCGAGGTGTGGGTGTCGGGGTCCAGGGTGGCAAAGGTCTTGCCGGCGGTGGACTCCACCCGGGCGATGTGGGGCCGGGTGTGGTTGAGGGCGAGGATCGTGTCGTCGGCCGGCCCGAAGGCAGGAAAGAGATATCCATCAGCCCGCTCGGGCTGGGCAAGCAGTTCGTGGATTACCTGGAGCCGGTTCGGCGATTCGGGGTGACCGTAACCGGGATCATGTTCCAGAAACAACGGATCTTTGAAAACAGCGGTCTTACGAGGCATTTCCTTCTCCACGCCGTCATTTGGTCGTCTTGTGCAAGGCCATGGCAATAAGCCGATCTTCGGTGACCAGGTAGTCAAGCAGCTGGTCATGGGGCTCCAGCGGCACCGTCGCCACCAGTTGCATCTCATAGGCAAGGCCGATCCGCAGTGCTTGCGGCGCCGCCTCGGCCAGGAACCGATCATAGTAGCCGCCGCCATAGCCGAGCCTGCCGCCGCGGGCATCAAACACCGAGCCGGGCAGCACCACCACATCGATGCTCGTCGGTTCCACCAGGGGCAGGAGACGGTCCGGGTCGGGCTCCGGGATGCCGCAGTAACCGGCCCGCAGGTCGTGACAGGGATTGGTGATCAGATAAGAATCGAGACGTTTGGTTGCCGTCACGGTGCGCGGCACCGCCACTTGCTTGCCCCGGGCCAGGCATTGCCGGATCAGGCCGATGGTTTCCACCTCGCTGCGGAAGTGGACATAGATAAAGGGGAGATTGGCGTTGGCAAAGGCCGTGAGCTGCCAGAGGCGCTCGATCACCGCCCGGCTCTTGGCGCTGCGCTCAGCCCGCTCCATGGCGTTGCGGGCGGCAAGTACGTTTTTGCGCAACTGCTGGCGATCGACCTCGGTCATGGCCTCCTCGGGCGGGGCAGGGAGAGGGGCGCGAAAGGCACCAGAAAAACTCGCCTTGTCCGACACGCACGCTTTCACAACCCGGCGACAACAACGAGCATCCCTATCTGATTTCTTGACGATGACGTCAAAGTTTTTTGCAAGATACCCCGTGAAGATGTCTTTTTCAACAAAGGCCTGTCGCCTGACCTTTTTTTGGCGCACCCCTCACCGCCGGCCATGCCCATTCCCCTTGACTTTCTCGGTTGGGGCGGATTTATTTAAGATCTCGTTTAACAACTGGGGGTTCCCCCCCGGAACGGATTCCACTTCCCGGCGGAGGCCAATGCCGCCGCCATTCGCTCACACTAAGGTAGCGCCCCATGAATTTTATTTCTTCCTGGCAGCGGCTGGAGGCCGCCGGGATACCTGTATACGTGCAGCCCGACAAGCCGGATTGGTTTGTGCCCGACGCCCAGGCCGACACCTTACTCAAAGCCCTGCTGGAGGGACAGGAACCGGCTGAGGCAGCGCGGGTGGCCGGCTTCAGCGAGCCGGCGGCAGGTCTCCTCGCCCTGGCGCGGCTCTCCGCCCAGATCGACGCCGAGCCCCCCCGTCCGTACCGGGGCCGGGCCGAAAGCCTGACCCTTGCCGGGCTCAAGGAATGCTGGTTCCATCTCACCGACCAGTGCAACCTCGCCTGCCGCCACTGTCTGTTCGCGGCCTCGCCCACAGCGCGCCGCGCCCTGGCGCCAGAGGCGGTGCGCCAGGGGATTGCCGAGGCGCGCGCCCTGGGCGCTACTCTGTTCTACTTCACCGGCGGCGAGCCCTTTGTCTATCCCGGCTTTGCGGCCCTGCTCGCCGACTTGCTCGCCGATGCGGCAAGTCACGCGGTGGTGCTCACCAACGGCATGCTGCTCGCCGACCACCTGGCAGCCCTCAAGGCGCTGCCCGCCGAGCGGCTCCATCTCCAGGTGAGCCTCGATGGCCTGGCGGCAACCCACGAACAGCTGCGCGGCCCCAAGACCTTTGCCCGGCTGGTGGCGAACCTCGATGCCGTGCGGGAAGCGGGGCTTGCGGTGACCCTGTCGGTGGCGGTGAGTGGCGCCAACGTCGACGAGCTTCCCGCCCTGGTGGAGTTTGCCGCCGCGCGCGGCATCGCGAACCTGCACCTTCTCTGGCATTTCGTGCGCGGCAAGGGCAGTGAAGCGCAGTTCGTCGCCCCGGCGCGCATCCTGCCCAGGCTCTTTGAGGCCCAGGAGCTCGCCGAGGCCAAGGGGGTGCGGATCGACAACGTCGAAACCCTGCGCGGCCAAGTCTTCGCCACCCCGGGCACCCGCTTCGACCTCAGCAACACCGGCTGGGAATCCCTGGCCGTGGGGCCGGACGGCAAGGTCTACCCCTCGCCCGCCCTGGTGGGGGTGGCCGAACTCGATTGCGGGCCGCTCGCCGACGGCCTCGCCACGGTGTGGCGCGAGAGTCCGGTGCTGCAGGCGGTGCGAAGCGCTTCGCTTGTCGATGCGGCCAGCTCCCGGGACAATCCCCTTAAGTTTCTGGTGGGCGG
>Ga0224496_10000411_pt1 | contig 30051 bp, 24 predicted proteins | sample SF_Jul11_sed_USG_2_FD_168127 | JGI IMG/M metagenome (GOLD analysis project Ga0224496, IMG submission 168127) | Sediment microbial communities from San Francisco Bay, California, United States - SF_Jul11_sed_USGS_8_1 | ecosystem: Environmental > Aquatic > Marine > Sediment | place: USA...
GTTGTTGAACAACGACACTCTGGTGGATCCAGGCGCGCTGGGGGCCATGGTTCGCCGTGTCGCTGAAAAAATGGAGTATGGCATTTGCGGCTCCACATTGATGCATTATCATGACCCTGGGCAGATACAAGCTCTCGGCGGCGCCACATACAGCAGGCTGCTCGCAAGACCGCAACTATTCGCTCCGGCCCTGGCCGCCGGAGAGACATTGGCCCCGGAGGATGTGGAGCGGAGGATAGATTATGTGCATGGCGCCTCGATGCTGGTCACCAGGAGTTGGATAGAGAATGCGGGGTTGATGTCGGAAGATTATTTTCTCTATTTCGAGGAACTGGACTGGATCAGGATGGCAAAGGGCAAGTTTATGATAGCCTACGCTGAATCCAGCGTTGTGTATCATAAAAGTGGCGAATCTATAGGCACAAGCAGCGATATTAAAAATAGAAGCTATGTATGCGATTACTATTTCACGCGCAACAGACTGCTGTTCACGCGCAAGTATTATCCTTTATTCACACCGGTTGTGTGCCTGGTCCTTCTGTCAGATCTTTTCAGGAGAATATTGAGGGGGCAACCGGATCGAGCCAGGATGATCGCCTCATTGCTATGGGGAAAAAATGATCGGGGTGGCGGTCGGGATAAGCGGTAACTCCCTGGGCTGACCAGCTGTCAGCGACTACCCTCAATCACCTGGAATAGACCGTCCGAGTCCAGGATTACAATCTTTTTCCCATCCACCTTGATCAGCCCGTTGACTTTCATTTTTTTCAGCCCCCGCTCGACCACTTCAAAGGAGGTTCCGATAAGCTCGGCTATGTCCTGCCTGGTCACCGGAAGAGTATAGGAAAGCCCCTCTTTGGTTCGCTTGCCTATCTCGTCGCCAAACTTTAACAGGAATCTGGCCAGCCTTTTCTCTACACTCTCCACAGCCATAGAGCCCATATTGTCCGCAAGGTCTCTGAGCTTGGCGCCCAGACCAGCCACCATTTCCAACAGAGCGTCCGGATTATTACGCAGAAAAATGATGAAAAGATCAGCCGGGAGGGCGCCCACCACACAATCGTCCATGGCAATGGCCGTGGCCGGATATGGCAGCTTGTCTATCACGGCGATCTCCGCCACCAGCCCTCCTATCCCGAAAATTCCTAAAATAGCGTTTTTGCCGCTAGGAAACTCCTTGACCACTTTCACCTTTCCGTCGGCGATGATGAACACGCTGTGGGCATGTTCCCCCTCATCAAACAGCCTTTCACCCTTCTTGTACTTTTTCCACACCATTTGACGCGCAAGCTCCGCCAAAACGCTATCGGTCAGGACAGCGAAGAACTCTACTCTCTTTAGGGTTTCAAGTTCCGGGGCGACGTCTTTCGTGGGCATGGATAATAAAGCCTCTCAATTATCGATATTTAGATCATCAATAAGGGCAAGTATAGCATGAATCCGCAAAGATAGAATCGAGGAACGGTCTGCCGGGAAAAACATCAGACCATGGAACTCCGTGTGAGGCGTTCCAGGAAGTGTTGCGGTAGATTCTTGAGACTCCCGAGCCAATTATGGTCAGGCTATCTATTTACCCGGAGACCGGTCGCGCGGAATTGCTCTTGCGGTCCAATGATAATCATCCACTGCAAGAGTAAACAGCCGAAATGAGCAGACATATATGGCTCAGTGATGGAGACCACGATCCAATATTCCCTCACGGTAGAATACCCATGGTACGAACGAACTTGAACAGAATCGATGTTACAGGCCGGATGTTTACAGCTTTCGCCTCCATTCCATGTGGTTGCAACGGAATACCATTCGAGTAGGCGGAAGTCGGGCGCCGAATTTGCTTCAAATCGGGCGCCTTCACATACATCTGTGAGTACATCTGCGGATCTTAATACCTCATATCCCGTCGAACCGGTTTTTCTTGACTTTCTGATGGATTAATACCAGAATCGGTGGTCATTGCGGTCCTGGTTCAAGGCCACGGATTTGCCCGGAAATGGAGTGGATCATGGCATCAATCGGGAGCTGGGAATTGTAGAACAAGCGCCTTTAAAAAGATAATTTAAGGACAGTAAAAATGGGACTGAACATTACGCAGAAAATCCTCAAGAACCACCTTGTGGAAGGGGAACTGATTCCAGGCGAAAAGATCGCCATTACTATCGACCAGACCCTGACCCAGGACGCCACGGGCACTATGGCATACCTGGAGTTCGAGACCCTCGGCATAGATAGGGTCAGGACAAAGCTTTCTGTCTCCTATGTGGATCATAACACCTTGCAGACAGATTTTATGAATGCCGACGACCATCTTTATCTGCAGTCGGTGGCGGAAAAATACGGCATCCATTACTCCCGCCCGGGCAACGGCATATGCCACCAGGTGCACCTGGAAAGATTCGGCGCCCCCGGCCAGACCCTGCTCGGATCAGACAGCCACACTCCCACTCAGGGGGGGCTGGGGATGCTGGCCATTGGCGCCGGTGGACTGGATGTCACCATGGCCATGGCCGGGCAGCCGTTCAACCTCAATTGCCCAAAGGTGGTCAACGTGGTCCTCACCGGCAAGCTGCAGCCATGGGTCTCGGCCAAGGACGTGATCCTGGAAGTCCTGCGCAAACTGACGGTGAAGGGGGGCGTGGGGAAGGTTATAGAGTACTCCGGCCCCGGCGTGAACTCTCTATCCGTTACGGACCGCGCCACTATTACCAATATGGGCGCCGAACTGGGCGCCACCACCTCCGTGTTCCCAAGTGACAAGAAAACCCAGGAGTTCCTGAAGGCCCAGGGAAGAGAGAAAAGCTGGGTCGAATTGAAAGCCGACGCCGACGCCACATATCAGGAGACACTGAAAATCAACCTGGACAAGCTGGAGCCGCTGGTCGCCCAGCCTCATATGCCGGACAACGTCATAGAGGTCAAGAAGCTGAAAGGCACCAAGGTCACCCAGGTGGCCATAGGTTCATGCACCAACTCATCGTTTCGCGACCTGATGGTGGTGGCCAAAATGCTAAAAGGGAAGACCGTAAAGGAAGGGCTGTCGCTTTTCGTCTCCCCCGGCAGCAAGCAGGTGTACCAGATGATTTCAGAAAACGGCGCCTTGGCGACCCTGATAAATGCCGGCGCCAGGATTCTGGAATCCGCTTGCGGGCCGTGCATCGGCATGGGCGCCGCGCCCAACAGCGCGGGGGTGACGGTGAGAACATTCAACCGAAACTTCAAGGGCCGCTCCGGCACCGCGGACGCTGGATCCTACCTGGTGAGCCCGGAAACGGCCGCCGCCGCTGCGCTGTCCGGGGAGATCTCCGATCCGAGACAGGTAGCCAAGAAGCTGAAGATCGCCGCGCCGAAGATCGCCATGCCGAAGAAATTCGCGGTCAACGACAACATGATCATTTTTCCCAAGTCTCCGGCCAAGTCCAAGGGAGTGGAGATCATCAGGGGGCCGAACATCGCCCCGCTGCCAAACTTCCCGAAGCTTCCCGCCAGCCTTTCCGGCAAGGTGCTGCTGAAGACCGGGGACAATATCACCACCGACGACATCATGCCGGCGGGGGCCAAGATATTGCCGCTACGCTCCAACGTGCCGGCTATATCGGAGTATGTGTTCGCCACAGTGGACAAAACCTTCCCGAAAAGGGCTAAGGAAACCGGAGGCGGATTCATCATTGGAGGCTCCAACTATGGCCAGGGCTCCTCTCGGGAGCATGCCGCCATAGCTCCAAAATACCTGGGCGTGAAGGCTGTGATCGTGAAATCATTCGCCAGGATCCATATGGCCAACCTGATTAACTTCGGCATTCTGCCGCTTACCTTCGCCAATGAGGCGGATTACGCCAAAGTGGACCAGGGGGATGATCTGGAGATCGCCACCTCCAACCTTGGCGGGGAGATGAATCTGGTGAACAAGACCAAGGGAGTGACAATCCCGGTCACCCACTCCATGGGCGCAAGGGATATCGATGTGATGAAAGCCGGCGGGACACTGGGCTATGCCACACAGACCGCAGGCTGAGGCGCCAGAGGGCGGAAGGGTATAATGCGTTGAACTTGAACCTGCCTTCCGGATTATATTCGGGTGGCTGGTTGAATTAAGAAGCGGCGGGTAGAGGGGCTCGCCGCTTTTTTTTCTACAAACTCTAACGAAAAGGGACTTCGAGATGGCAAGAAAGAAGATAACGGTTATCGGCGCGGGACATGTGGGCGCCACAGTGGCCCAGCTTGTGGCATACAAACAGTTAGGCGACGTTTGCCTGATCGATGTGGTGGACGGATTGCCACAGGGAAAAGCGCTCGACCTTCTGGAATCGGCGCCGCTGGAAAATTTCGATTCCCGGCTGGTAGGCACCAACGATTACTTGGATACCGCCGGGTCCGATATTGTGGTGATCACAGCTGGGCTGGCCAGGAAACCTGGCATGACTCGTGAGGATCTTCGCGACAAGAACGCTGGAATCGTCAAAGGAGTCTGCGAAGAGGTAATAAAACATTCCCCGAACTGCTTCATGATCGTGGTGACAAATCCGCTGGACACCATGACATACGTGGCCAAAAAATACACAGGGCTGGACAAGAGCCGTATCGTGGGGATGGCCGGGGTGCTGGACTCCACCAGATTCCGCTCGTTCATCGCAGCGGAGCTTGACGTGTCCATGGAGGATGTCTCCGCCACGGTGCTGGGGCTGCATGGCGAGGATATGGTGCCGATGCCCAGGCTTTCCTCTGTGGCGGGGATTCCGATCACGGAGCTTTTGCCAAAGGAGAAGATTGACGAGATGGTGGAGCGGACCAAGTTCGGCGGCGCCGAGATAGTGAAACTGCTCAAGACCGGATCGGCGTACTATGCGCCTGGAGCGTCGGTGGTCAACATGGTGGAATCTGTCCTGCTGGAGAAGAACAGGCTGGTGGCTGCCGCGGCGTATCTGGAGGGGGAGTATGGCATTGATGGGCTGTTCATGGGAGTGCCGGTGAAGCTGGGTGCCAGGGGTGTGGAGCAGGTAGTGGAACTGCATCTGACAGATGAGGAGAAAGAGGCCCTGCACAAGTCTGCCGAGGCTGTGAAGCATTCGATGGCGTCGTTGAAGGTTTAGCCTGGATTATCAAAGATAAAAGGGAGGTCACGGATCAATATTACAGTTGGTCCGTGGCCCTTGTTTGCGCGCACTGGAATGACAATGGTGATTTCCTTCTGGCTGAACGAGTGGCGGCTTCCGTTTCTGTTTATTTTCTGGAGCTTCAAATAGAGCCATGGTAGAAGAGGAGAATGATTGGTCCGGGGATTTGAATGATGACCCGGATCGCCTGAGAAGCATGCTGGAATCGCTTCGGAATGATGCGGAAGCGAAGAACAGATTTCTGAGGATCGTGGCTCATGATCTTCTCTCTCCGGTCACCTCCATCTCTGGATTGACCAAGTATCTGCTGAAACCCGATTCCGTATCCAACCTGACGGATCGCCAGATGAATATTATTCAAACCATGGATCGGGCGCTGGACAGGTATATGGAAACGTTGGCGAACATCATGGAGTTGTCCCGGCTGTTAAGGGGCAAATCGGACCTCCATCCCGGGAATATAAGCTGCCAGGAATTGATTGGAAACGTCATGCCCAAGCTGGGGGAGAAGGCTGTAGGGAAGGGGATAGACCTGATAACGAAATATAAGGGCGGGGAGGAGGTTTTCGTGGACCATAATGCGGCGGAAAGGACTTTTGCACGTCTTCTGGATAACGCCATAATGTTTACCGGGGAAGGGGGCCGGGTGGAGGTGGATTGCAGGGCGGATGGGCGCCAAATGATCCTGGAGGTTCAAGACAACGGGGTGGGTATAGAGAGGGGACGCCTGGAGAAGATATTTGATATTGACGAGAAAAACCATACCCTCGGAACCTGTGACGAAAGGGGCTCCGGCATGGGATTGTGTATCGCAAGAAGGACAGCCATTTTATGTGGTGGGGATCTGACGATCGATTCTGAGCCTGGAGAGGGGACCGTGGTCCGGTTTCGGCTGCCAAGGGGGGGATGATTTCCGCCCGGTAAATCTTGTGTGGGCCATGCGGTAAAGTGATGGGAAAAAGGGCGCGGATTGATTATCATGAAGTAGAGGATTTTGGGACAAAGGCTGATTGCGGAGAAGACTATGTATAATATCATCACCAGAGGCGATTTCGACGGTTTGGTGTGCTCCGTTCTGCTGACTGAGGTAGAGCAAATAGCCAAGATCAAGTTTGCCCACCCCAGGGAGGTACAGGAGCGGGCGATCGAGGTGACCAACCAGGATATCATCGTCAACTTGCCGTATCATCCGAATTGCGCCATGTGGTTCGACCATCATATATCGGAGTCGGAAAGAGGCCCCAAGCCGGAGATGTTTAAGGGGAAATATGGTCAGGCTCCCTCCTGCGCAAGGCTGGTGCATGAATATTACAACAAACCGGAGTGGAAGGTGAAGTACGCCGATCTGTTGGAAGCGGTGGATAAAATTGATTCGGCGTGTCTGAACTTGAACGACATACTCCGCCCGGATGGATGGGTGAAGCTGGCGGCGACGGTGGACCCAAGATCCGGATTCACTCCATCTTATGATTACTTCCTGAACCTGCTGGATGGGATAAGGGAAAAATCGCTGGAGGATATCCTGCAAAGCGACGACGTGCGGGATAGGGTGCGCGAGTATTTCCGCCACCAGGAGGAATTTAAAAAGGAGCTTCTGGATAACTCCACGCTGTACGGCAAGGTGGTGGTGACCGATTTTCGCCGCAAGATCACCGAGCCGCTGGGGAGCAGGTATTTGATCTATTCCCTCTTCCCCTCGGCCAATGTGGCTCTCCGCCTGTTTGACACACCAGACAAAAAGGCAGTGGTGATAGCCGCCGGGCACAGCATATTAAACCGCACCTGCAAGGTGGACCTGGGGAACCTGCTGGCGGAATATGGCGGAGGAGGCCACGCGGGGGCGGGAAGTTGCGCGGTGTCCATCGACTCTGTGGATGACGCGGTGGCGGATATAACCAACCGCCTGACTTAGAATCGGCTACTTTTTACCTTTATCGATAACAATCAGTATGTTATCGGTGCCCACTTCAACTGGATCCTTAGCGCTACCGCTGATGATTATATCATCCTGGGTGTCGATATTTCCGTCCTTGTCCAGCACCGCTTCCACCACGAATTTCTCTTTTGGGTTTGGTTTTCCGACCATTATGTGTTTGGCGGTGACGCTGAATGGCACGGGGAATTGAGTTACAATTTCTTTGGTGGCCGCGAACATGGACGCGCCTTCTACAGGCCTGACAACTATGAACAGGGACCACCCCTTATAGTCGGTTGATTTCAGAGATTCGGCCAGATCCACCTGACCTGAAGCCAGCTCACCCTGGAATGGTTTTTCAGGTTCGGGAAGGGGACCCATTTTATCGTAGGGCTCCCAGTGGTGATCCTGACAGGCCGACATAAACAAAAATGAGATGGAAAGTGAAATGAAAGCCGACTTGAGACTACGTGGCATTTTTACTCCTGATCAGGTTCTTGTATTCATCCGATAATGTTTTGTGCATATCATCCCTCTTGTCATACAGCCTTTTATGCTCCCTGGGCTCCACGCGATTCAAAAGATAGGCTGTTATAAGGGGTAGGGCAATTGTGGTGTCTGTGTAGCAGACGATGGAGTCCGGGACCATCTCCGGGTCCACTTTCCCCCAGCTCACCGCCTCCCACGGGGTGGCGCCTGAAAGGCCTCCCGTATCCGGCCTGGCGTCTGTTATCTGGATGAAGTAGTCATGCCCCTTCACATGGATCTCCATGATTTCGTCCAGCAATGGGATGGTTTGCAACAGGAAGTTTTTGGGGCTTCCTCCGCCAAGGATCATGACCGCGCTCTCCCCCTTTGTTTTGGCGTGATAGGCGATAGCCGCGCTGTCTTTCACGTCGATGCTCGGTTCAATTTTCGGATACGACTGGTTGTATGAGAGCGCCGCGATGTTCAGACCGATGGTAGAGTCTCCCGGGGATGGACAATAACATGGGACACCGTTGCGGTAGGCGGCGGCCAACACGGTCTTGCCGGAGCATCCAAGTTCTTTTTCGGTGGCGTCCACGTATTTGCCAATCAGGTAATGCAGCTCAGCCGTGCCCATCTGGCGGTCGAACTCCTCCTCCTGAAGAATACGATAGAGGTACTTGTCCGATTTGTAAAGGACATCGAAGTCGAAAACGATGTCATATATGCGGATAAGGTTCTGTTTTCGCAGTTCCACATCGTCGACAAAAGGAGTGGAGCGGTGCAGGGGCAGGTCCAGGCCGAAATGCAGGTCGTGGTACAGGTTGGCTCCGGTTGAGACGATATAGTCGATCCATCCGTTTTCGATCCAGGTGACAAGCGCCGTGGAGCCCAGCCCCGTGGGAGTGAGGGCGCCGGAGAGTGACACGCCCAGGATAACGTCCTTTTTGATAATTTTGCGCTCCAGTAGCTTGCACGTCTCGGCGATCCTTGCCGCGTTGTAAGCGCCAAAGTATTTCTCGATCAGTTCGTCCACCGAAATTCCTTTGGGAATCGGTGTACTTGCGATACGTGTCCCTTTGAAAGATTCTTTCATGATAGCGAAATAGCGAAAACCGTGATTTATATTCAGTTATACTGAGATTTATTAGCGAAAGAGTCAATATATTACCGATAATCAGCGCAAAAGCAATAACTATTTTGTTTCTGGGGATCAGTTGTTTCCGCTGGACGCATTGTTTTATGAAAACCGGAAAATGCCACTGTTGATCAAGACTTGTCAACAAACGTAGCACGATTACATATATTGACAATCCCATGGCAAATGTTAGAGACTTACGACATCGGCTATAGACCATGAATTTATAGCGGGACCTAACATTAAAAGAGGGATAATGAAAAAAATCATATTGTTGGCCTTTGTCGTTGTGGCAGCCCAATTCTTCGCCGGTTGCGTCGCCACCGCCAAGTCCCCGGTGAGCGGAGTTTTGTTCACCGATGTCGAAGGGCCCGAAGCTGTCGGGTCTGGTGGAGAAGCCATGAAATTCGGAGAGGCTTGCGCTACAAGCATCATGGGATGGGTGGCCACGGGTGACGCGAGCATTGCGACCGCCAAGAAAGCTGGGGGAATCACCGAAATCGCGTTTGTCGATTATCATTCCACCAGCGTATTGGGGATATTCGCAAAATATTGCGTGAAGGTGAGCGGGCGTTAAATTTGCACATATGGGGACAGACGCCTGCGCAAGAGCATCGGGGCGAGCATACATTGAGCTATGAAGTCTATAGAGGGTGGAAAGCGGAATTCTACCGTTTTAAGCGCATAAAAATGGTTGCATTTTTGTGGACTCGCCGCTATATTAGGTCCAATTCAGTATGAGGAGGTAGTGTCGGCGCAGCCTCCCCGTAGCGAGTTTTCGACATAAGGTTTTGGCGTATATAGGAATGTCATATTGTTAATGGCGTTTCATTTATTAGGGACTTCTAGGTAATTAACATCATCATTATTGGGGTGGATTTATGAAAAAACTTATTGTTTCCATTGTTTCTTTTGCGGCTGTGCTTCTTTTCGCTTCCGGCGCATCGGCCCATAATCAGGGTTGTGGCCTTGGCGACCAGGTTTTCCCGGGGGCTGACACGGTGTTAACGCAGCTTTTCGCCATAACCACCAACGGTACTTTTGCAAACCAGACCTTTGGTATCACCTCCGGCACTTCCGGCTGTGTACCACCGCGCTCTTTCGTTTTCAACGATGACCTGACCAAATACGTGGCCTCTAACATGGACAACATCGCAAAGGACATGGCACAGGGCAATGGCGAATCTCTCGAAACCCTGGCGGAAATGATGGATGTTCCGTCCAATAACCGCCTCATGTTTAACTCAGCCCTGCAGACCAACTTCTCCTCCGTTTTCTCTCACGAGGGGATCGAGGCTGGCGAACTGATAGAAAACATCGCTTCCGTGGCCCAGAATCATCACATTATCTAGACGTCGGCGCTGAATCTGTTATCGCAAAGGGATGCGAAGATCTTCGGTTTTCGCATCCCTTTTCTTTTTTCTCGGTTTGTTGGCCAATCATTCGTTCGCGAATGGGGAGAAAACCTTTTCCCCCGATGCTGATATATTCCTCGCGCAAGCTTTCGAAAAATCCCTGCACCGCTCGAGACCCTGGAGGGCATTACTGCATTACAAGCCAGCGCTCATAGGATCCGAAAGTCTGATCGATGATCCGCTGTTCTTTATGGCTCAGGATGGTAAATCAAACCCAAAGGCGGAGTTGGACGCCACCATCAGGGGATTTTTCGATACCGCTCCTGATGACGAAAATCACCCCCAATGCCGTTTCCCCGCCAGGTTCCATTGGCTGGATCAGGAGCTGGGCCTGGTGGGCGCCACGCCAAAAGTGCAATGCCAAAAGCTTGAAAAGGCCTTGAAGGATATCGATCCGTCCGCGGTATCGATGATTTTCGCCTCCGCGCACATCAACTCTCCCGCGTCCATGTTTGGCCACCCTCTGCTTCGCATAGACTCTGACAAAAAGAGCGCGCTTTTGGCCCAGGCGGTCAATTACTCTGCCCAGACAGAGGAGAAGAGGGGAGTCCTGTTCGCTTTTTATGGTATTTTTGGCTACTACAACGGTTTATATTCAATTCTCCCCTATTACGAAAAGGTGGCCGAATACAACTATTTTGACATGAGGAGCCTGTGGGAATACCAACTGGATATAAATGCGCAGGAAGCTCGTATGATGATTCGTCATCTCTGGGAACTAAGCGACAAGTTCTCTTATTATTACTTCTTCGATGAAAACTGCGCTTATATAGTCCTGTTCCTGTTGGAAGCTATCCGTCCATCCCTGGACCTTACCAGTGGATGGAATAATTATGTTATTCCGGTAGATACGTTCCGAAGGGTGTTGGAAGCGGGCATCGTGACGGGTGTCACCTACCGCCCCTCCAAAATGGCGAAGATGATGTCCATAGCCAATTCAATGAGTGACAAAGCGATCCGGAAATCCGGGGAAATTGCTGGTGGAGAGAGCCACCCTGAAGATGCCATTCAAGGCCTGGAGAATGATGACTCTCGCAAGCGAACACTGGACCTGGCGGCCGAACTGCTGCAACAGCGGTACGCAGAAAAAAAGATGGAGAAGAAGGATTATCAAAACCTGTTTCTCTCCACTCTAAAACTGAGGGGCGCCTTGGGGGGGGATCCACCTCCCATCAGCCCCATCATTACACCGGTCCGTCCAGACCAGGGGCACCTTTCCGGCGGGTTTACCCTGGGTTATGAATCCAACGATGGACCAAAGGGGAACCGGACCACATTTTCCATGCGGCCGGCCCTGCACGATATCATGGATCCGCAGGAAGGCTATGTGGAAGGATCACAGATTGAGTTTTTCTCATTATCCTTTTCGGTCCAGCCACAGGCGAGCAAGCTTTGGTTCGAACGGGCCGATCTCGTCAATATCGTCTCCCTGAGCCCAATCAACAGACTCTTCTCTCCGATATCATGGAAGGCCAACTTCGGGCTCAACCGCCGCGCATTTGCCAATAACGATGTCAGCGAGGCTCACTTTCTGAATGTCGGCGGTGGATATACCGCCAAAGTGGGGGATATGGGGTTGGTATACGCCTTCCTGGAGGCGGACATACAGGCCAACCATAACTTCGATATGGGATACGCCATCGGTCCCGGATTATCGCTGGGGATGATCCTAGATCCATTGCCAGGATGGAAGACGGGAATCAAGGCCCGCGCCACAAGGTTTCTCCTGGGCCACGAGGACACCGAGTTCGAACTGATCCTCTCGGAGCGCTACTCCCCACACCGCAACATGGGAATCCACCTGGACCTGAAGGGAACAAGGATAGGGGAGAAGGATATTAAAAGCGTTCTATTGAAGCTGGTGCTTTTTATGTGACTTAAAAAGCTTGTCAGAGAATGCCCTTTGTTTCTGGAATGTATATACTGCGGAAATGAAAAGAGCGAAAGTATTAACTATTTTACTGTTTCTTTTCTCATTCTTTGCTCCGCTGGCGCTCCCCTCCGGCGTTTCCGCCCACAGCATTATTCTATCGAACGCCTACAAGTCTTTTGTCCTTGGGTATGAGGAGAGAAATGGCCCGAAGGACAATCGGTATGTTTTATCCCTCCATCCGGTTTACTTTGAGAAATTATTTCACCCGGAAGTTCATGAAACAAATAAAAAACCTAGAGGCTTTCTTGATTTTCTCTCGCTAAAATTGTCGTATCAGCGGGATGAAAACAGTCTTTGGCTGGAGAGGATTGATCTGTTCAATATAGTAATTTATCTTCCAGAATCAAGATTTGGATACTATCAGAATTCAGTCACAGCATACCTGGGAATAATCCGGCGGGACTTCAGCAACGGCGCGGTGAGCGAAACCATGACATTGAATTTTGGAGAAGGCCAAAGTGTGGACCTATAGGGCTTTGGCTTGGCCTACCTGATGGTGATGGCGGATTTGGAAGCCAACGAGAATTTTGACAAGGGGTATGCAATTGGCCCGGCGGTCTCCATAGGGCTGATGGTGGATATCTTTTCCTGGTTGGGTATTGGGATTGACGGGCAATATACAAATTTCTTGCTGGGTGAGAATGATCAGGAAATGGCGCTGACACTGTCCGGGCAAATCGATGTAGGCAGGAGCATGGGAATTAATTTTGATCTGAAACAAACAAGACTTGGGGAGAGGGAAATCAGAAGCGCCCAACTTAGGTTGATGTTTCTCTTTGACAGGGATGAATTCAGGCCCCCCGGATATCGGTCTATAGAGAAGAGTAACGTTTTTCAATAAGCTCCACCGCCGTGGCCACCCCGTTTTCCTCCATCATGTTGGCGCCAAATTTCTCCGCCCGCTCCTTCATCGCCTTGTCCTCCACCACGTTCATGATCGCCGCCGCCAGTTTTTTCGGGGTGATATCCCGTTTAAGCAGAGGTTTGCCCCCGACGCCGATATCATAAAGCCGCTTTGCCCAGAAGAATTGGTCAAAGGCGTGGGACACCACGATGGAAGGGCATCCGCAAAACAACGATGACTGGGTGGTGCCGGCCCCTCCATGGTGGACTACTGCGGCGCAGCGGGGGAATATCTGGTGGTGAGGCGCCTTGCGCACCAGATACACGTCATCCAGGTCGGGCAATATGGTACTGTTCTCCCAGTGTGCCTGGATGATCGCCCTTTGCTTCAAAAGCTTTGCGGTGGCCGCCATCAGCTCTATATTGTTGTCTATATCGAACTGGGTGAAGGAACCAAAAGTGATATAGACCGGCGGCTCGCCATAGTCAAGAAACGACAAAAGGTCGCCCGGTATCTCCCATCGCTCCGCCTCGTCAGGGATATTGAAAAAACCGGGGATCTGGAGGTTGTCATTCCAGTCGGGATATTTTCGGCAAATGGATGGGCTGGCGCAGATAAGGTTCAGACGGTCATGCTCCCAGAAATTCCTCATCGGGCTGGACTGCGGACCAAGGCCGCTTTGCTCCCGTAGCTTGTTGATGGAGGGGCCCATAATCCAGGTTCCCCCAACTTCCGCGATTTTCCACGCCAGGGAGTTGAGCCATTTTCCAAGGTTGGGGACGCCGTCCGGTGGAGTGTGCGCGGACCTGTATAGCGAGGGGATGGGAGACACAGCCACGGTGGGGATCCCCCGCATCTCTGCCGCGATGAAAAGCGGATACACCGCCGCGTGGCCGATCACAAGATCGTTTTGCCCGCATAATGAGTTTGCCGACTCCAGCAGGTCATCCAGGGTCGGCTCCAACATCTCCCTGAAAAGGATGATGAACTGGGAAGCCAGGTTCCTGGTCCCAATAATCCGCCTGACCAGATCATCCGCCTCCGCTTGTGTATGCTCCATTTTCTTGCATGCGGGGATCACTTTGAAGCCCATGGAATCGCCCAGGGTGGTGTAATCCTTGTTGTCCACGCTGGCCACCGCCAGGGTAACCTGATGGCCATTGGCGGCCAGCCCCCCAGCCAGCGCGCAAAACGGCCTGATGTCCCCATCGCTTCCCCAGGTCTGTAATCCGATACGCATGATACCCCTCTATAAATGGAATATGTGGCGGTGGCAGATCATTTTTCCACCCATTCCGGTATGACACTGGACCCCATGTCCAGCGCCAATGGCATTATAAACACGGCGGCCAGCACCACTACCAATACGCCTATCAGGTTCATCGCCAGCCCCGCCTTGGCCATGTCCATTATACGCAGCCTCCCCGCCCCGAACACGATGGCGTTCGGCGGGGTGGCCACCGGTAACATGAACGCGAATGAAAAGCTGAATGTGGCGGGAATCATGATGAACAACGGATTGAAGCCCGCCGCCACCGCCAGGGACGCCAGGATCGGCAGCATTATCTGGGCCGTGGCGGTGTTGGAGGTGAACTCTGTCATGAACGTGGAAATCAGGCAAATGGTCACCAGCACCATAACCGGGTGGAACGAGCTTACAAACCCCAGTTTCGATCCAACCCACACCGACAGGCCAGACACCTCGAATCCCTTGGCCAGGGCGAATCCCCCCCCGAATAACAGCACGATGTCCCAGGGCAGCCGGCTCACCGCCGTCCAGTCCAGCACTCTGGCCCCCGGTTCGTTCCTGGAGGGGATGGCGAATAGAATCGTAGCCAGGGTGATGGCGGCCACACCATCGTTTAGGTAGACGGGATTGGCGAACAACTCCCCCCAGCCGGGAATCGACACTATTCCCGCTTCTATCGGTTTGCGCGTAAGCCACAAGACCACCAGCGCGCAAAAAGCCACCGCTACCACCTTTTCCTCATATTTCATCGGCCCCAGCATGGACTTCTGTTTTCTGAATTCATCGGTATCGAAAACAAAGGATCCCCTTGGCCTGAAAACCAAATAAAGATAGAGCCAGGCGGCGGCGAGGAACATGAGGGAGATGGGTAGTCCGAAAGCCATCCACTGGGCGAAGGATATTTCCGGCGCCTTGGGGAAAGTGATTTCGAATATCTTTATGAACGCCGCGTTGGGTGGTGTGCCCACGATGGTGGCGGCGCCACCAATCGACGCGCTGTAGGCCACCCCCAGCAAAAGGCCCTTTGCGTAGTCATCCATGCCCTCTTTGCCGAAGGACTCCTCCAGTTTCATCACCACCGCCAAAACTATGGGAACCATAATCATTGCGCTGGCTGTGTTCGATATCCACATGGATAGAAAACCGGTGGCTACCATGAATCCCAGCAATATGCCCCATAGGTTCGTCCCCATAACTATCAGGATGTTCACTGCGATACGCCGGTGCAGGTTCCATCGCTCCATGGCTATGGCCATTAAAAACCCGCCCAGAAAGAGGAATATTACATGGTTGAAGTATTGGGATGAGACTGACTTTCCATCCATTATCCCCAGCATGGGGAAGAGGAACACCGGCAGAAGAGCCGTTGTCGATAGTGGAACCGCCTCCGTGACCCACCATACCGCCATGACAAAAGTGACTGCGGCCATCCGCCCCACCTCCGGGCGGCCAGGGTCCAGATCGAAGAGGGCCAGGAGCAAGAGCGCCAGCGCCGGACCGCCGATCAACCCGGTAATCTGAATGGCTGTATTTCTGTTGTCCCGACTAGTCCCGTCGATTGATTCTGCCATAGCCCTCAAGAATCTCTTTATGTCCCGTGTGGCGCCGGGTTAAAATTAGCCCCTCAACGCTATGTCAGAAATATAGCGAATAGTAGAGAAATATAACAGGGAAAACAGAAGATGTCCTCGCATTATGATTTCAAGGCCGTAGAAGCCAAATGGCGCGATAAATGGCGTGAAGATAAAACCTTCACCGTCTCCACCCATCCCGGCAAAAAAAAGTTCTATCTGCTGGAGATGTTTCCCTATCCATCGGGAAAGCTGCATGTGGGCCATCTGCGCAACTACGCCATCGGCGACGCCATCGCCCGTAGAAAAAGGATGGAAGGATATAACGTCCTGCACCCCATCGGCTGGGACTCCTTCGGCATGCCGGCAGAGAACGCCGCCATTCAGCATAAAAGCCACCCTCACAAATGGACCATGGGCAACATAGACGAGATGCGAAGCCAGTTTGTGAAAATGGGTATCTCCTACGACTGGGACAGGGAAGTGGCTACCAGCCACCCTGGGTACTACAAATGGACCCAGTGGATATTCGCAAGAATGTTTGACGAAAAAGTGGCCTATCGAAAGAAGTCGTTTGTAAACTGGTGCGATCCATGCGGCACCGTGCTGGCCAATGAGCAGGTGATAGATGGCAATTGCTGGCGATGCGACAGCCAGGTGGTCCAGCAGGAGAGGGAAGGATGGTTCCTTGCCATCACAAAATACGCCGATGACCTGCTGGAGGGGCTGAAAGAATTGGCCGATGGATGGCCGGAGCGAGTGCTGACCATGCAGGAGAACTGGATCGGGAAATCCTTCGGCGCCGAGGTGGAGTTCACTGTCGATGGCTCCGGCGAGAAACTGACGGTCTTCACCACCCGGCCAGACACCCTGTTCGGCGCCACCTTCATGGCCCTGGCTCCAGAGCATCCCATGGCTCGCCAACTGATCAGCGGAACGGTACAGGAAGCAGAGGCCACCGCGTTCATTGATGAAACCATGAATCAGGATTCCACGGAACGCTCCTGCGAAGGGGCGGAGAAGAATGGCGTGTTCACCGGCAGGTTCGCCATAAACCCGATGAACGGAGAGAAAATACCGATCTGGATCGCCAATTTCGTGCTTATCGAATACGGATCCGGCGCCATCATGAGCGTCCCCGCCCATGATCAGCGCGACTTCGAATTCGCCAAAAAGTATGGAATCGACATCCGCGTGGTGATCGTGCCGGAAAACCTGATGGAAGGAGCGAATACATCGGACCTTATCACCGATTCCACGAACCTGACCGAAGCCTATTCCGGTGACGGGATCATGGTGAGCGCCGGTCAATTTTCCGGTCTCCACAACCGGCGAGAGGGAATAGAAAAAGTGGCCGGGTACCTGAAGGAAAAAGGCCTCGGGCAAAGGACGGTGAACTATCGCCTCCGCGATTGGGGAGTGAGCCGCCAGCGATATTGGGGAGCGCCGATCCCGATAGTCTTCTGCGACAAGTGTGGAGTGGTCCGTGTGCCGGATGACCAGTTGCCAGTGATCCTGCCCACGGATATAGAGTTTAGCGCAAGCGGCGGATCACCCATCGCCAAAGATGAGGCGTTCATAAAGACTGAGTGCCCCCGATGCGGCGCTCCCGCCCGGCGCGAAACAGACACCATGGACACCTTCATGTGCTCCTCCTGGTACTTCAACAGATATACATCCGCCCGCAACGACGCAGCCCTGGCCGCCAAAGAGGACCTGGACTACTGGATGCCGGTGGACCAATACGTGGGCGGGATAGAACATGCGATCCTGCACCTGTTATATTCCCGGTTCTTCACCAGGTTTTTGCATGATATCGGCGTCACCGGATTCCAGGAGCCCTTCAAGCGGCTGCTGACCCAGGGAATGGTGATAAAGGACGGGGCGAAGATGAGCAAATCCAAGGGAAACGTTGTGTCTCTGGATGTGATGTCGGACCGCTACGGCGCGGACGCCACCCGGCTGTTCATCCTGTTTGCCGCCCCGCCGGAGAGGGATCTGGAGTGGAGCGATGCGGGAATCGAAGGCTCTTTCCGGTTTCTGGGCCGGGTGAGCAGGTGGATGGAGAGCCACATAGAGGCGATAAAAAGTGGAGGGGAGGTCCCGGTGGGATTGGAAGGCTTGCCGAGACAGGCCGCCGCCGTCCGCAGGGCCGTCCACAAGACCATCGCCAAGGTCACATGGGATATGGACAGGTTCGGATTCAACACCGCCATCGCCGCCGTGATGGAGCTGACGAACACCATTGGCGCCATAAAGGTGGATGATGATCCCGTGTCTACAGCGGTTATCGCAGAGGCGGCCGAATGTATAATGCTGATGCTGGCGCCTTTCACCCCCCATTTCTGCTCGGAGATGTGGGAAAGGATGGAAAAGCCGGGCGCCATAATGGACCACTCATTCCCCGTCGCCGATCCAGCCTGCATGGTGGAGGATAGCATGGAGATCGTGGTGCAGATAAACGGCAAGCTGCGCGGTAAATTCTCCGTGCCGCCAGGCGCATCAAAGGAAGAGCTGGAGAAGCTGGCGCTGGCCAACGAAAAGGTGACGGCGCACATGGGGGGCAAACCAGCCCGAAAAGTGATCGTGGTTCCCGGCAAACTTGTGAATATCGTGGTGTAGGTACGCGCGCGACCAAATTCTCTCTGTTCACAATGGCGGCAGCTCTTCAGCGGATTCACTATGGTGGGCTATGGCCCTCCTGCTCCATCCAATGCTCACGAGCCGCATTATTCATGCGATGCGAACTTGGGAGCCTGCTGGGACTCCTGCTCAAGCAATCAATTGAGCAATTGCGTATTGCCTTGAATATATTGCAATTACACGGACATGGTGGTAGCTTGTATACCGTAATAACCAGCCATGGCGTTCTGCCCTGGACCAGAAATATGTAAACAAATGTCTGTTGTGTATGGAGGCGTGAATGACCAATATTAGACACCTTCTTTGCCTGATGGCTATCTCCTCTGCGCTGCTTCCCCTGGGCGCCAGAGCGGAAGAGCAAATAAGAATTGCCGGGGACCCATGTACAATCCCTCTGGCAATGAAGCTGGGTGAGGCGTTCGAAAAAAAAACGGGAGTGAAAGTCGTATACGAGCAGGGATCATGCAGAAGCGGTGTCTCCAGTGTGATAGATGGTCATGCGGATATTGGAGTTTCTACGTTTAACTTCTCCCAGGGACAGCTGCATAATAGCCTCCTGAGAAGAATTATAGGAAAAGCGCCCATCGTGATGGTGGTGAACATATCCAATCCGGTAGACAACCTGACAAAAAGCCAGTTGCGCGACATACTTTTGGGGAAAATAAGGAACTGGAGCCAGCTTGGGGGGAAGGATATACATGTAAAAAACGTCATGCTTCCACCATGCGTGGTGGAGACCATGACCCATCAGACCGACACCCACGGCGGGGGCGCCAACCTGAGCAAAATGGCTCTCACTGGGAACCCAATGACGAACACCAATCTACTGGTGGCAGAAAATGAAGGCGCCATAGGGATGCAACTATATGGCTATGATGACGATAGCGTCAAGGTTCTGCAAGTGGATGGAGTTCTTCCAGACGCAGAAAACCTGACTGGCAGTTATGGGTACTATGAGGATTACAATATCATAACGGGGGCGAATCCATCCACTCAAGTGAAAGAGTTCATCGAGTTCACCGAAAGCGAGGAGGGGAGAGGGATAATTGTGGCTATGAAGCATATTCCTGAAGATAACGTCAGGATCCATTGAAATCTGAGCGTGCGCGCTGGATTCTGTCACGGCTTCCATGTAAATAAGGCTCCCAATACAGCGCCCGCATGAACGATTTGCTTCCATCTGACTGGGGGATACCTCTGATTGCTGATAGGCGGCCATGAATGCGGGGCCGGGGCTCCGCATATTTAATTTACTTTTCCGATCCGAATATTGGTACAAACACCTCTTTTTGTACTAAAATCGTAGATTACATCGTGTTTTAATTGGGATTGTAAATCGAGAATATGACCGAGATACCTGAGTATATAGGGCGTTATCATATAAAGGAAATGATAGCCAAAGGCGGCATGGGGAAGATCTTCGCCGGATGGGACGACCTTATAGGCCGTCCGGTGGCCATCAAGGTGGTGGACACTTCCGACAAATCCCAGCCCGCCGCTGATCCTGAAATCGTGAAAAAACAGTTCGACCAGGAGCTTCGCATTTCCGGTCAGCTCTCCAACCATTCCATGATCACCATATACGACGGTGGCAACCAGGGATCGATATACTACCTGGTGATGGAGCTATTGGACGGCCTCACGCTGGACAAGATCATATCCACCCCCACCAGCGAAATCGACATGCGGCAAAAGCTGGAGATACTCACCCAGCTGGGGCATGCTCTCCACTATGCCCACCAGCGGGGCATCGTCCACAGGGATATCAAGCCCTCAAATATAATGGTGCTCTCAAATGGCCAGGTGAAGGTTATGGATTTCGGCGTGGCATACGCCGTGGAAAAATCCGATGTCAACCTGAAGGACACACAGCTGGAGATTATCGGAGGGACTCCGTTTTATATGTCTCCGGAGCAGATTAACAAGGGAAAGCTCGACTCTCGAAGCGACATTTTCTCCATAGCGGTTGTGGCCTATGAGCTTCTCACGGGCCAAAGGCCCTTCCATGGCAAAAACAGGTTTTCGCTCTATGAAAAAATCCTGCGAAGCGAGCCGACGGCGATAAAGGAGCTCAATCCCGCCATTCCGGACAAAGTGGCGGCCTCCATTACTTTGTGCCTTAACAAGGATCCCAGGTTGCGCCTGCAGACCGCCCAATCCTTCGCCGACCAGATAGACGAAACTATACACGAGGGCTTTCTCACTTCCTCCGGCGATATGATCACCCAGGAAACGATGAAGATACTCCAGCAATATCGCGAGAACTTCGCCTTTTTCTTCGATCTGGACAACTCCCAGTTGTACAAGCTTCTGCAAGTGTGCCAGACCAGGGACTATAAAAAAGGGGAGTTGATTTTCGAGGAGGGGAGCGTGGCCAGGGATATGTTCCTGCTCATTTCCGGCAATGTCAGAATCTCCCGAAAGATGGACAAGATGTCCGACTCCATCGTTATGCTGCTGTTGCGAAGAGGGGATATCTTCGGGGAAATGGGAATCATCGACGGCGCCCCCAGGTCCGCTTCGGCCTATGCGGAGACCAACTGCAGGGTTCTGGCGCTCCACCAGGTCTCCCTGCTGCGATGCGACGACAGCACCGCAAACAAGCTCTATCGAAACCTGTCGAAGATACTCTCATCCAAGCTTCGGGCCACCTCATTTCGATTAGAGGAATTCTCCCGGCGATCCAACCTCTCCTAGCCGGGCCGAGCCTTTCCGCGCCCGGAGGCGCCGGTCAACCGGAGATGTATCGGAGATACGCCATGGCGATATCGTTTCCCCACAGAATAGAGATTATCGCTCCTATTGCCAGGAAGGGACCGAACGGGATGCGCGTCTTTCGAGACTTGCCAGTGACGGCCATCATGGCAAGGCCCACCACAGCTCCCAGCGACGATCCTAGCAGGATTGTGAGAAACGCCATCTTCCATCCGAGTATGGCCCCGATAGCGGCCATCAGTTTAATATCTCCTCCACCCATGCCTCCAGGGTAAACAATCGCCAGCGCGAAGAACACACCGCCCCCAAGCAGCGCTCCGAAGATAGCCCCCATGAATCCGAGGGGGAGAAATGAGGAGAGCGAAAGCCCGATCAGCAACGCGCCTACGCTGATCTCATCCGGTATGATCTGGTGATTAATATCGATCAAGGTGGCCGCCAATAAGCCCCAGGCCAGGCCAAGGTAAACCGCCGACTGTAGCGTAAGGCCGTATTTGGAGGCAATGGCCATTGTCAGAACCGCCGTGCCAAGCTCGATGAAAAAGTACCGGGAAGAAATAACGGCGCCGCAGTCTCTGCACAACCCGAAAAGCGCCAGCCAGCTGATCAGTGGGATATTATCATAGGCCCGGATGGGTGAGCCGCATTCCGGACAATGGGATCCTGGGCTCACCACGGATTGCCCATGGGGCAGACGGTGGATAACCACGTTCAAAAAGCTCCCCACACAGGCCCCCAGCAAAAAAGCCACCGGTGCGATGGAATACGACAGCGCCTCCACAATCCCTATCTCATCCTGGCTCATGGCCGCTCTCCGTTAATGAATCGTATTCGTCCAGGGCCACCATGCGGGCGGTCTCCATGTCAAACCCCTTTCTTGTCAGATGGTCGAAGAGCTTTCGTCTGGCCACCTGCCCGTCCAGCCCCGGCTTGAATGATCTTATCTTTTTTCGCGCCGCGCGCACAGCCGCCGCATGCACAGTTTGATCGCCGGAATAAAGTTCGTCCACCGTTTTTTCAATCAGCGCTTCATCAAATCCCTTTCGGGCAAGCTCCACCCGCATCCTGGCCGGGCCCACGATAGCCTTTTGCAGGCGGCTTTCCGCATGGCGGGGGCACAATTCCTCGTCATTAACATAGCGAAGCTCGATCAGCCTGGCGATAGCGGTGTCGATATCTGCCGCAAGGTGGCCGCGGCTGGCCAGTTTGTCGCGCAGCTCCTTTTCCGAATGGGGCCGGGAGACCAGGAACAGCATGGCATGATCCAGAGCGCCGATCTTTTTTTTGCCGTTCATTTGGTCAAGCGGGCGATTTGTTCATGGCGGGGGCAGGTCACCAGGTGGTCATTCACCATCCCCACCGCCTGCATGAAGGCGTATGTTATAGTGGAGCCGACAAACTTGAATCCTCTTTTTTTCAGGTCACGGCTCAGCGCGTTGGATACAGCGGTGGTGGCGGGGACCTGTTCCATCGTCCCGAAGCGGTTGGTAATCGGTTTTCCTTCTACATATCGCCACAGCCACTCGTCGAAGGAGCCGAACTCCTCACGAATGGTGATAAACGCCACGGCGTTGATAACAGCGGATTCGATCTTCAGCCTGTTGCGCACTATCCCTTCATCGACCATCAACGTTTTCTTCCTCTTGTCGCCATACCGGGCTACCTGGATGAAATCAAAATCGTCAAATGCGTCCCGATAGTTCTCCCTCTTGTTGAGTATAGTACTCCAGCTAAGGCCCGCCTGGGCGCCTTCCAGCAGGATGAATTCGAACAGCCTCCTGTCGTCATGGACCGGGACTCCCCACTCCTCGTCATGGTAGCGTTTATAGAGAGGAGTCTGCGCTGCCCATGGGCAGGGGGCCAGCATAGAATTGTTCATTCCATTTCTCCCTTGCCGCTACCCTCAAGGATCATGCTCTCCGATTTCAGTATCCACTTCATGGTCTTATCCATCATGGCGTCAAGCTCCAGGTCGGTAAGTCCCTTGGGATCGAAGCGGAGGCGGTAGTGCATATCCAGCAGCGCCAATGTATCTTCCTTGGGGAAGAGAGGTTGTTCGCTCTTCAACCGGCTGATAAATTCAGCCTGGGTTTCCCACTCTCCCCGGTTGAATCCAAGCTCGTTTAGCCTTTTCTCCACCAGGTAGTAGGCGGAGGAATCGCCCGGTATTGTTCCGGCCTGTTCAGGGACGACGACTTGCTCATCTTCCCTACGCACCTTTGTACTGGATATTATCCGGTACACAAGGAACAAAATGAGGAGCATTAGGATCGGCGCCAGGTTTTTTGCATTCAAAGCCGATTCCTCGCCCCATCTCCATTTGGAGAACTGCAGATATAGAAAAGATAACAGGTCAAAAGGCCTCTCGAAAAATGAGCCGTCTTCCATGTCCTCGTCGGTCCATGAGCCCGGTGTGGTGTCGAAAATGGACCATTTCCCATCTACATATACCATGGGCCACGCATGGGCGTCCCTGGATCGAACGATGTATGCGTTTTCCAGAAAGCTGTGCTCATGCGCCAGATATCCCACAAAATATCTGGTGGGTATTCCTGCCTGGCGAAGGATAAGGGTTGTGGCGGTGGCGAAATACTCGCAATGACCGGACCGGGTGTTAAAGAGAAAATCCTCTATGGCTGTCGTGTCGCCTTTTCTGAAGAAATCGGCCATAGCCGGGCCGCCGGGTAACTTGGTTCCCGCAGCGCTTTTCAGATCCAGCGAGTATGTGAAATTATCCTGGAAATGGTTGTCGACTATCCTTAAAACCTCCCCAGGCGCCTTTCCCTTCAGTTCCAACTGGTTCACCATCAGAGAGATACCTCTCTCCTCCACTTTAGGCGTCACCAGGTCATTCTCATCGGGAGGGGAGATGCGGCTAACGCTATCTCCCATACGTAATATGTACTTCACATATCCAGGCGCGCCACCCACCTTCACCGTGCCAAGTCGGTTGGCGAACATCTTATTGGCAGGCAGGCGCTCCAGCCGGTGGGTCTGCAGGGGTATTGCCAAAAGACCCTCGCCACTGGGCAGGTATGTGTGCACGGCAAGCCGGGATGGGTTCCCCGTGGGTTCGGCGAACTTCCAGTCCAGCCCGCTGGATTCGGAGAACATGCCCATCAGGGGAGCCTTCATCGCATACCAGGAGCCCAGCCTGAAAATATTGTAGCTGGAGATGGGCAGGTATGTCGGCGTCTGATATCCTTTGTCATTTTCCACGCGGTACACGATAGTGCCAGAGTCTTTCAACCTGCCGATTTCGCCTATTGACGTGCTGGTGGTAAAGGGGTCCGGCTGGTTTAAAAACATCTTCGTGTACAGGTCTATAAGGTTTTCCTCCACCTTTTCCTGCAGCCTTTGAAGTCCCACGCTCCCCGAGTATCCAGAGGCCAGGATGAACACAAAAAGAGGGATCCAGACGTGAGCCGGGAAGCTTTTCGGCCGGATGCTCCAGAGTATCCAGAAAGCGCATATGCCCACGAAGGCATAGAACCAAATGGACCTGACGTTGGCCGCGCTGGTGGAGGCGATCATCAAGACAAGATATGGGTATTCGATGTTGACAGCAGGTGGGTCGTCTCCGGGGCCTCGGCTTTTGGCGTTTCGCATAAAGAAAGAGAAAATCGCCACATCTATTTTTTCCCGGTCACCGTAAACCTGGGCCGCGGCAATCGGCAGAAACATCAATGGGACCCATTGGAATAAACTCAGGAACATGCCGGTATGGATTCCCTCGGACAACGAAAAGGCGAAAGACGCCAGAGCGATCAGCGCAGAAAGGTTCCATATCATCCTGTATTCACGCAAAGAGAACGCCAATCGGGATGTGGAAAGGAAACGCCCCTCCATGGCAATCGCCACCAGGATACCGGGAATGATGAGCCCCGTCTGCCAACCCCAAAAAAGGGCCGTGGCGCCCAGGAGAAGAGGAGGAGGTTTCATATTTGGGCCAGCCCCTCTTCGACTTTTCCCGTTTCCAGGAGATGGAACATATGCGGCGCCCGGCGCATGGGACCAGGATCAATCCCCTCCGGAGGGATCGACTCCACCAGCAGGAACACTTCTGTCGGCATGCCGGAAGATATAAGTCCTTTTACAAAATCCTGGCGGGCCTTGTCCCAGGCCAGGAGCACACACACAACGCCGCTTAGCAAAGGAAGCCGCTCCCCCGCAGCGCAAGCCAGCTCGGAGAAACTTTTTCCAACGCTTGGCTGGACAGATGCCATTACCTCCAGCATGTTCCTGGTGGCCCCCAGGCCGCGGCCGGAGGTGAATATATAGGTCCGGGTTCCGATGAACATCAGGTCCAAAAGCGCGTCCTGGGTCTCCATATTGGATACAAAAGAGGCCGCCAGACTCACCGCCTCCTCAAAGTGCCCGCTGATGTCCAGATCGATGAAGGTATCCAGCAGCAACGCATGGCGGGAGTAGAATTCCTCCTGATGCTCTCTCACCACGGGAGAGCCGGTCCTGGCCCAACTTCTCCAATGGATATTCCGCATCGGGTCTCCTGGCCGGTACTCCCGCAACCCCACGAACTCTTCCGAATCACCCACTGCCGAGGCAAGCGCTACCCCCCCTTGGTTGTATTTCCTTTTGCCGGGCAGTGAAAATGGCCTGGTCCTGTATCTACGGGGGAACACCGGCACGGAAACTGCGGCCGGGATATCGCAAAGGGACTTGACCAGGCCGAATGGGTCCCGCGCACCCACGGTGACGCTTTCCAAGCGCAGATACCCCCGGCTCAGGGGTATGGCCTCCAGTTCCACGCGAATTGTGCCATGGGCCGGAATCATCGGCAAGGGCTTCTCCTTTTGTTCTATTGGTAGCCTGCTGAAAATGATTTCCCTCCAGCGTATGGGGCCTACATATCTGTCCCAAGAGTTTATATTCTGCTCGCTAGCCACCTTCATGGTGGCGAATTCCTGGAAGTCTGGTCTGGGATCTTTCAGGTTTACCTTGAACAATGCCCCGTCCACGGCTTTGGAGCCGAGGTTGGTGATCTCCACCACATAGCGGAAGGGGGCGCCCACCGTGACCGTGGGTGGAAGATTAACCATGGCTGAAAAAATTGGTTGATAAATCCAGCTGGAGATGAGAGAAACCATTAAAAGGAACACCAGGAAAGTGAAGGCCTGAAAGGCCATGGTGCGATTTGTGTCGATTCCCATAGCGGCGGCGAGCGCGATGCACACCACCACCAAAATTCCCGGCGCCGTGAATTTTTTCAGGAACCAATATTGAATCGATCTGCCGGTCATGTAGGACCGATGGATCATTCTTTGCGGGTTCATGGGGATCGCCGTGACATGGTCGGCTATGCTGGGACGGGGATCTGGCGCAATATCTCTTCTACCACAGAGGCGGCGGTGACACCGGAGAAGCGCGCCTGGGAATCGAGCAATAACCTATGGGCGATGACCGGGACGGCGATCTGTCTCACATGGTCCGGCGTGACAAACTCCACCCCCTCCATCAGAGCCAGGGCTCGCGCGGTCTTCATCATGGCCAGCGAGGCCCGGGGGCTGGCGCCTAGACGAATGCCGGGGGCCTTGCGGGTGGCGGTCACCAGATCCACAATATATTTCTTCATCTCATTGCTTAATCGGATGTCGTAGGCCAGCCGACGCAGGATCATCACTTCCTCAACGTCCACGCATTTTGTTATATTTTCCAGAGGGTGACCCCGGGATTGGTCGGAGAGGATATCCACCTCGCTCTCCGCGTCCACATAGCCAAGGCCGAAGTGAAGGGAGAATCTGTCCATCTGCGCTTCCGGCAAAGGATATGTCCCCGTGGATTCCACCGGGTTCTGGGTGGCTATTACGAAGAACAGATCCTCCAGCTTGTGGAGCTTGCCATCCACGCTAACCTGCCCCTCCGCCATAGACTCCAACAGCGCGGACTGGGTCCTGGGGGAGGCGCGGTTTATCTCATCCACCAGCACGATGTTGGCGAAGATCGGCCCCTGGTGAAAGTGAAACTGCTGGTCCTTTTGGCTGTAGATCGATACACCCGTGATGTCGGATGGCAAAAGGTCCGGCGTGAATTGGATACGCTTGAATTTGGTATCGATGGAAAGGGCCAGGGCCTTGGCCAGAGTGGTCTTGCCTGTTCCTGGAGCGTCCTCCAGCAGCACATGGCCGCCGGTGGTCATGGCCAGTAACAGCTTGCGAATGGCGGCGGATTGCCCACGCATGACAGTTTCCACATTGGAAATTATCTTGCGGTATATCTCCGCTCCCGAGGCGGCTTCCACGGAATTCATGAGGTACGAGGATCTCCACAATAGTAATTCATTCGAAAGTACATACTTCTTTTTGAATTCAAATCAAAATATTCAGGCCTGGCGATACTTGATGGCGATATAAACACGCCGACATGATAAAGTCTACAATATCAGATAATAGAAAGACAGAATTATGATTTGCGCCCAGGTATACGCTGAAACTCTGTCCGAGGAGGAGAGATGACACAGAGAACCGAAAAGGATTCGCTGGGTGAGTTCGACGTCCCCGCCGACGCCCTGTACGGGATCAATACCAGCAGATCCGTGGGTAATTTCCCCATCAGTGGACAGAAGGCTCCCCCACGGCAGGTGGCGGCTATCGCAATGATCAAGCAGGCCTGCGCCATGGCAAACATGGAGTTGGGGCTTTTGGACAGAAACAAGGGAACCGCCATTGTCAATGCGGCGGCAAAAGTGGCCGATGGCGGATACAGTGAAGAGTTCCCGGTGGACATCTTCGCCTCCGGCTCCGGCACTTCGCACAACATGAACGTGAACGAAGTCATCGCAAACCTGGCGGAGGAAGCGCTGGGGGGCAGGCGAGGGGAGAAGAAACTGGTCCACCCCAACGACCATGTGAACATGGGCCAGTCCACCAACGATGTCTTCCCTTCATCCATCCGTGTGGCGGCGGTCCCATGCGTGGATCAGCTTGTCAGCCGGACCAGGGGATTTGTCAAAACGCTGAATAGAAAAAGCCGCCAGTTCGACATGATCATAAAGTCGGGCAGGACCCATCTGCAAGACGCGGTGCCGGTGCGGATGGGCCAGGTGTTCGGCGCGTGGGCGTATTCTATATCGAAAGGAGAGGAGCGCCTCCGCGCCGCCATGCCCCGGTTCATGGAGCTGGCCGTGGGGGGGAACGCGGTGGGGACAGGAATCAACAATCACCACAGGTTCCGCAAGATGGTGATAAAGCATCTGAACGCTATCACAAAGCGCAAGGGCGTCAGCGCATATAAGGTAGCTGGCCACGATATCGAGGCGGTACACGGCACAAACGACATGGCGGCGCTTTCCGCCGCGGTCAGCTCGCTGGCGGTGGATGTCCAGCGGATATGCAACGATTTGCGGCTGATGGCCTCTGGCCCGATGACCGGATTTAACGAGGTGAACCTGCCACCTGTGGAGCCGGGATCCTCCATCATGCCTGGCAAGGTGAATCCCAGCATCTGCGAGGCGGTGAACATGGTGTGCCTGAAGGTATTCGGGAATCACCAGACGATCTTCATGGCGGCGCAGTCCGCCCAGCTGGAGCTGAACGTGACCATGCCTGTGACGGGGTACGCGCTACTGGAGTCATTGACGATTCTGGCCAACGGGATCATGGTCCTGGACGAAAAGTGCGTGGCGGGAGTGACGGTGAACAAGGAGGTGTGCGAGCGATACGCCTTGCAAAGCCCTAGCCTGGCCACCTTCCTGAATCCATACATCGGCTACGTCCGCGCCTCTGAAGTGGCGAAGAAAGCTGTTCGTGAGGGAAAGACCGTGCCGGAAGTCGTTCTGGAAGAGGGGCTTTTGACTAAAGAGGAATTGGCGAAGGTGTTCGATCCGAAAAAGCTGACTTCGCCGGGGCCTTAACGGTCGGCCCACCAGTTGACGATGCGCAAAGGATGACACCGCATTCGAAGTCGCCTTTCTCCCCCATCCTTTTTTAATGAGGGAATGCATGCGCTCTCGGCGGGATTGTGAAGATTGGATGCCGGATCAAATCCGGCAAGAGAGCAAAAAAGCTCTGGGGTGACCTTGCCGAATCCTTTTGCGCAAAGTATCATCGACACCTAGTTAACGTCTGTATTCGGAGAAATTATTGATCGAAGTTCCCACTCGCGCCAGGTTCAACTGGGTTTTGCTTTTCCCGTTCCTTGGCTGGATCGGGACTGTGCGGCGCACCTCCCTCCGCGATGATTTCTTCGCCGGACTGACCAACGCTTTCATCGTGCTCCCCCAGGGGGTGGCGTTCGCCATGATCGCCGGGCTGCCCCCTGAGTATGGGTTATACACGGCCATCATTCCCCCCATCATTGCAGGGCTGTTCGGTTCCTCAAAGCACCTGATCTCCGGGCCCACCACGGCTATATCCATCGTGGTCTTCACAGCCGTGAGCCCACTGGCAGAACCTTCCACGCCGGAATTCATCGCCCTGGCTCTCACTCTTACTTTTCTGGCGGGGGCGTTCCAGCTGGGTCTAGGATTGGCCCGGATGGGGGCTTTGGTAAACTTCGTCTCCCACAGCGTCATTGTCGGCTTCACCGCAGGTGCGGCTATTATCATCGCCACGAGCCAGCTGAAGCACACCTTGGGAGTCTCCATTCCAAAGGGCCAGTCATTCATCGGGACATGGGTTTCACTGGTGAATGAAGCTTCAAATATAAACATATACGCCGTGATAGTGGCGGTCTTTACGCTGCTGATAATCCTGGGGGTGAAGCGGCTGTGGCCAAAGGCGCCCGGTCTGCTAATCGGGATGCTGGGCGGCGGTGTAATGGCGGCGGTAATCGGCGCGAAAGAGCATGGGATACAACTGGTGGGAGCGCTCCCTTCCGGGTTGCCACCGCTGTCGATCCCCAATTATTCCCATGACGCGGTCTTCGGGCTTACTTCCTCGGCTTTGGCTGTGGCCATGCTGGGTCTTATAGAGGCGGTGTCCATAGCCAGATCCGTCGCCTCAAAGAGCGGCCAGACCCTGGACGGCAACCAGGAGTTTATTGGGCAGGGATTATCCAATATCGTAGGCAGTTTCTTTTCCTGTTACGCCTCTTC
>Ga0224496_10000412_pt1 | contig 30041 bp, 28 predicted proteins | sample SF_Jul11_sed_USG_2_FD_168127 | JGI IMG/M metagenome (GOLD analysis project Ga0224496, IMG submission 168127) | Sediment microbial communities from San Francisco Bay, California, United States - SF_Jul11_sed_USGS_8_1 | ecosystem: Environmental > Aquatic > Marine > Sediment | place: USA...
GCAGCGGAAGCAAGTCTCGACCTTTGACCGCGCCAAATCCCAACCAGTGCGGCGCCAGTAGGCGCAGGAACCAAACGGCACCCAACCACTGAGCCAGGACCGTAGCGGCGGCCGCACCACCCACCCCCCACCCGAGACCAAAGATGAGTATCGCGTCACCGATCACGTTGGCCAGGTTGAGTCCCAGGGTGACTCGAAGGGGCGTCAGCGTGTCCTGTTGACCTCGGAACGCTCCATTGGCTGCCGTGATAATCAAGACAGCGGGGGCAGCCAATGCCCTGATCCGTAGGTACGTCAAGGCTTCTGGAAACGCTTCGGGCGGTGTCTGGAGGACCGCCAACCATTGATGGGAACCGACCAGGAGGATGCTGGTGGCCAGGAGGCCGAGAGCGACCGCCAGAACCAGGGCCTGTGTGGTAGTTCTGGCAACACTCGCCTGATCATTGCGTCCCCAGGCTCGAGCAATCAATGGCGTCGTGCCGTAGGCGAGAAAGTTGAAGGCCATGAAAGCCACCGAAAAGACCGCGGCATTTATCGCCAGGGCCGCCAACGATACGGTGCCGAGACGACCAACGAATGCGGTATCGATCAATGAAACGAGCGGATCGGCTGCAAGGGTGCCCAGTGCCGGAATCGCCAGGCGAGCGATCCGTCGATTCACAGGATCTTGTCCGGGTAAGCACACCGATCGATCAACGGACAGCTACCACAGCGCGGTTTACGAGCGTCGCAAACGTCTCTTCCGAACTGGATCAACGTCATTGACAGCTTCGCCCATCGTTTCTGTGCAAAGAGCGCCTTGAGATCCTGTTCTATTTTCACCGGATCGGTTTCGATGGTTAGTCCTAAGCGAGCTGAGACCCGTTTTACATGGGTGTCCACGGCTATAGCCGGAACTCCGAACGCTTCGGCAAGCACCACGGAAGCCGTCTTTCTTCCGACCCCGCGCAACGTCACCAGGTCGTCGAGTTTTGCCGGTACTACGCCCGCGAAGTTGGCTACCAAATCTTCCGACAGGCTGATAATCGACTTCGTCTTTTGCCGATAGAACCCGGTCGAATAGATCAGCGCCTCTACTTCGTCCGGATTGGCACGAGCCAGGGACTCGGGATCCGGATACCGGGCAAACAGGGCCGGGGTCGCCCGATTGACGTTCTCGTCGGTGGTCTGCGCTGAGATGGTCGTTGCGACAAGCAGCTGCCAAGGATCCTGATACTCCAAGGCCGTAGTGATGTCTGGATACAGTCGGGAAAGTCGGCTGGCGAGGGTAGACGCGTTGCGTCTGTCCGTGGTCGTGGGTTCGGTTCCGTCTGAGCGTTGCATCCTGCCAGATTGGTCGGAAAGTCTCGGGACTTCCAGTCGTCTACGATTCGGCCCGTGAACTTACACGACGCCATTCTCAAGCATGCAACCGTCGACGGCAGCATCGTGCGGGTGGACGGATTTCTGAACCATCGCGTCGATCCAGACATCATCGCCGACGTGGGCGCCCGCATAGCCGATTGGCTGGTGGACCGTCAGCCTGATGTTCTGCTGACAGCCGAAGCATCGGGGCTACCGCCCACCGCGACCGCCTCCCAAATCCTTGGCTTGCCATACATCTACGCGAAGAAGTACGTCGGCCCTGGCGAACGCTATACCTTCGCCAGGGAAATCTCCTCACCGACGAAAGGCATCGAATACCGGGTGGAGGTGGCCCGACATGTTCTGGCCCCGGCCATGCGGGTCGCCATCATTGATGACTTCCTGGCTGGTGGTCGAACTGCTGCGGCACTGGTCGACATTGCTGAGGAAGCGGGATGTACGGTGGTGGGCGCAGCCTTTGCGATCGAAAAAGCGATGGCCGGAGGACGCATCCTGCTTGAGGAGCGGCGAGTCGATGTCTTCGCAGTAGAGATTATCGAAAGCGTCGAGAACGGAATCGTACGGCTCGCCGAGTGATAGCCGCCGGCCGTCACGATTCGATTCGGCCTACTTGATCTCTGAGCGCATCCTCCGGCTCAAATGCACCCCGACCCGGACAAGAGCCACCAGGACAATCAGTACGAGCATGAGTGCCGTGCTGAGCTCCACAGGGTCAACAAAAGCGAAATCGCAACTTCCCAAACCGCCATCGCAAACGCCGAACCCACTTCCCCCATTCGAAAGGTTGACAAGGATGAACGTGGGAACGGCCGCAACCACAACGGCCGCAAACACAACTCCGAAGAAAAGTAGACGAAGTAACAACATGATCAGTGAACGGTAGGTTACCCGCTCGGGTTCCCCGGCCGGTAGCATCTCCCAACGTGCGGGCCTTCGTGAAGCAACTCACAGCAGACTCGAAGCCGTCGTCACGGCCGTTTCCTCTGGCAGAAGCGATTCTTTGGGCGCTAGCGGGCGGCACGATGGCCGGTTTTCTGCTCTGGAGCCAAGCGGCGGCTCTCGGCTCAACCAGTTCTCTGCTCCAGGTCGGCGTCGATTCGGACCTGGCACCCTTTGTCTCTGGCTTGTTCACTGATCTACATCTGGTTCCTGGCGTAGGCACCGACGGCCAGACGTATTTCGCAATCGCCAACGATCTGAAAGGCGACTTCGCCCCCTCCCTGATGGCAAGCCCCGGTCTTCGGTATGCCCGGATCGGATTTCCCTGGCTGGCGTCGCTTGGTGGGTCAATCAGCGGAGCTGCGGTTCTCTACGGGATGCTGACCGTGATCACGCTCTCAGCGGCCGCTGCGAGCAGTTTGACGATGGGCTTCGCCGCGTATTTCGGGATGACCAGGAAGGTGGCGTTCGGGTTGTTCGGAAACCTCGGATGGTTCCTGGGAATCCGGGTCCTCACGCCAGATCCCATGGCTTTGGCTCTCATGTTGGGTGGGATGTTGTCCGCCGTGCATGGGCGGCACAAAACCTCGTACGTGCTCTTCGTCTGCGCCGTACTCACCAAGGAACCCTATTACGCCGGCGCCGTCGCAGTGGCGATCTGGCTATGGCAACAACGCCAACGCATTCGTGCCGCCGCAACGGTCGTTTTGCCAGCCGTGGCAGGTGCGGCTGCGACTGCCTACACGAATGCCCAGATCGGTTCGTTCGCAGACGCTCCGAACGTCTCTTGGCCCGCGGTCGGCATCTTCAAGGCTTCTTCCTATTGGCTTCATGCCCAACCAAAGGACGTGTTCTATAGCTGGTTGGCGATTGCCGCCATCGTGCTGGCGGTGGCAGGCGGCTTCGCTACGAAACATCTCTTGGTGCGTTGGAGCGCTTGGGGTTGGGCAGCCATCGGCTTACTCGGATCGGACTGGATCTGGTTCTTCGGGAACTCGACCGCCCGAGTTCTGGCTCCCGCCTGGTTGTTCGCCATCATGTGTCTTGCGTCAACTCGTCGATCGAGCGATCAAGCGTCCGAGTCGTTCGATTCCTTGGTCGATCTCGACCAGCGTGGCTACGGAGTAGGCGAGGCGTAGCGTATTCGACCCACCTCCGTTGGGAAAGAACTGCGCTCCTGGCACGTACGCCACCCCCTCGGCCACTGCTTGTGACAGCAGTGAAGTGGCGTCCAAATCGACGGGCAGCGTTACCCAGATAAACATGCCGCCTTCGGGCACCGTCCATGTTGTGCCGGGAGGAAAGTGCGCAGTGAGCGCCTGTAACATCCGATCTCGCTGAACGAGGTAATACGCGCGGACCTGGAGAACGTGGCGCTCCAAGAACCCATCCGCCAACGCCTCAGCCGCCAATGCCTGGGTCGTGGTGGAGGTGTGCAAGTCGGCAGCCTGCTTGATCATGGTGAGCTTCTCAATCATCGGTACCGGACCCGACAACCAACCAAGGCGGAGCCCTGGCACCAGGATCTTCGAGAATGAACCCGCGTACAGAACATTTGAAGAGCTCATGGTGATCATGGGAGGGACGAATTCACCCGAGAAACGCAGCAGGGCGTAGGGATCATCCTCGTACACGATGGCATCGAACTCTTCGGCCAGGTCCACGATTTGATGCCGCCGCCTTTCCGACATCGTCCGACCGGTCGGGTTCGAGAAGTTCGGGTTGAGATAGAGAAACCGGGCACCGTTGCGGAACGCTTGTTCCACCCCACTGGGCTCGATACCTTCGCCGTCGGATGGCACGGCAACGTACGTCGCCTGATAAACATCAAAAGCCCGGAGCGCACCAAGATACGTAGGCGCTTCGACCACAACAGCATCACCCGGGTTCACAAAAAGCTTGCCGGCCAAATCCAGTCCCTGCTGAGATCCCGACACCACGAGGAAGTTGGAAGGGTCGGCGAGTTCCGCCGACTGCCAGGCGAGCAGTTCGCGCAAACGAACCTCGCCCTCAGTAATCGAATACTGCAGATTGGCCGCATCCGAAAGAACGCGATCGGCCGCCTCCCGCATGCGACCTATTGGAAAGAGGTCCGAGGCCGGGAGACCTCCCGCAAAGGAGATGACCTCGGACTGCTGGGTGAGATGCAAAATCTCTCGAATCGTGGACGGTTTTACGTTGGCAGCACGATCGGCATACCGAACCATCAGGCGAGCGGAACTCGCAAAACCAGGAAGCCGTCAGCCAACTCCCATGACGCGTTGGCAATCAACGAGTAGTCGATAAGGTCCGTTTCGGCCTGCTTGATAAAGCCCTTTCGGGCTTCACCCTCCACTGGTGGCATCGGGCGATCCCTCACCGCCTGGGCACGTTCCGAAAAACGTGCAAGCATCTCATCCACATCAAACTCAGCCATAAAACTCTCCTGTTATCCGATCACCCTACCCCACCACTAGCCTGGTCAAATGCAACAACAACTCCTGATTGTGACGGGAAAGGGTGGCGTCGGGAAGTCCGCGGTCGCCGCAGCTCTGGCTATCGAAGCCGCTCGTCGTGGCAGGAAGGTACTTGCCATCGGCATGGTCGAAAAGCGTGGCCTGGCAGCTCACCTGGGAGTTGAGACTCTCACCTATGAAATCGGAGAGGTCCGCCCTGGAATCTTCGCGATGGGGATCGAACGACCAGCCGCACTCGATGAGTACTTGCGCATCGTTCTCCGGGTCCCGAAGCTGTCTCGGATCGGTCCCGTCGCCCGGGCTTTTGACGCTCTGGCTTCGGCCGCGCCCGGTATCCGGGAAACCGTGACCATGGGGAAGGTGCTTTTTGAAACCAGAACCAACAACTGGGATCTCGTCGTTGCCGATGCTCCACCGTCGGGGGCCATCGGCTCTCACATCCGGGCACCGAAAACCGTCTCGGAGTTGGTCGGGGCCGGCAAGGTCCGGGAACAGACCAAATGGATGAGCGATCTCATGGCGGATCGCACCCGCACGGGTCTCGTGATGGTCACCCTGGCTGAGGAACTTCCCACCATCGAAACCGCCGAAACCTTGGATTGGATCGCCAACGAGGAGCTCATCAGTGTGGCGGAGGTCATCACGAATCGCATACTGGAACCGCTTGGCGCCAAGGTGCCAGTCGACGTTTCGTCTCCGATGGGTGCTGCCGCAGCCCTCCACGACGGGATCTTTCACGAGCAGCAGAAATGGCTCGCCGAGCTGCCGGGCCGGGGGCGGGCACTCCCCTACCTCTTTGGCGTCACCGGCCCGGTCGAAGTCGCCGAACGCCTAGCCGACGTGCTCGAGCCACGATGAACGGCCCAATTCTGGTTACCGGTGCAGGCGGGGTTGGCAAGACAACCGTGTCAGCCGCTCTCGGTGTAGCTGCCGCACAAGCAGGATACGAGACCCTGGTGCTGACGGTGGACCCGGCCCGCCGGCTGGCGACGGCACTGGGACTCGACGCCCTTCACAACGTCCCAACGGCGAACGAGAAACTTCCGACGCTGTGGGCTGCCATGCTTGATTCGGAAGCCAGTTGGGACCAAATCGCTCGCAGCCATGCTCCCCCTGAGGCAGCTGACCGACTCGTCAACTCGGAGTTCTTCCATGCAATCACCCGCCACTTCCCGGCCTCCCAGTCGTACGCGGCCGCCGAAGCCATGGCGCAACACCTCGACGAGCGGCGGTGGGATGTCGTGATTGTTGATACGCCGCCCGCCTCGGGCGGGATTGAGTTCTTTACCGCTCCAAACGAACTCACCAATCTCGTAGGCGGACGTTTGTTCCGATGGTTGACCGGTGGCGCCATTCCGGGAAGGCGAGAGCTGTTCAATGTGGCCGCCAGACCGGCGCTGCGCATTGTTGACATCGCTCTTGGATCCGACCTGCTCGAACGAGTCGGAGCCTTTCTGTTTGATCTGCGGACGACCTATGACGGCCTGCGGAAACGGTCCCAGGACATCGAGAAGTACTTCCGACGCTCGACCACGATCGTCGTTACGACGTCGGACCCGGCTCCCGTGGCCGAAGCCGCCCGCTTCTTCAAGGAGTTACCGCAGGTTGCCAGACCACCGGCGGCGATCGTGTTCAACCGAACGCTTCCTGCCAGCTGGGAAGAAGCCGAAATACCGTCCGACGCGACCCGAGCGTTGGCACGAAACCTGGCGCTGTGGGCCCGCGAAGCTCATCGGCAGGAAACGGTCCGCGACGAATTCGCCGCCCGATACCGAACGTCTATCGTGTCGATCCCCTGGAAGCCCACCGCCCCGACCGACCTGACTTCCTTGGCTGATCTCATCAAAGACACCGGCCTGGTTGCGGATCTGGTCGGCTCGTAGGCGTTCAGATCACTGATCGTTGCCCGAATAGCTCCCGAATCTCAGCATAAAGCGCCGAGCGTGGTTCGACCCTGTGGTTGTCGTCGAGTCGCAGCACCTTGTGCCCATCGCCCGTCGTCATGTGCAAGACCACCGGGGCTTTGCCTGGATGGTTGGTCAAAACCTCTTTGAGTCGTTGCACATTTTCGGGCGAGAGCATCTGAGCGGGTACTTCGAGACGAACGGTTGCGTCAATTGTAAGATCGATTTCCCTGAGCGTATTGGCCCGGATCTTCACCGAGTCGCCACGATGATCGAGGGAACCGGTAACCACCAGGATGGCATCCTCGCGGACCAGCGGTCCGTATTCGGCCACGGTACGCGGAAAACACATCACTTCGACGGATCCCTCGAGATCCTCAAGTTCGAAAAAAACCATCGGTTCGCCCTTGCGGGTCATGCGCCGGGTGATCGGACCGACCAGACCGCCGATGGTCACCGTGGTGTTGTCACCCTGATCCATGAGGCTGCTGATCGAAGCAGATGAGGCCGACCGAATCGCGGATTCGACTCCCCGAAGCGGATGATCCGACACATACAACCCGAGCATTTCTCGTTCAAACCCGAGTTTGATCTTTTTGTCCCATTCATCGGTTCCGATGAATACGTCCGCTTCAATGTCATCTGATTCTGCAGAAGCAAACAAACTGAACTGGCCGACGTCCTCGTTGCGGCGGCGTTCGAGTGTGCTCGTCAGAATGTCGTCGTAGATCAAGAACAGGCTTTTACGGCCATGACCCAGGCTGTCGAACCCGCCGGCTTTGATAAGAGACTCAATGGTGCGTTTGTTGAGGGCAAGCGGATCTACCCGATTCACAAAATCGGAAAAATCGACAAACGGCCCGCCTTCGGTGCGCGCTTCCACGATCTTTTCGACGACGCCTTCACCAACGTTGCGCACCGCCGACATCCCGAACCGGATCTTTCCGTCCTTGCTCACGAAGTCGGTTTCGGAGACATTCACATCGGGAACAAGCACGTCGATCCCCATCGCCCGGCACTCATTGAGGTAGATGGCGGTGCGATCTTTGTCCCGCTTGGTCGATGTCAGCAGCGCCGCCATATATTCGGCGGGGAAGTGGGCTTTCAAATAGGCGGTCTGGTAGGCGATCAGGGCATAGGCCGCCGAATGGGACTTGTTGAATCCGTAGCCTGCGAATGGCTCGATGGCGTCCCACAGATCAGCGCCGAGTTGGGGCGGATGTCCCTGGGAGACGCACCCATCTACGAACTTCTGTTTCTCGGCGTCCATGACAGATTTGATCTTCTTGCCCATCGCCTTGCGAAGCTTGTCCGCATCGGCCATGTCGTATCCGGCGATCTCCTGGGCCACCTGCATGACCTGTTCTTGATAAACAATGATCCCGTAGGTGTTGGCGAGGAACTTTTCGGTCGCCGGATGGGGGTACTCGACCGGTTCGCGACCGTTCTTCCTGTCGGCATATGCGTAATGCATCTTCATGCCCATCGGACCGGGCCGGAACAAGGCGTTGACCGCGATGATGTGATCGAACGTATCCGGCTCCAACGACCGGATCAAAGCCCGCATGGGAGTTCCCTCAAGCTGGAATACGCCGATCGTATCGGCGGCCCGTAGCAACTCGAACGTTTTGGCGTCCTCCAGCGGCACGTGATCGATATCGGGCGGATCTTCACCTGACTTGCGGATCAACTCGAGACATCGCTCAATGGTTGACAGGTTTCGAAGCCCCAGAAAGTCCATCTTCATGAGACCCAGCGCTTCGACAACCTGCCACTCATACTGCGTGACGATTTCGTTGTCTTCGCCTTTCCGCTGTACCGGGAGCAGTTCCGAGACCGGCTGGGGGGAGATGACTACTGCGGCCGCGTGGATTGAATCCTGACGGCGCAGACCTTCAAGTCCCCTCGCCGTATCGACCACCCGTCGCACATCCGGATCGGATTCATACGCAGCTCGCAATTCGGCCGAGTTGCCAAACCATTCCTTCTGATCCTGGTCGGCGTCGGCACCGGGCGCTTCCAACACGTTGTCAAGGTTCGCTTCGTTGCCGAGGATCGCTTGGGGCATCATCTTGGCGACCTTGTCCCCGACCGCATACGGGAGGCCCAGCACCCTTGCCGAATCACGGATCGCCTGCCGACCTTTGATCGTTGAGAACGTGATGATCTGAGCGACATGGTCAGACCCGTACTTGTCGGCGCTGTACTTGATCATCTGGCCCCGATATCGCTCATCGAAGTCCATATCGATATCAGGCATCTCACGACGACCGGGATTGAGAAATCGTTCAAAAATGAGCCCGTACGTGAGGGGATCGAGGTCAGTGATCTGCAAGGCGTAGGACACAATCGATCCGGCCGCCGATCCCCGTCCTGGTCCGGTGCGAATGCCCTGGTCCTTGGCATATTTGATGATGTCCCAGACAATCAGGAAATAGGCGGGGAAGCCCATGTCGCTGATGATCCGCAGCTCGTGTTCGATTCGGTCGACCACCTCATCCTCGAGCATCGCCCCGTATCGCTGCTTGGCACCTTCAAACACCAACTCCCGGAGGTAAGACTCGACGTCGTAGCCGTCCGGAACAGGAAAAGACGGCAGCAGGATCTTGCCGAACTCCAAGGTGACGTCGGCCCGGTCGGCGATGTCCAAAGTCGTGTCACATGCCCCCGGGTAGAGATCCTCAGGGAACAGTGCCCGCATTTCCCGGGCCGACTTCAAATACAGCCCGGTCCCTTCAAACCGAAAACGATTCGGGTCGTCAATCGTGGAGCCGGTCTGGATGCAGAGCAGGACATCGTGGGCCTCGGCATCTGCTGCCGAGATGTAGTGGGCATCGTTGGCGGCAAGGAGCGGCGCGCCGATCCGTCGAGAGATGTCGACCAGGTCTGGCAAGATTCGTCGTTGCGCTTCGATGCCGTGATCGGCGATCTCGATGAAGAAGTTGTCCTTGCCGAAGATATCCTGATATCGGGCCGCGGCGGCGAGTGCACCATCAAAGTCCCTGGCTGCGTTTCGGTTACCTTCCTCACGCGATGCGTCGGGAGCGAGTCGCGAGGCTACTTCCCCACCAAGGCATCCGGACGTGGCGATAACACCCTCTGAATACTTGGCGAGGAGATCAAAATCCATCCGCGGCTTGTAATAGAAGCCATCGAGATAACTGGCCGAAACCATCTTCATCAGGTTCTGGTACCCGACCTGGGTTTCTGCCAGAAGGGTGGAGTGGTAACGCTGATTCTCTGCCCGACCTGGCCGGTCAAATCGGCTGCCGGGAGTTATGTACGCCTCCACCCCGATGATCGGTTTGACCCCTTCAGCAGTGGCGGCTCGATAGAAATCTCCGACACCGTACATAACCCCATGGTCGGTGATCGCGATGGCAGGTTGATTGTCTTCAAGAGTGACTCGCACCATGTCCTTGACGCGCGCCGCCCCATCGAGCATCGAGAACTCAGAGTGAACGTGAAGATGAACAAAGCCGTCCCGGGCCACCCTAGATCGACCTCCAAAGGTGAATTACAGCGGTGTGGTTCGACGTTACCAGACTGACGCCGCGATGAAAGCGAGGATGGCGATCGCCGGAACGATCGCAAACGCCGTTCGTTTCACCCGGTCGGTGATCCGGAACGTGTCCCATCCGGCCGCCACCAAAAGCCCACCAACCATTCCCCCCAGATGGCCCTGCCACGAGATGAACCCGCCCAGGGCAAATGGCAGGATGATCCCAATCCCGACGAGCCACAGAACCAGCTGCCATCCCTGGCGCCCCTGCGGGGTCCTTCTGGCTGGCCACCACTGCCAAAACAGGTAGCCGGCGATTCCGTATATGGCTCCAGATGCTCCGATCTGGGCGAACCCGGGTCCACCCAACAGATATCCACCGACGCCACCGGTCACGGCAGCGAACATATACAACCCCAGGAACGGACCCGTCCCGAGCCGGGCCTCGACCCGGGGACCGAGCACATAGAGGGCGTATCCGTTGAAGCCAATGTGCCAAAGATCAAAGTGGATAAACGCCGACGTCAGCAGCGTCCACCAGGTCCCTTCATTGGTGATCGACGAGTTGACCTGGACGAACGGGAATACGAATTCTGCACCGCCCGGAAGCCACTGCAACACATACACGACAAGGTTGATGGCGAGCAGGGCTTTGGTAACGGGCCCGAGGGCGGCGATTCCAGTGCCTCGGCTGACCCGGGTCGTTCCGATCTCCTTGTGACAGTCGAGGCACCGCTGGCCGACCACCGCATCGACCGAGCAGTCGGGGCAGATCGGCTTACCGCAGTTTGAGCATGCCAGTCCGGTCTCGCGATCGGGGTGGCGATAACAGTGCTGGAGGCCTTGAGTCATTGCTCGACCAACCTAGCCGCAAAGAGGGCCTAGCCAATAGTCACAGGCGGTTAGCCTACGGCGATGATTGGAATACTGACAGCAGGCGGTGACTGTCCAGGACTCAACGCGGTCATACGCGCCGTTGTACATAGAGCCCACCAATCGGGTACTTCCTGTATCGGCATCCGGTACGGCTGGAAGGGTTTGATGGAAAACATCACCGTTCCCCTGGACCGCGAGGTGGTTGACGAGATCATGGGGCTCGGTGGAACCATTCTCGGAACTTCGCGCCAGGACCCGTACGTACATGGCAACGGTTTGGCCTCGATCAGCGAAACAATGCGTACCCACCACATCGAGCAGGTCGTTGTCATCGGAGGCGAGGGGACCCTGGCATCAGCCCTGCGACTCTCTCAGGAGGGACTCCCGGTTATCGGAGTCCCCAAGACGATCGATAACGACATAGCGGCCACAGACGTCACCTTTGGCTTTCATACGGCCGTACAGATCGCTACCGACGCCATCGATCGTCTGACTACGACGGCCGAATCCCACGATCGCGTCATACTCGTCGAAGTCATGGGCCGCCACGCGGGTTGGATCGCAGCCTACGCAGGGTTGGCGTCGGGGGCCGATGCCATCCTGGTGCCAGAAGTCACCTTCGACGTGGCCGAACTCGCCCGGTTACTGAAACGGCGTCAAGCCCGGGGCAAGAACTATTCAATTGTCGTCGTTGCCGAGGGAGCACCCCTCCCGGCGGGACTTGAACGCCCCGTAACGCAACGCGACGCCTACGGCTTCGAGCGACTGGGAGGGATAGCGAATGTTCTGGCGCCGGCCATCGAAGAACTCTCCGGTTTTGAAACGCGGGTAACTGTTCTCGGTCACGTTCAACGCGGTGGGACCCCGACTGCGTACGACCGGATTCTCGCTACCAGATTCGGGGTGGCTGCGGCCGATCTGGCAGTGGCCGGCGAGGCAGGGGTGATGGTTGCGCTGCGGGGAGACGCAATTGTCCCGGTGCCACTTGAGGAGGCGTGTGCCCGAGTCCGCCTGCTTGACCCGGAAATCTACGAAGTCGCACAAACGTTCTTCGGGTAGGCCAAAGTACCTAGGCGGTCAGTTGGTTGAGGACCGCCTGGAGATCCGGAGCCAAGGGAGCGTCGATCGCCATCGCCTCGCCGGTGAACGGATGAAGAAACTCGAGACGGTGGGCGTGCAGGAACATCCTCGGACACGCAACCGGGTCAGGACCGGATCGGTACAGGCTATCCCCAACGACTGCATGATCAATCGCCGCCATATGAACCCGTATCTGGTGGGTTCGACCGGTTTCAAGCTGGACCTCGACCAGCGAAACATTTGAAGCCGGCCACTCGGCGACGCGCCGGTAGTGGGTGCGGGCGAATTTGCCATCGACCAGGACCGCCATTTTCGTCGCGGCGCCAGGATCCCGACCGATCGGGGCGTCGACCGTGCCACGTTCAATTGGAAAAAGGCCACCGACGAGGGTGGTGTAGTGGCGGTGCACCTCCCTGGTCTTGATTTGCCTACTCAGCGCTACGTGGGCCCGATCCGTGAGCGCCACCATCATCGCCCCGCTGGTGTCTCGATCGAGACGATGAACAATCCCCCATCGAGGGTTTTCACCGACTCCTACAATGGCGGGATAACGAGCCACCAGTCCGTTCACGAGTGTCCCCGACCGGTTACCGGCGCCCCGGTGCACCACCAATCCTGGCGGCTTGTTGATCACCGCAAGGTCCGCATCGTCGTACAAGACTTCGAACTCGACACCGGGGTCAGCCACGACGGTGTCGTCGGCCGCGTTGGTTGGCATCCTCAGCGTGTCACCAGCCATAACCCGGTCGGCCGGCTGGACCGGTTTCCCATCGATCGTCACCAACCCGTCGTCGACGAAGGCTCTGGCGATGGACCTTGGCACCTTCGAGAGCACGGCGATCACCCGATCCGCCCGCTGTCGGTCTAGCTCTGGCGGCACCATCACCGACCGGAACTCGGCATCACTCGAAACCGGGATCTCAGCGTCCATCGGTCCGCCAGGCAATCCAGATCAACAGCGCCGCTCCGACCGTGATCGCCGAGTCGGCAACATTAAAATTGGGGAAGTTAGGAAGACGAATCCAATCGACGACGTAGCCGGCTAGAAACTCGTCACTGTTGGTAATCCGATCAACCAGGTTCCCGGCGGCTCCAGCCCCGACCAGTGCCAGACCGACTACTTCGGCAGGCTTCGTGGCCTGGCCCACCGCATAGGACACAACGCCGACTGCGACTACTGCGGCAAGTCCGAGCAGTACGCCCGCACCCGAGCCTCTTAGGAAGCCGAAGGCCGCACCGGTATTCTCGGCGTATTCCCAAGACAAAACATTCGGTATGACGGTTCGGGGCGCTCCAATAAGGGTGGTCCGAGCCCAATACTTGGTCAGCTGATCCACCACCACAACCGACAGAGCAATCAGCCCTGCCGTACGGTGCTTCACGAGCGTTTTGAGGCGCAGCTCACACATTCTGTGGCGTGCGGAAGGATCTCAAGGCGCTCAAGGGGTATCGAGGCGCCACAGCTCTCACAGATCCCGTATTTCCCGTCCCGGAGGCGGGTCAGCGCATACTGAGTCTTGGACAGAAGATCCTGGAGGTTGCGATCGACCGAGCGATCTTTCTCATACTCGAACGTCATCGAGCCGCCCTCGGCTGTTGTCGGGTCGGGCATCCGCTCGGACGACGTCTCCGAGATCCTCGACTCTTCACGCTCACGCACATGCGTATCGATGAGGTGGGCGAGGCGCGCCTGTTCGGCTTCGAGTTTGGCTTGAAATCGCTTGATTGTGCTCGCTGCTAGTCCGCGGCTCATGATCAACCTTCCGGCGTGATCAGGAAAATTAGCACGGTGTGCGGCAGTGATGGTCACTCTGAACCACCCTTCGGCTCCGACCTCAGCATTCCCTGTCAGAAAACACCGAACGAGGCACCCGACAAGCCGGGTACCATTTCACCGACATGAACGACCCAAAACCCTTTCGCAGGATCGACAACCGTCCCGATTTTCCGAACCTCGAGCAAGAGATTCTCCGACTATGGGACAAAACGGACGCCTTCGCCCAGTCGGTGGAGCGACGGCCGGCCTCGAACGAGTACACCTTCTACGACGGGCCTCCGTTCCCCACCGGTAGCCCGCACTACGGAAATCTTCTGGCCGGAGTGATCAAGGACATGGTCCCGCGCTATTGGACGATGCGCGGATATCGGGTTGAACGTCGCTTCGGTTGGGATACCCACGGGTTACCGATCGAAATGGAAGTCGAGAAGCGCATCGGTGTATCTGGACCTCGCGCCATCGCCGAGTATGGCGTTGACCGGTACAACGAGGCCTGCCGCGCCGAGGTCCAGACGAATACCGAGAACTGGGAGCGTATCACTCGCAGGATCGGGCGTTGGGTCGACTTCGAGAATGATTACAAGACGATGGACCTCGACTTCATGGAGTCCGTCTGGTGGGTGTTCCGTCAGCTTTGGGACAAGGGTCTCGTGTACCAGGCGTTCAAGGTTCTCCCGTACTCGATTGGAGCTACCACGCCACTTTCCAACTTCGAAGCAAACCTTGACTACCGCGATGTCGACGACCCGTCCATCACGGTCCGACTCGAGGTGCTGGCCGATCACGGACCGGTTGCGGCGGGTGATTGGCTACTGATCTGGACGACCACCCCCTGGACACTCCCATCGAACCTGGCGGTGGCGGTTTCAGAGGACGTCCAGTACTCCGCCGTCCGGGACACCGAGGGGCGGCGCCAGTGGATGGCGTCCGATCGGGTGTCATCGCTGTTCGGCGAGGACGCCGTTGTCCACGCAAGTGCCTCCGGTGCTGATCTCCTTGGCGTCTCCTACCGGCCACCGTTTGACTATTTCGGAGAAGAACGCGACCGCGGGGCCTTCAGGGTCATTGCTTCGGATGAGGTCACCATGGACGATGGCACGGGCCTCGTCCATATGGCTCCAGCATTTGGCGAAGCTGACTTTTTCGCCTTGCAGAGCGCCGGGCTCGATGTGCTGGTTGACCCGGTCGACGCCGAAGGCCGTTTTACGGAGGCAACCCCTGACGTGGCCGGTATGCAGGTAAAAGACGCTGATCGGGTGTTGATCAGCTTGCTCAAGACTGCCGGCCTGCTGGTCGATCAGCGAACGATCAACCATTCGTACCCGTTCTGTTGGCGTACTGGAACACCGTTGATCTACAAAGCCATCCCCACCTGGTTCGTAGCCGTGGAGCAGATCAAAGATCGCATGGTCGAGCTCAACCAAACCATCCACTGGGTGCCCGATCATATTGGAAGCAAACGATTCGGAAACTGGCTCGAGGGAGCCAGGGACTGGGCGATCAGCCGCAACCGATATTGGGGTAGCGCCATTCCGGTCTGGCAGTGTGATCAAGGTGATCATCAGGTCTGCGTCGGATCGGTCGACGAATTGTTCGAACTCTCGGGAGTCCGACTTGACGACATCCACAAACATTTCGTCGATGAGGTCTCCTTCTCGTGCGTCGAGTGCGACGGGACCATGCGACGGATTCCCGAGGTGCTCGACTGCTGGTTCGAGTCAGGCTCGATGCCGTTCGCGCAGATTCACTATCCATTCGAGAACCAGGAACGGTTCGCGAGCCGATTCCCCGCCAACTTCATCGCCGAAGGTATCGACCAAACCCGCGGCTGGTTCTACACGCTGGTCGTTTTGTCTGTCGCCCTCCAGGACGAAGTGCCATTCAAGAATTGCGTCGTCAACGGCCACATCCTCGCCGAAGATGGCCGCAAGATGTCCAAGAGCCTGAAAAACTATGAAGATCCCGACCTCCTGCTTGACAAGTTCGGAGCAGATGCGCTGCGCACCTACCTGATCGACTCTCCGGTTCTGCGGGGCGAGCCGATGCGGTTCACCGAAGCCGGGATCCGAGACGTCGTTCGGACCGTCATGATCCCGTTATGGAACGCATATTCGTTCTTTACGACCTATGCCGAGGCCGACGAGATCACGCTCGCCGATCTTGAGAAGGCGCCACAACCGAATGACCGACCGGAGATTGACCGGTGGATTCTTTCCACCCTGCAAACGTTGATCGCCAATGTGAACGAGCACATGGAGGGCTATTACCTCTACGCAGTCATCAAGCCAACGCTGGCGTTCATCGATGACCTCACCAACTGGTACATCCGCCGTTCCCGCCGCCGATTTTGGCGGGCCAAGAGCGGCGACGACACCGACAAGTTGGCCGCGTTTGCAACGTTGTACGAGGTACTTACCACCTTCGCCAAAGTTCTGGCACCGGTGCTGCCTTTCATCACCGAACAGATCTACCAGGGCCTGGTGGCCGAACATCAACCCGACGCGCCCGTGAGCGTCCACCACTGCGACTTCCCGGTCGCGGATGAGCGCCTCATCGACGCGCCCCTTGAGGCCGACATGGAATCGGTACGGGCGGCGGTACGCCTCGGCCATAACCTACGTAAGCAAGCGAGCCTTCGAGTTCGCCAGCCTCTGCGAAGCATCACGGTCGTTACCCACGACGACGCGGTCGCCGATTCGATCGTTGCTCATACCGACCTTCTCGTCGAAGAGCTCAATGTGAAAGAGGTCCTCACATCCCAGGACGAACAGTCGCTGGTAGGTCTGTCGGCCAAGGCAGATTTCAAAACGCTCGGCCCGAGGCTCGGCTCCCGCATGAAAGAGATCGCCGACCTGATCGCCCGATTGGACCACGATCAGGTTGTCGCCCTTCGAGGTGGCGCGTCGGTCGAGCTCGATGGCGAACCCATTACGGTCGAAGACGTCGTCATCGACAGAACGCCACTACCGGGAGTCGTCGTCGCCAACGAAGGGCTGATCTCGGTGGCCCTCGACACCGAAATCAGCCAGGAGCTTCTTACTGAAGGTCTCGCCAGGGAGCTCGTGTCGGTCGTTCAGGGCATGCGCCGCGACGCGGACCTCGCCGTCACCGACCGAATCACCGTAGTTTGGCAATCCGATGATCCCGACGTATCCGAAGCGGTGACCGCTTTCAGTGACCTCATCAGTTCCGAGGTTTTGGCTGTAGATCTACGTGAGGACTCCCGGCTCGACTCCCCGCCAATCCGCGTCGACGGCCGAACGGCCCGGTTGGAGATCTCGACACAAAGCTAGGTGTCGCGCTCCCACGGACGCCGTCGAGGCGCCGGCTCGGGTTCCTGTTCTGCCGACTCAGAAGTCTCGGCCTCCCAATCGGCAGCCGGAGCGTCATCGGTCCACGGATCTGTTTCGGCGACTGTGGGCACTTCGCCGGTAGCGAAGGCACCTGCCGGGTCCATTCCCCGGCCTGGGAGCGGCTCATTCGGCGAAGTAAGCCAGCCGCCCGAAGAGGGGGCGAACGTCGGGCGATCAGGCTCAGCCCGATGGGTACCGAAGCGGGGGACCTCTTCGGTTGGCATGGTTTCAGGCGTTTCGCCCGCTTGGTACGGCTCGTCATCGGGAGTGGGAGCCGCGAAAACCTCGACCGGCGCTTCGTCTGCCTCAAAGCCGGCATCTGTCAAGTCATCGTCGGCATCGAGGGCAGGTTCGCTAGCGAAGAACGGTATCTCACGGTCAGCCGAGTCGCGGCGGTCGGAGGGCATAGACTCGGTGACAGACGCGAACGGCGGGATGTGTTCAGCGACTTCTTCGGCCGAACTCAACTCGGCGACCCGAGCCGACAACGACGAGGGGGCCGAGACAGCTGGCGCCGCCGTCTCGACAAGTTGGTCGTCAAGCTGCTCAAGCTCTGGCAAGACGCCCTGTGCGAGGTTGCGCATTTGATTCTTGAGCGTCGCAACCGTAGCCCTCAACGCGGTCAGCTCACCCTGCAATTGGTCACGTTCGCGAACCTGGTCGGAAGAGATCTCGACGGCTTTGGTGCTTGCCTCGGTAAGAATCTCAGAGGCCTGCGCGTTGGCTTCCGATACGACTCGATCACTCTCGAGCCGAGCCTCGGCCACGATCTCGTCAGCGGTGCGCTGCGCAACCACGAAGGCGCGCCGCATGGCCTCCTCGGTTTCGCGATTCGCCTGGAGTTGCTCCTCGAGAACCGAAACCCGTTCGTCAGCGTCCCGTAGGCGTTGATCGTATTCCTTCATTGACGACACGACCTCGTCGAGAAAACTGTCGACTTCACCCTCGTCGTAGCCACGCAGCGAGACTCGGAAGGTTTGCTGGGTTACGTCAATTGGGCTCAAGGGCATGTGTCAATCTCCATCTGCAAAATCATAGCCAGGGCTTGTTACCGGTGCGGTCACCTCAACAACCGATCAACTGCTGAAAGATATTCAACCCAATGATGACGATGAGGGGACTCAAATCAACCATCGCCGAGCCGATCCGGATCGGCTTGATGACCATTCTTATGCGAGCCAACACCGGGTCTACGAGTCGACTGAGCATTCGCCAGAGACGGCTGGCAACGTGATCCGACTCCAGCCGCCCGATCGTCACGACGTAGGACAGGATGATCGAGACGATCATCACACCGATATACGCCGATGCTGCGTAGCAAACGTACGGCAGCACTAGATATCAGGGTCGAGGTCAAAGAGTCCCAGAGAGGCGAGTCGCCGCTTCTCGTCACGCCCGATCGAAACGCGTGGTGGCGAAATCAAAATGACACCGTTGCTGATCTTGCGCATCGACCCGTCAAGCGAGTAGGTGAGTCCGGTCGAAAAATCGATGATGCGGCGAACCATCTCCGGTTCGGTGCTTCGCAGGTCAAGTACCACCGGTTCCCGGTCCCGGATTCGGTCAGCCAGGATCTTGGCGTCGTCAAAATCCGCCACCACCACGATGTGCGTCGTTCCGTCCGGACTCGACATCGGTCGAACGGCTGCGAGGTCGCCACGATCCGATGCCGATCTACGCGCCGACGGTGGCGGTTCGACTCGCCGGCCGATTACCTCACCTGGAGCGGTGATGGGAGCTGGTCGCCCGCTCCCCCCCACCCGGGCGCTCGGCCGGGACACGGGCCGCTCGGCACGGGGGGCAGTCTCCACATGCCGTGGCCCAGCGGCGATTTCTTCGTCCGGCAACTGATCGGTATCAACCAATCCGAGCCAGACAAGACCTTTTTGAAATACAGAAGCCACGCAGGACCTCCCCTCAGTTACGTTGTTCTGGGGCCAAAGATAGCCGACCCGACGCGAATAATCGTCGCACCCTCCTCGATCGCCACCTCGAAGTCCTCGGACATCCCCATCGACAGGTCGACGACGTCCGGTCGATCAAGTTGGTCACGAAGTTCACGTAGCGTGCCGAACCAATGTCGGCCTTCCTCTGGAACCGTCGCCGGCGGCGGAATGGTCATCAACCCACGGACCGGTACACCGAGAGATTCGCAGACCATCAAGGCCTCTTCTGTCTGACCGGGTTCGAATCCGTGCTTGGACGCCTCCGCTCCCAGTTTGACCTGAAGCAGCACCGGTGGGGCTTGACCGGGTCCCTTCATCCAAGCATGTGCCAACTCGATACGGTCGAGGCTGTGGAGCAGGGACACGGCAGGGCGAACCTGGCGCACCTTGTTGCGTTGGAGGGGACCGATAAAATGCCACACGACATCGGGGCCCATCAGGTCGTACTTGCCGGCCAGTTCCTGTGCTCGACTCTCACCGAAGACTCGTTGACCTTGCTGGTACACCGCCTGTACCGCGTCCGCAGGGTGCCCCTTGGAAACGGCGACGAGTTGCACTCCCTCCCGGGGCCGGCCGACGCGGGCGCAGGCTTCAGTGATCCGTTGTTCGACTTCGCTCAGACCCGTCATCGGATCCACCCGACGGCCGCCATCCGTTTGGTGCGGTCACCATTTCTAAACGAAAAATATCGATCGTCACATCGGGTGCAGCCACCCTCTGTTTCGAAGCTCATATCGGTGAGGCGGCGTCGAGCTTCCCCGACGAGATCGACGGACACGGTTCCCCAGGACGTCGTTCCGAGTGACCGGGGAAACCGATCAGCCACCTCCGGACCTACTTCGAAGCAGCACGGTCCAATCGCTGGACCAGCAATCGCTCGCAGCGGGGCTCCTCCAAGCCCGACCATTCTGTCCCTGGTCGCCTCAAGAACCCCAGCGTCGAGTCCGCGCCAACCGGCATGGGCAACCCCCACCGCGCGTTCACTTTCGAAAACCACGCCCAGACAATCAGCTGTGAACACCGCCAGCGGCAACCCGGGCGTAGCCGTTACGAGACCATCGGCCTCACCACCAACACCCGGCTCCGACACGACTAGAACATCTGAGCCGTGAACCTGTTCAACTGTCGCCCAGGCCGGGTTGAGACCGTGGCCCAGGCTGAAGCTGAAGCGGTCTCCGGATCGCAGGTCCCCGTCCTCGGCCGCCGAGAAGGTGTGTTGTGCGAGCTTATCCCTGGACAAAACTCGGAATCTCAAAGTCCCCGTCATCGGATTTTGGCCGACTCGCCGACGGCGTAAAGCTCCCGGAAGCCATCCCGCGCTGGCGACTCCCTTTGCCGTCAAACCCGGCAGCGATAACCGTCACGCGCATGTCCTCGCCCAGGGCATCATCAATGATGGCTCCGAAGATGATCTCCGCCTCGGTGTCGGAGGACTCAGCGACCACGGTGGCCGCGGCGTTCACTTCGTGGAGCGTCATCGATGACGGTCCGGCGATGGAAAGCAATACACCTCTGGCGCCGTCCATTGAGGTTTCAAGGAGTGGCGAGGCGATGGCGCGCGCCGCAGCTTGGCTGGCACGCTCGTCGCCGGTTGCTTGGCCAATTCCCATGACTGCGGTTCCGGCGTCCTGCATGATCGTTTTGACGTCGGCGAAGTCGACGTTGATGAGCCCCGGCGTGGTGATGAGATCGGTAATCCCTGCGACACCGGAAGTCAGGATCTCGTCGGCCATCTGGAATGCCTCGATGATCGGCATCTTGGGATCGGCCACCTCAAGCAAACGATTATTCGGGATCACAATGAGCGTGTCGACCGCCTCCCGCAGATTCTGGATGCCTTGCTCCGCCTGAAGCGAACGGCGCCTTCCCTCAAATCCAAAGGGACGGGTCACAACGCCCACCGTCAGGGCTCCGAGGCTGCGAGCCACATCGGCAACCACCGGCGCGCCGCCGGTCCCGGTCCCACCACCTTCGCCAGCCGTGACAAAGACCATATCTGCACCTTTGATGGCCTCTTCGAGTTCTTCGCGATGCGCCTCGGCGGCGGCTCGCCCGACTTCTGGGTTGGCACCTGCGCCCAGACCTCTGGTGATGTCGCGGCCGAGGTCAAGCTTGACGTCGGCATCGGACATGAGCAGCGCTTGTGCGTCGGTGTTGACGGCTATGAATTCGACGCCACGAATGCCGGCCTCGATCATACGGTTGACGGCGTTGACGCCGCCACCTCCTACACCGACAACCTTTATGACGGCTAGATAATTCTGTGGTGAACTCATGATGTTGTGTCTCCGGAGAAGCGGGGTTCAACCTCAACCTAACCCCTAATCTTCACAACGTAAAGCGTCTGAAACTAACCCTCTACTAGAGCTTTAGGGATCCGTGGCAGGCGGGCTTGTTGCAGCTTCCGGTGGCAGCACCGTAGGCCGGGTAGGGGCAATGACATTGATCATTGACCCGGTCGGTTGGCCTTCGAGCAGTACCGCCTCTAGCGAAAGGGCTTTTTGCTCCATTTCGGTAGGCCCGCCGAGGCGCACGGTGTACCCATCGAGCTCAGCCCACAGTTCGCCTTTGGTCTGGCTGATCACGGCGAACGGTCCTTCCCAGGCGGTCAGGAAACGAATGGCAGCTCGATCGAGCGGATCGACAATCAATTCACCCACGTCGCCTGGGGCGACCGAAGCGAGCACTTTGCCGGATGGGGAGATATCGAGGTCGGCTGCCGCACCGAGAATCGTTCCATCCAACGCTACCGCCACATCGCCGGACCGGTGCTCGACGATGGCCGTAGGACGTCGTTCCAGCACGATCACCTCGACGGTGCTCGGAAAAACCTTCCGAACGGCGACATCGGCAACCCAGGCGCTCGTCCTCAAGGATGCCTCGGCGGCGGAGGCATCCACCAGGAGAAGCGGATCACCCTTCTCAACTCCACCTTCGGCCAACAATCGCTCGACCGGGGTTCGGGTTGCCCCGTCGATGGCGATCTCCTTCACGGCGAGGCCGGGAGACTGCACGATCCATGCTCCCCCGGCCAGGGTGGCGACAATGAAGAGCAGCCATACCAGCCGGCGGGCACTGGTGCGGGAACGGTTGGCCTGCACCTTGCGCCGCCGTTCCTGAATTCGGGGATCCACGGACTGCTGCATCAGTCGAAACCCACGAACACCATCTCCGGAACCAACCGAACCCCGGTACGGTCGTAGACGGTCGATGCAACGAGGTCGACGAGAGTGCGAATATCAGTGGCGGTGGCTCCCGGTTCGGCAACAAAAAAATTGGCGTGTTTGGTCGACACCGACACGTTGCCGACGCGAGTCCCTTTCAAGCCCAGGTCATCGATAATGCGGCCGGCTGCATCGCCGACAGGATTCTTGAACACGCTCCCGGCGTTATGCGTTCCTCCCGGCTGGTGATCGCGTCGCCAGCGAGTGATATGGCGCATTTCCTTCTCAAGATCCTTCGGATCACCGATGGATCCCGAAAACGATGCCTCGATCACGACCTCATGCGGCGCAAGGTTCGATGTCCGGTATCCGTAATCAAGCGAGCCCGCAGATCTCTCGACTCGTTCGCCGGCGCGGAGGTCCCAGACCGAGACGGTGTTGACCATGGCAGCCGTGTCACTACCGAAGCAACCGGCGTTCATCCGGACAGCCCCACCGACGGAACCGGGTACCCCGACCATCCAGGAAAATCCTCCAATGGCCGCTTTGGCAGCTGCCCTCGCCACCGCCGGCAGCGGGGCGTTGGCCCCTGCCGCCACGACGCGGTCACGTCCGATGGTGATCTGCGAGAAGCCATTGCCAAGCCGGATGACGAGACCCGGGAATCCCTCGTCTGCGACGACAAGGTTTGACCCCCGTCCGATCACAACTACCGGATCGGGATAGGGCCCGAGCGATTCGAGATCGGTAAGCGTCTCAGCGTCGAGGAGCCAGCGGGCCGGTCCGCCCACTTTGTAAGTCGTGAGAGGAGCCAGGTCGACGAATTCGGCCACTTTGCCCGCCTTGACCAGATCAGTCAGCAAGCTGTTCAGCCTCTGCCAATAGCACGGCGAGTTCGTGGGGCACGGTCGTGATGTCGCCGGCTCCCATGGTCAACACCAGGTCGCCTTCTTCGACTTGCTCGGCGAGGAATCGGGCAAGATCCGACCGGTGGGCCACATAGTCGACCTGGCCCCCCATGGCGGCTGTGGCAGCATCGGCGACGAGTCGGCCGGTTACCCCCGGCATGGGGGTCTCCCGGGCGGCATATACGTCGGTGACGACAACCCGATCGGCCGAAGCGAGAGCGAGGCCGAACTCACGCGAGAATCGAGCGGTACGCGAATACAGATGGGGCTGGAACACGGCCCAAATGTCCTTCCATTCCCCCTGTCTTGCAGCTCGCAGGTCAGCAGCCACTTCGGTCGGGTGATGGGCATAGCTATCGATCATGGTGACGCCCGCCACGGTACCCCGGTGTTCGAAGCGGCGACGGGTACCGGTGAATTGCGCCAGGGCCCGGGCAGCACGAGCCGCGTCGTAGCCAAGCTCGGCCAGCAGGGAGAGGACCCCGGTGGCGTTGTATACATGGTGCAGTCCCGGAAGCGAGACCGAGACGGGGATGGTCGCGTTTGCTGACCGCAGCGTGAAGGCAGTCCCGGTTGGGGAAGCAAGCACGTCGCTGATGATCCAATCGGCACCATCGGCCTGCCCGTAGGTGATGGCCCCGGTGCGATCAGCCAGCCGCCGGCCACCCGGATCGTCCCGGTTCACGGTCACCGGACCGGATGTGTCGCGCACCACCTGGGCGAAAGCATCCTCCAACGCGTACAGCGTCCCGTAATGATCGAGATGCTCTTCCTCGACGTTGGTGACCGTCAAACCGGCGAGGTGCATCGACTGGAACGTACCGAACGCTTCATCGGCCTCAATGACGAGAAGCTGACGATTGCCAAGATGGGCATTGGTCTGCAGGTCGGTCAGCGTGCCACCGACAAGAAAGGAGGGATCCTCGTCAAGTGCCCGCAGGCCGGCGATAAGCATCGCCGTTGAGGTGGTCTTACCGTGGGTGCCGGTCGCTCCCAAGGTGCTGAACTGTCCGGTCAACGCGTCGAGGAGCTGCGGCCGTCGCCATCGCACGATGCCCTGCTCGGCGGCAAAGGTCCACTCCGGGTCGTGCTCGGGAACCGCCGACGAGGAAACGACCAGGCCTGCCGCGCCGATGCGCGCCGGGTCAGATCCTTCCCAAACATCGATCCCGGCATCGGTGAGCGAATCAAAGGCAGGTCCGCGCCGAAGATCTGAGCCAGTGACCCGGTGTCCCATCTGGGCTAGGAGTTTGGCAAGGCCGCTCATGCCTGCCCCGCCTACTCCAATGACATGGACTGCGTCTGCGATCTTATCCATGGACGGAGACCATCCGATTGGCGATCTCGTCAGCCGCTCGAGGGCGGCCGAGCCCCCTTGACCTGCTGGACATTTCTGCAAGAAGCTGGGGGTCGCCGATGATGCGCTCAACCTCGTCGGGTACTGCGTCGATATTGGCTTGTTCTATGACGACCGCTCCTCCGGCGGCTTCAACGAAGCGGGCCGTAGCCAGCTGGTGCCCCTTGCTCCCGAACTCCCCCGGCACCAGGATTGCCGGTGTGCCGGTTGCGGTGATCTCAGCGACCATCCCACCGGCCCGGGCGAGCAATAGGTCTGCGGCTGCGAAAAAGAGTTCCATGGATGTCTCAAATGCTACGACCTTCCAGGGAACTTCCCGAGGATTGGTCAACTGCGAAACCGCTTCGACGTGCAGTTCTCCCGTCAGATGAATGATTTGAATCGGTGGACCTGCCCACCCGAGAACCATCGAATGGACGGCTGCGTTGAGTGCTCCTGCACCCAAACTGCCGCCGACTACACCGAGCACAGGCAGGTCCGGCTCAAGTCCGTAGTGGACCAGGGCGCCAGCCCGCAAAGCCTGACGGTCAAAGTCGACAAACGCGGTCCTGAGCGGATTCCCGCAGTAAACCCCACGAGACAGCCCTTCGGTGACCGGAAACGAGGTAAACGCCGCCACGGCTTTGCGGCTCATCAGCCGATTGGCCAACCCGGCGTGAGCGTTTTGTTCCTGCACGAAGTACGGCACCGAGGCACGCTGAGCTGCCCAAGCGGCCGGCACGGTAACGTAACCGCCGGTCGCAACCAGTGCACCCACCTGGCGGCGGACCAACTCCTCGCCAATCGTCCGGCGGGCGTTCAACACGACACCGGGAATGCCAAGGTTGGAGGGTGTGAACGAGCGCTTGAGACCGCGCAGTTCGAGCCGCACAAAATCGTAGCCGGCAGCTGGCACGGCTTCTGACTCGAAACGATCCCCACCAAAGAAAACAATATCCGTTCGCTCCACTCCGGTACGTTCCAACGCTTCTGCAATAGCCAGTGCCGGGAACACGTGACCACCCGTCCCGGCGGCCGCAATCGCATAGGTCATCGGATGGTCGGCATCCCGCCCGCGCGACCTTGCACGGCGATGTTGATGAGGACACCGGCGCCGGCCATCGCCATCACAATGGCGGTACCCCCGTAGGACACGAATGGGAGAGCGATGCCCGAAATCGGCAAGGCTCCCACCACTCCGCCCACGTTCACCAAGGCCTGGGCGCAAAGCCACGCGGTGATACCGACCGCCAGGAGACGACCGAAGCTGTCACGAGCCCGAAGGGCAGTCACCGCCCCTAGCAGGCCCAGCAAAGCCAGCAGCGTCAGGACAAACACGGCTCCTGCGAAGCCCATCTCTTCGCCGATGATCGCAAAAATGAAGTCGGTATGCGCGTTTGGGAGGTACAGCCATCTGGCCCGGCTCTGACCGAGCCCGATGCCAAACAGGCCGCCCGTCCCCAGCGCATTCAGGCTCTGATTAAGTTGCCAACCAGTACCCAATACGTCCGGGTCGGCCGCGAGGAACGAGGTGATCCGCGCCAAGCGGTAGGGCTGGCTCACCGCCAACATCATCGCACCGACGATGCCGGCCAATACCGTTACGCCGACGAACCGAAGGGGGGTAGCGGATGCAACGATGACCGCCATCCCGGCAACGACGATGACGAGGGCGGTCCCGAAGTCGGGCTCCAGGATGAGCAACGTCGAGGTAAGTCCGATCGTGAGAGCGACCGGCACGATGAAGTGACCGAACTTACGAAGCAGCTTCCGCTTTTTGGTGAGAATCGATGCGAGCATCACCGGCAAGCCAAGTTTTGAGAGCTCTGATGGTTGAAAGCCGACCGGGCCTATCTCGATCCAGCGAGTCGCACCGCCCGCCTCGTTCCCGATGAATAGCACGGCTACCAACCCGGCTACCGAAACGAGATAGATCCACGGCGCGAACTTTGCGTACCACTGATAGGGCGTCTTGGCGGCCGCAACCATGACAACGATCCCGATCGCGACCCACATCGCTTGCCGTTTGAAGAAGTAGATACGTTCGAGATCCGTATCGAGGGCTTTCACCGACGATGCCGACAACGTGGCGCCCAGTCCGATAACGACAAGCAAACCAACGATCGCGACGATAAAGACCGACACTCGATGATTGGCCATCGTCGCGTCGGCGCGTTTTCGGGCGGACTGGCGAGCCCTGGCGATGGACGTCACTACTGCAGTCATGCTGTTGCTCCCTGGAACGTCTTGACGGCGACTTCGAACGCATCGCCGCGCGCTTCGTAGGATGAAAACATGTCGAAACTGGCGCAGCCCGGCGCCAGCAACACGGTGTCACCTGGTTCGGCGACCGAGGCAGCTGTGGCAACGGCTTCGTCCATCGACCCAACCGATCGACCTTCGCCATCCCACATTTCCATGAGCTGCGGTCCGGCTTCACCAAGGGTGATGAGGTACCGAATCGATGCGACTTCGATAATGGGTCTGAGATCAAGGCCCTTGTTGCGCCCCCCGGCGATCAGAACCACTGACGGGTACGCCTGGCACGAGGCGACTGCCGCGTGGGGGTTGGTGGCTTTGGAATCATTGATCCAGGCAATGCCACCCCAGGTTCCGATGATGGTGCGTCGGTGCTTGCCGGGTTCGAAGCCCTGCAACACCTTCCGAACGGCATCGGAACTGGCACCGAGAAACTCGGCGGCAACCGCCGCCGCGGTCAGATCAAGAAGATACGCCGGATCCATTACCCGAAGATCGGCCACGTCGAGCGAGGTAGTCATCGTCAGCAAGCGACCGTCGGTCACGCCGTAGCCGCCGGGAGGCGCGTGTCGACCGCTAACGGCGATCACTTGACCCGTTGCCCGCTCCGCAAGCCTCCTGGCTCCGGCATCATCCCCGTCAAAAACGAGAACCCCATCATCCCCGGCGTTCTCGAAGATACGCGCTTTGGCGGCTGCATAGGCCTCACTGGTCCCATGCCAATCAAGATGATCGTCGGCGACATTGAGCAGCACCGCCACAGCCGGCTTGAACGACTCGATGAATCGCAGCTGGAAACTTGACACCTCGATGACGACCCGATCCCAGGACTGGTCCGCGACGTCGGAAAGGCCGAGGCCAATGTTGCCGGCTGCGACCACATTGAATCCCGACGCGGCAAGTATGTCGGCGATGAGCGAAGTGACGGTGGTTTTACCGTTGGTCCCGGTCACGGCCGCGTAGGGGGCCTGCAGCACAGTCGAGGCCATCTCAATCTCGCTTACCAAAGGAACGTGAGCGGCCAGCGTGTCGACGATCGGGTCAGAGCTTTCCGAAAGTCCGGGCGACGCAACGACCCGGTCGAATCCCACAACCAAAGAAGGCGACCATGGACCACTGAAAACCTCGAAACCGTCAGCCCGCAGCGCCTCGGCCCGATCGGAATCGGTTTCGAAGATTACGGCCTCGTCACCAAGACGGGCGGCAAGACGGGCAGCCGATCGGCCAGACACTCCCCCTCCTAGTACCAACAGTCTCACGGTATCCCGCCTGACGTCACAAAGTCTCCATAGAACACGCCGAGTCCGGCGGCCACGCAGAGCGCGCCGATGATCCAGAATCGAACAATGATCGTGGTCTCAGGCCAGCCCGACATCTCGAAGTGATGGTGAATCGGGGCCATACGAAAGAGCCTGCGACCGGTCGACTTGAACGAGGCGACCTGGAGAATCACGCTCATGGTCTCCATCACGAAGAGCCCGCCCAGTATGGGCAAGAGCAGGTGGGTGTTGGTCAGGAGCGCCAGCGCGGCCATGGCGCCGCCGAGCGACTGCGAACCAACATCTCCCATGAAAATGCGGGCGGGGGCAGCATTCCACCAGAGAAACCCCAACGTCGCTCCGGAGAGGGCGGCGGCGAAACGGGCCAGGTCCAACGCTGACAGGTCCTGGGCGATGAACCGACCATAGAACTCAGGGTTTCTGAAAATCCAAAACGACATGACCATGTAGGCGCCGAACACGAGCGCACTCGATCCGGACGCAAGCCCATCCAGACCGTCGGTAATGTTTACGGCGTTGGCCGTTGCGGTGAGGAGAAACAGCGTCCACAGCACGAACGCCCAGACGGGTATCCCCCACTCCAGCGACCGGGTGAAGGATATCTCAAGTGCGAAGTCGGTTTGGGTCAGCACAAAGGCAAAAATGGCCGCAATCGCCAATTGGCCGGCAAACTTGCCGGAACTGGATAGTCCCAGGTTCCGCTCGTTGGTGACCTTCTTGAAATCGTCGAGAAAGCCGATCACGCCCATGCCGAGGAAGGCCAGCATGACCAACCCTCCACCCACCGTGAAGCCCCCAAATTCCAGACCGCCTCCGGCACTTTGGGGAGCGAGCGACCAATGGGAGCCCACGTACCCGATCACTACGGCCGCCACGATTACCAGGCCGCCCATGGTGGGGGTTCCATGTTTGTGGCTGTGACCCTCGACCTCTTCTTGGATGAACTGGCCGATGTTGCGGGCACGTAGAAGTCGGATTGCCGGTCGAGTACCGAAGATCGACACGAAGAATCCCAGCGCGGCTGCCATGAACATCGTGATCATGTCGAAGCTCCCATCGCGTCTCGAACTACTACCCGATCGTCGAACGGGTAGACGACTCCGCCGATGTCTTGTCCGAGTTCGTGGCCTTTACCGAGGATCATGACAAGATCGCCCGGTCGCGCTGCGGCGATCGCCGCCGTGATGGCGATGCGCCGATCGGGTTCGACGGTGACGCTCGACAGGTCTTCGATCCCCTCCAGGATCTGTTCGATGATCAGGTTGGGATCTTCGGTTCGCGGGTTGTCGGAAGTGACGAATAACCGGTCGGCTCCGGCGGCCGCCGCTCCCATGAGCGGACGTTTGGCTTGATCGCGGTCCCCTCCTGCCCCAACAACAACAATGATGTTGCCTGAGCAGATGGCCCGGCCGGCAGCCACTGCATTGGTGACACCATCTGGCGTGTGTGCGTAGTCCACGACAATGTCGAACCCAACCGAAGATGGCACGTGCTCAAACCGTCCTGGCACCGGCTCAAGCGTGGCGAGTCCCGCTGCGATGACGTCGAGGGGAATGTCCAAATGCCCGGCGCACCCGGCGGCAATCAGTGCATTGTCGATGTTGAAGCGACCGGCAATCGGGAGGGTCACCTGCACGGACTCGGACCCACGCTGCAGCGTAAACGTAGAGCGATCGACCTTCAGAACCACATCAGTTGCACTCAACTCGCCGCCTTCGCCGACTTCGGTGACGGTCGTCGTCGCCGGTATGCGGCTGAGAATGCGACGCCCCCACGGGTTGTCGCTTTGAACCACGGCCACGGGTGCCATCTCGAATAACAGAGCCTTTGCGAGGAAATACTCTTCCATCGTTTGATGGAAGTCGAGATGGTCCTGCGACAAGTTAGTGAACGCTC
>Ga0224496_10000413_pt1 | contig 30021 bp, 33 predicted proteins | sample SF_Jul11_sed_USG_2_FD_168127 | JGI IMG/M metagenome (GOLD analysis project Ga0224496, IMG submission 168127) | Sediment microbial communities from San Francisco Bay, California, United States - SF_Jul11_sed_USGS_8_1 | ecosystem: Environmental > Aquatic > Marine > Sediment | place: USA...
AGTCAGGATGTTCAGCAGCGAGAAGGCCACTTCACGCCGAATTTGAACGACCATCTGATCGTTCTGCACGGTCAACCCAACCACTACAACGTCTTCTTGGGCAAGGATCGACATTGCCAGGTCATGTGCGAGCGGTTCCAGCAGCCGAACCTCGCCGGTCGCCCGAAACCAGTCGACATCGACGCCGTTCGCACCGGCAACGGCCGCCGAATCGGCAATAACGGCCAGTTCCGATCGCTCGCCCATGACCCGCCAGAGATCGACGCTGATCCCTCCCAGTCCAAGCAGTGCCACGGCAAGACCAAGCACCCACAGCGTGATCTGTCCGGACTCTTCGCGCCACTTCATGGGAAGCTCCGATAGCGATCAACCAGTTCAGTGTGAGCAACCGTCCAATAGAAACCTCCGAATGACTGCCCACTGCCGGGGAAGGCCACGAGCGGGATCGCCACAGTCACCTCAACCCGGACCTGCATCCCGCGCGTCAGGGCATCGCACCGGGCGGCGACTTTCTGGGCAGGGGTCATCGAGGGAGTCACGCACAACGTTGCCGAGACGTCGCCGGCCGGAATCGAATGGTTGACGGCGATCTGGTCGATAACCGCGCGTACATAGGCGTCGTCAGGATCAGTGGTCGGAGCTGTGACGATCACCCGGGCGGCCTCAGCAGCCGCCAAGCGGGCCATGTTCGCCCGGGCAGCCCATGGCGCCAACATGAGAACAACGAACGCCGTTGGGATGAGTAGCAATCCGATCGCCAATGGCAGTTCGAGGGCGGCGACACCTCGTTCGTCGTGAATCATGGAGCGACCTCCTTCACGGCCCGGGCGGAGGCGGTAAACGTATAGTCAGGTACCCATAGCGCTATTGAGGGAAAGAACGCGGTTGCTGTGGCGACAACTGTCGGGCCGGCGGGATCAACAAAACAGTTGGCGCTGATCCCGTCCCCATACGATCCGCCCAGTAGTGAATCAAGGCTTTCATCGATGCTCGCTTCGCACGTCCCGACCGGAGCCCCCGCATACGATTCGGCCCGCACACCCTGGTCAAGCGCCGCCCGAACCGCTCCCGCCGCGTACTGATAGATGACCAGGTTGGCGAGCGCGACAAAGAAGATCATGGCAATGCCCACCGCCAGGATCATGGCAGGAGTAGACATCCCGCCCTCGTCAGACACGCGCCTATAACTGCCCAAACAACAGCGACCTGATCCGCTCGATCACATCGATGCCCAGGGCCTGTAATCCGGCCCAGATCGCGATGAGCGCCACAATCGCCAATGCGGCATTGCCCAACAACTCGGCAGTATTCAGACCTCGCTGGTCGTTTCGTAGGCGAGCCACGAGTGCGCCCCAGTGACTCATCATCTTCTGCATATCCCTTCCTTTCCTCAGAACGTTCCGAAAATGATTGACGGCAATGGAGCCGCAACGAAGACGAGCAGGACCGGTGCCAGAATGGCGATCGTGGGGATGAGCATGGCGGCCCGCTGTTTCGTGGCTCGCTGCTTCATCGACTCCCGTCGGCTTTCGCGAACATCCTCGGCAAGCGCCAGCAAGGCATCCCCCAGGTCTGAACCGCGCTCTTCGGCGGCAGCGAGTAGCGAGTAGGTTCGCGCGCAGTACGGTTCCGGAGTGAGGCGGGCGAGCCGCTCAAAAGCCTCACTAGCTGCCATGCCGCTGCGATGCATGCGCGCGGCTTCTGCCAGTTCACCGATGACATCCCCAGCCCCTCGGTTGACCAACTCTTGGACGGCTTGGGTGACCCCACCCCCTACCCGGATGTGCATCGCCAGCAACTGGTTGACGGTGTAGATCTCGATCCTCATCCGCGCACGGCGATCGTCAACCGCCCGCTCGACCGCTCCACGATGTCGACCGATCCCGGCCACGATCCCAACGAACGCAAGGGACACAACACCCAACCCACCCAACCCGACCAGTCGACCCACCACAGCCGCCATCACTCCCCCGGTTGCGCCGGCGGCCAACTGGCGGACCCGGAACTGAGTAAGCCGATCCGGGTCGCCGAGACCCTCGAACAGAGCCGCCTGCTTGAGCTTGAGCACCATGGCAGCGTCACCACCGGAGTCGAGAACCCGACCAATCCGATTCGCCAGCGACCCGAGAATCGGACCGAAGAGCCGGGCAATCGGATTGGCCCCAACGCCGCGAAAGTCCGCCCCGTCGGCCACGACATCGGGCGCTCGGCCAAGACTCGTCCGGCTGATCACCGTATACGGCCTCACTCGGGGCGCCAGCCTCCTCGTCGGTGGAACGAAGAGCGAGACCACACCGGCCAATGCCACGCCGCTGAGGAGCGCGGCGAGCACCGAACGCCCGACCAGATCAGCAATCACGATGCCCCCTCATATGACCTGGCCGACCCTCCGAGAACCCGCTTCTCCTGGGGCTCCTTGGACAGGAGACTGACGAGCACAATCCCCAATCCGCTGAGCATTGCGCCCAATAAGACCACAACAAATCCAGCCGCCGATGCGTAGAATTCCCGATAAGCAGGCGTCATCGCCGTGAGGGCGATAAGGACAAACCACGGGAGAACAAACACGACCCGCGAGTTGATTTTCTGTTCGATGGCGGCGGTTCGGATGTCTTCGAGAGTCCACAGATCCCGAGTAGTGGCCTCGGCCAGGTCGGTCAGTATCTCCGTGACGATGCTGCCGCCACGCTCATGAGCGAGGATCAGCACTTCGATGACCCGGTCCGATGTCGGGTCGCCCAGCTCCTCTTTCACCGTCTCCAAGGCCGGCACCACTCCAATCGTTCTGGCGAGTAGCCCGTAACGCCCGAAGGCATGTCGCAGCGGCTCAGGACCCTTTTGCGACAGCACTTCAACCGCTCGCGGCAATGACATCCCGGACGAGATCGACGCAGTTAGGTCGCGAAGGCCGTCCGGCCAAGATTCCTGAACCTCTGACAATCGACGTCCTCTGTGCCTGGCAAAGTACGCTCGCGGCAACATCGCCACACCGATCGCCGGAATAATCGCAATGATCGGAATGCCGGTGATCAGCAGGAAAAGTACGAAGGCAATGAGACCGACTGCAAATGACGCCGCCCAAAACTGCCGGGGGGTCAAATCCACTCCAGCCTGAGTCAACCACAGCTGACGCGTTGAAACCGGCGGCCGATCCTTGCGAACGATCACCAGCTCTGGCGCCGTCGCGGTCAACATCCCAACGCCGTAGAGAAAAGCCAGGCCGGTAAGAAGAGATGCCAACAGCCTCATAGTGGCGAGACTCGCCCTTCGAGAATCGCTCGTAGGGTCATACCTTCCGGCAAGGTCTGCTCGATGATGCCAACCGCCTGCGGCGGCGGCAGCAGCCCGGTCCACTCCAAAGGTTTGCCAAGGCGTTCGCGGTCGAACAGCTTCTCCGTCGAGAAGTCATCGCTCATAGTCGGAACAACTGCCAGGAGCTCCATGACCTGTCGCCGAAGACCTGAACCGTCGTTGGCCGCGACGGCATCGCGCCCCAGATGCACCACATAGTCGATCGATGCGGCGAAGACCTTACGAACGATCGGTTCGCTCACGTTTTCACCGGCCATCAGCGCGGCGTTCACGATCGCGTTCAAAGCATCACGAGCAGAATTGGCGTGGACCGTGCAAGCGAACCCGCATCCGGCGTTCACGGCACGAGTTAGCTCGAAGGCCTCGGACCCACGGACCTCTCCCACGACGATCCGGTCCGGTCGCATAGCCAGAACGACTTTGACCAGGTCACGCAAACTGATCTCGCCCGAGCCGTCGAGCGTCGCAGGACGCGACTCGTAATAGGAGCCGTGCGTGATCGGAATATGAAGTTCCCGCACCTCTTCACAGCACCGGAGACAGTGTGTTGAGGGTGCGGCCGTCAGCATTGCCGCCAACATCGACGTCTTCCCCGCACCGGGGGGACCAGAGATGAGAACGCTCATATTGGTCTGCATAACCGCCCACAGAAAGCCCGCGGCAGCCGGTGTCAGCGAACCCAGCTCGACCATCGACGAAAGTGTCTCTTTTCGAAGGGCATACCGGCGGACCGTCGCCGAAATCTGGTCGGCGATCGGCCCAATCACCGCGGTCAAGCGAGCGGTCCCTCCGAGAATCCTTGCCTGAACGATCGGGTTGGCAGTATCAAGGTGGCGGTCGGTTTCGGCGAGGAGTCGCGTAATGACCTGGCGATTCTCCCGTTCGGTCGTCGGTACTGTCAGCGCTTTGAGGGACCCCGTTCCGTCGATGTAGCTGACTCGGGATCCCTCGATAAAGATCTCCTCGACGTCCGGGCGGTCGAACAGCTCGGTGAGAGGGCCGAACTCAAGAATCGATCGGACAACACGATTGACCATCTCCCCTGGATCACGCAATGCCCGGATCGTTCCGAGATGGGCTCGCCGTTGATAATCGTCCACCACTTCGCCAGCCAGGGCTCGTGTCTGGTCTTTCGACTTGTGCGGGTCGATCTTCCGTTCCTCGATCAGCCGGACGGCCGCCTGCCTGATCTCGTCGTAGGCGTTCATGAAGCCGCTCTTGCCGCTGGGAGGCTTGCCAGGGCTCCAGCTAGCTGCTCGACTCCTTTTACGAACGACCCGCCTCTTACGAGTTCACCGGCCCAGGCCGCCTCGGCTACGCGCCGATCTTCTGGCACCACAGTCAGCGAGAACGGGGCGTAAGTGCGGGTGATCTCTTGAGTGAGCTCGCCCAATTTGAAAGCCGACCGGGGCGCCTTGTTGAACACAACATGTACCGGGCGATATGGTGCCAGCACCCTCACCTGGGCGATCCATTCCAGCGTTCGAGCAACGCCGATCGGCGACGGGACGGCAACCGCAACCAATTGGTCGGCAGCGCTGATCATGCCTCGGGCAAGTGCGTACCGCGGCGCTCCGCCATGGAAAGCAAGATCCTCGATCCGGCTTGAGACGTTGGCAACCACGAAGGAGCGCCGCGCAGTCTCATCCGTGGCAAGACTCACTACGTCACCCGGTCGGAGCTCGATCCAGTCTTGTGTGTTGGGGATGCCAGCAACAACATCGATCGGCGATCGTCGGAGGCTGTGGAACGTCTTGTCGACGCGATCCGGCTGGTTGAGGAACGCATCGATAGATGTGCGAATGTTGGGATGAAGGGCTAGCCCGAGGCGTTGAGCGATGGCAGGAACCACATCATCGGCATCCATCAGCAATGCTCGATCCTTGACGGTGGTGAACGCGTGTGCCAAGGCGACCGCGATTTCCGTTGCCCCGGTCCCACCTGAACTGGACGCCACGACAACGAGTTGCCCCCGCCCACTTTCGACCGAATCGGTCCCCGGCTCGACGACTTCCATAGCTCGAGCGACGCGCTCGACCGTGCCGAACGACGATACCGCCCGGACGAACTCCTCAGCGGTGGCATGAGACGGAAGAATTCCGTCAACCCCCAAATCCTCAAGAAAGGCCTGTCCAGCCGGGTTCGTGACCGCATCGAAAACGCCAACAACACTCCGACCCTGCGACTGCACCTGCTGAACCAACCGACGATTAAGAAACGACGTGACGTCGTCAACCAGCAAGACGTCATAGTCCTCTGCCACAGCGTCTTCGGGCCTGAGAATGCGGGCTCGGACACGCGCTCCGCCGTGATCGACCGTGAATCGGTGAAGCCGTTCTGACCAGTCGCGGGCCGAGACGACCAGACCAAGCTCGGTCTCCACGCTCATCCCCCTTCGGTTGAGGGGGTGTCTACTCCCTCTGACGATTGGTCGGTGGGCTGAGAGGTGGGATCAAAGAATTCGATATCGGGCTGCTGCGAACCGGTTGAGCGAACAAGGTGTAAGTCACCGATATCAATCGCCGATGCGACTCGCAGGGCGGTCTCGTCGTCAACACTGATCGTCACCGCATAGCTCGCGGTATTCGCGAACCCCTCTGGTGGGGCGGGAACGGCCAACACCTCGATCCCCAGCGCGACATATGACGCCCGGCCGTCGTCGACCAAAATGATGTCGACGATGTCGTTGATGGTCAGCGAACCGTTCACCGCTTTGTCGCTGTCAACCGGTACGCTCATGGCCCGCTGCTCCAAAGGAGCTGCGACCGGACTGAAATCCTCCATGGATATCGGATTACCCGCGGCGATCGACCGTAACGCCACCTGGCCGTCGAGGGTCCCCACCGAGTCCGAAAGCACGAGCGTATCGAGCAACTCCTCACTGGCACGAATCTCGGCATACGTGAAGTCGTCGAGAGCCACGGTCTGTCCCGGGAGGAGCGCTCGGCTCGCAACTACGACCTGGAAAACCTGGTCTCGTTGCTGGAGAAGCGTGAAGTTCAGCAAGGCAGCCAGCAACCCGGCCAGGATCATGATGACATGGCCGGTGCTCAAACGACTCATCATCCCGCGCCGAGGAACAGCGATCGGTATCGTCTGTGTGTCTCCCAGCGTAGACATCCCTACTCCCCTTCGAGACCATATGTTACGGTGGGAAAACGGCCACCGCCAGTGAGATTTGGATCAGGACCCATGACCGACAAACCGAAGGTAGATCTCGATGACCTTGCCGCGGAGCTGCGACAGTCTGTGAGTCGGGAAATCCGGTGGGAGGCCGAGGACGTCGAAGCTGACGCCCTCAAGCTCACGCTGCGCAGGCGATCCCTGAGTGACGCAGTCGCCGAACTCTTGCATCGCGGCGACACCGTGTCGTTCGTGACTCCTCCACTCACGGTGACCGGACTCCTCACCCATTGTCGAGGTGATCTCGCCATCATGGATTGCGGCGAAGCAACAATCTCGGCCAACCTGGCCGGCCCGGTCGTGGTACGCCGGGAGCGTTCATCCCGATCAGGTGGATCGAGCAGCTCAGGAGGATCGGGTTCGTTCAGGGCACGACTATCCGAGTTCGAGTTGACCGGTGAGGCGGTCGGTATCATCACGCCATCCACGGCGGACATTGTCCTCGGACACATCAATGTGGTCGGAACCGACCATTTGGTGATGACCGGACCGGGCAATATCGACTGGTACATCCCCCTCCCCACTATCGCTCTCGTCGTGCAAGCCCGCTAGGGCGGCGCCTCAGTCAGTGAGCATGTCCTCTTCGCTCAAGCCTTCAACGTCAACCGGGTGTTGCTTGACAAAATTGAAGATCTCGTCACGGAAGAACTTGAACGCCCGACCACCGGGCAGTCGGTAGGCGGGAATGCGACCCTCGCGCGCGTACTTGCGGACCATTTGGACGTTCATCGAAAGCAGTTCGGCAACCTGGGCTGCGTCCAGAATCGGCGGGTATTCGGAATCCATACGGTCGGCTCCTCAGTCGATTTTCGGCAACGCTCGGTGGCAGTTACGGATAACAACGATAGTTTAGCATACATTGGCGACGACAGCCTACGCGAAATCGCTCCTATTCAGATAAACCAGTGAGCGTATGGGTTCGAGCCAATATGTGCCTGATTCATAGGGCCAGACAGGCAATGGATGGTTCCAGCTAACGGGTCTTATCCGACCGCCACGCTCCGAAGGCAGCGACCCACACGGCGCCGAGGACGAGGGCCTGGGCGGCCAACCACCACAGACTCTGCTCCCAGAATCCCGAGTCCCAATCGAGCCGAACCCAGATCCCGAAAAACCATGTGACGATCGCTGCCACGGGAACGAAACCCAACACGGAACGCCCCCACTGTCCCCGCAGAGCGCAGCGTATCGCACCGACCCACACCACGACGGAGCCGAGCAACATGAGTCCCAGGTAGTGCCAAAGGGTCATGGGTCTCGCCTCCCCTGGCCGGCTCGTCCGGATTCCTCCTGCCAGGATCTGCCGCTGGCTTGCCGTTCGCCAGGTGCAAAGGACTCATCCCGCGACATCTGCGTCCGGAGTTCCCACACAGTCCGCTCTGTGCCGGGCCACGGCGAATATGCTCACCATCATGGACAATGCCACCGAGCCCGGATCAACCGCTGTCGCGTTTGCGGTTGCCGGTGTGCTCACGGTTGGGCGGGCAGTCATCGAACTCGCCTCGCCTGCGTATTACGACCCGGTGACGCTTCTCGACTACACGGCCGCCATCGGATCTACCGTTGCTTGGGGGGCGATGGCGGTGGCCCTCTTTTTCTGGTGGAGGATCACTGCCGAACGACGGTGGGCGGCCTTCCTGCTCCTGGCGGCCTTCGGAGTGCTGGTATCGAGCGTTGGCAACCTTCTCGAAGATGTGTTCGACGCAGGCTTCGGAGAGTCTCTGTTCTCGTATGGGGGAATGGTCGGGGCGATCAGCATGATGGTCGCTTCGGTTGTCGCCCTGTTGTGGTGGGGCCAACTGCGCTGGTCCGGCCTGTTTCTACTGGGGATCGTCGCCGGGTCGACCTTCCCTGATGACGGAGGCGAGTTTCTGACCGGTGCCAGCTTGATCGGCTTCGGGTGCTGGCGGTGGTGGGCAGACCGGGCCGGTCGCTGGATATAGCCCAGAACGAGTGTGCTTACGGTTCGTAATATCGAGCCTGGATGCACACTCGTCAGAAAACGGTGGTCGGCCTGCCCGAACGAGTGTGCTTACGGTTCGATATATCGAGCCTGGATGCACACTCGATGCAGCGGGTCGTTGGGGAAGTGGGCGCCGACGCAACTAGCCTGATGGGATGGACACCGAAGCTGAACCAACCCGAGAAACCGAACCCATGCGGCCTGACGCCATCGAAGAAGCCGCAGAAGAAGCCTCCGGGCCGGGCGACCGCCAATCGGACGGCCCCCAACCACCCATCACCGAGCCGACCAAGATCATCCGAATCGCCTCGATGACCCGCGCCATGCTCGAAGAAGTGCGTCACGCTCCCCTCGACCCGGCCGGCCGCCGAAGACTGCTCGACATTCACGAGCGGTCCCTCGACGAACTCGCCGACGTACTTTCAGACGACCTGAAGGACGAGTTCACGGAGATCTTTCAGCCACTTACCTCGCCGACCCCTACCGAATCGGAGCTGCGGATCGCCCAGGCCCAGTTGGTGGGCTGGCTCGAGGGTTTGTTCCACGGCATCCAGGCCAGTTTGATGAGCCAGCAGCTGGCGGCTCAATCGCAGTTGTCCGAGATGTCCCGACGAGCTGCCATTGAAGCGCCCGAATCACCGCAATACCCCGGCGTTTATCTGTGAACGACTTCCCGACAGACTTGGCGCCGCTAATTGGGACCTGGAGGGGGCAAGGTCACGGCGACTACCCGACCATCGAAGCGTTCGACTACTTCGAAGAAGTGACCTTCTCGACGATCCCCGGTAAGCCGTTCCTCGTGTACATCCAGAAGACGAAGCATGCCGAAACTGGCGCCCCGCTGCACGCCGAGGCCGGTTACGTTCGTTCGGCCGGTCCGGGACGTATCGAAATGACGATCGCCCAACCGACCGGCATCGTCGAGATCCACACCGGCACGGTTGCCGACGGGGTTTACTCATTCGCATCAGAAACAGTCGCGACTACACCCACCGCCGTTGACGTGACCGCATGCATCCGCACCCTCACCGTCGCCGGTAACGAACTGTCGTACGTGTTCTCGATGGAAGCGGTCGGCGAACCCATGACCAAGCACCTCGTCGCTACCCTCACCCGGGTTTAGTCGCCTCCGGTCCCGACTCGGCACCTGAGTATTCTGCGGCCGCCTTGGCCATCTCTTCTTCAGAAACGTCCCTAACGTGAGTGCCGATCATCCAGCGCACCCCAAATGGATCGACCAGCGTTCCCATCCGGCTGCCATAGAACTGTTCGGCCACTGGCCGCTGCACGTTCGCACCACGCCGTTGCGCTTCGGCAACGGTCGCGTCGGCGTCGGGGACATACAGACTCAAAGCGAACGTCCCGGCCGTATTACCGGGCTCGGGTGCAACAGCCCCGTAGTCGGGAAACGCATCCGAGATCATGATCTGGGCGCCATCGATGTTGATCTGAGCGTGGCCGATCGCCCCGTTCGGCTCCACGTATCGATCACCCTCCTGAGTGGCCTCAAACACTTCGCAGTACCAGTCGATGGCGTCGGCTGCGTTGCGCGGGCAAATGTACGGGGTCACTACAGCATTGGTCCCGGGCGGAACGTGGCTCACAGGATGGCTCTCCTTCATATAGCTCGTTACCCACGTCGGTAGTCGTCGTCGCCTACCTTGTCGGGAAGCCATTCGGTGGCGCCGCCGGTGGTGAGCGACAGGTGCATCATGAAGCTGTTTTCTGATGCTCCATGCCAGTGCTTTTCCCCGGCCGGCGAGTAGACGACATCCCCCGCCGTGACCCGGACGGTTTCGCCGGCGTCGGTCTGCACTTTGCCGGCGCCCGACACGATATAGAGAACTTGACCGTCGGGGTGCGTGTGCCAATCGGTGCGGGCTCCTGGCTCGAACAGCACTCCTAGAGCGTTGAGACTTCGGTCAGGGCCGCTCGACAAAGCTCCGAAGCGCACGGCTCCCGTGAAGTGTTCGTCTCCGGCGCTCACCCAGTCAATGTCTTGTGACGGCCTGTGTTCCACAACTTCTCCGTTCGTCGCTCGGTTCACCGAGGCTAGCGAACGGAGCCAATCGGTTCGAGGCGACGCCATCCAGCGCCGAGTTCGAACAGGCCCGCCCAGTTGCTCACTGCTCGTGACGATCCAGCCAGCGCGGTGTCGGAAGTCGTCGGCGTCACGACCTTCGTCTCTCCGCAATTGAGCCCGTAGACACCGAACCTGCCGATCAAGTCGACATATCGGGTTTGCAGATTGCATACACGAGACTTGAGGCAACACGGATGCCCAACTCAAATCCAAGTCGTCAAATCTGAGGAATGGCGGTGTTTGAGAAGGCAGAAAGCGGTCCACAGCATCGCTGTGGACCGCTCTGCGCTCTTGATCGGCGAACGGTCGACTTACTTGAACTCGGTGTAGCCGACCCGCTCGAACCCGTCGAGTTCGAAGATCGCGATGCCACCGTTGGTGATGAGGTACACCCGGTCGTCGATGCGTATCGTCCGACGAGCACTCATCCGCCATGGATCCGGTGCAATCCCCTTCTCCTCGAAGATCTTGTCGTTCCAGTCGATCGGCCCGTCGGCGACCGGACGAAGGATCGACGTGAGATCAAGCGAATCGGTTCCGACCGTCACAGCCATCACGCCAATATCAAAGGTCTCGGTTCCCTCACCGTTGTTGGTCTCATCCCAGGTCCACGCCTCGAACGGCACGTAGGCGACACCCTCGGTCATCGTGAAAGCGAGATGATCGCCTTCCACTGCCGACCAGGCGTTCTCGATCATGACCGCGTCCAACAGTTTCGGATCGTTCGGATCGGACACATCGAACAGCGAAACCTGGGTTCCCTGGGTGCGACCATCCTCATCGCCGGCCTGGCCGACGCCGAGCAGACGACCTTCGCCGGCCGGATGCAGATACGCCGAGTAGCCGGGGATCTTCAGTTCACCCGTAACGGTCGGGTCAGTGACGTCCGATAGATCCAGCACGTACAACGGGTCGGTCTGGCGGAACGTGACAACGTAGGCGGTATCGCCCATGAAACGGACCGAATAGATCTGTTCGGTCTTGCCGAGTCCGTCCACGAATCCGACCTGTTCGAGATCTCCACCGGTCACTTCGAATACGGTCACCTGACTTTGCGAATCACTACTCCCGCCCCAGCCCCACCAGTTGGGGGTGGTCGTTGACGCGACCCGCAGGTGGCCGTCGAATTCGTCCATGGCGAACTGGTTCAGCAAGAACCCTTTCACCGTTCCGGACCCAAGGTACGCAGGCGCACCGTTGGACGAATCGAACACGTGAATGTCTGTCGTGAACTCTTCGGCTTCGGATCGAGCGTCGTCTTCGGCGAGCACCGCCCAGTTCTGCCAGCGGGCCGTCGAGAGGTACGTGCGGTCATGGTTGGCGTACATGGTCGCACCGCTGGCGACCACACCAGCCGAGTCCCAATCCGCTACACCCTGACCTCTGAGGTCAAATGTCAGCAGCGAAAGGGTATCGACGCCAGAGAACGTTGTGGGCGCCATCACACCTGAGCAGTCGAGGAGCCGACCTTCGGATTCGGAGGACCCGTTCTCAAGGACGTAGTACGGGAGCCAGTTGTCAAGCGTCGATGCCTTGATGACGGCAATGTTGGCCTCGGTGGCGTCGCGCTCTGCCCGCAGACCTGAACCTTGCGGCTGCTCGAAGTCCAGGCCGACCGGCGTGGAGTTGACTGCTACCCGCAGCTCCGAATTCACGAGACGGGCCGACACGTAGGAGCCGTCGAACTCCAGGGTTCGCTTGACTTTGACATCGGAAGGATCCGACACGTCGACCTCGACGATCTTCGTCGTGCCGCTACCGCCTCCGTAGTAGAAGCTGTCGAGATACACGTCCTGGCCCCACACCATGCCCATGAGCACCAGGGTGTCTTCGTAGAGCATCATCGACTGGGGATACCAGTCAAGGCTCAAGGAATCGGTGAACTCAACGCCTTCGCCGGTCACTACCGCCACCTTGAGACCCGTGTCGGCGGTCATGAAGATCCGCTTGCCATCGGTTTTTACGATGTCGGCCTCATCGACGCCCTGAACTTGAACATTGGAGGTCGTATACCCCTCGGACCGGGCGAAGCTGGCGCCGGAGGCCGGAGCCATAGCGGCATCGGAGGAGGCCATCTCTTCGACGCCGAAGCGGCCACCCCAATAGCCACCACCGCCGAGACCCCAGGGTCCGACGATTTCGATCGCGTGCGAAATGTAATAGTCCAGAAGCGAATCGCAGCTCGTGAACTCCTGGAAGTAGCCACCGACCAGCACCGAACCGTCCGCCTGCGGCTGACGTTGGACGGTGCTATCCGTGGGCGAGGTGGTGGTGATACCAGTACAAGCAGCCACCACCACAGCGAGAGCGGCCAACAGCGCGGTATTGCGTTTCATTCGATGACTCCTTCTGGAATACCTGACCATCTGACGCCAGGTGCCACCGGATCGGTTCCCACGATTCGCGACTTATTCTCGACGATTCGCCCCGTCTGATATGGTCATTCCATGCCAACTTTTGACGTCGTTTCAGAACTCGATATGCAAGAAGTAACCAACGCGATCGATCAGGCGAACCGTGAGACAACCACCCGGTATGACTTTCGAGACACCAATACGACTTTTGAACTGAAAGAAAACACGATCGTCGTCGAATCTGCCTCGGAGGGCCGCATGGAGGCAGCCATCGACGTACTTCAAACCAAGTTCCTCAAGCGTGGCCTGTCCATCAAGGCCCTTTCAGGCGGCGACGTCAAGCCGGCTTCGGGCGGCCGGGTTCGCGCGGTGTTCGAGCTGCTGTCGGGAATCCCCCAGGACGCCGCGAAGGAACTCAATAAGTCGATCAAGGACCAGAAGCTCAAAGTGCAGGTGCAAATCCAAGGCGATCAATTACGCGTCCAGGGCAAAAAGCGCGATGACCTGCAGGAAGTGATCGCTCACCTCAAAAGCCTCGACTTTCGAGTCCCGCTGCAATTCACCAACTTCCGGGACTAGCCCTGAAGCCTCCCCGGTTGATTCGAGCTCTCGATCCGCGCTATCGGTCGAACCTTCACGCTCTCGCGTTGAGTGCAGCCGCGGCACTGGTCTTGTTTCTCGTCTCAACCGACGACGGTGTACGCCAGGCGATCAGCATAGGCTTCAGAGCCGGGGCGGCAACGGTCGGGGTCTGGGCGATGACCCGCGAACTCGATCCCGATCATCCAAGCAGTGCCGGCCTCGCCGCCAGCCTGTCCATCCCGGCTTGGGTGGTGTTCGGCGTTCCGGAGCTCATGGCAATCTTCGCACTTGTACTCACCGCCCGGGTTCTGTTGCGTCCGGCCGGCCACGCCCCCCATTTCGTCGACTATCTCGTCGTGTTCGGCGTGGGGGTCGCGGCAGGTCGGACAGGTGCCGGCTGGCTGCTTGGCCTGGTACTCGCCTTTGCGGTGGCGCGAGATCGAGGCTTGGAAGGTGAGCCAGCCCATGGAGCCCGCCTCACCGCCCTGGCGATCGCCGCTGGCACCACCGGCATGGCTGTCCAGTCGTCGGACACGTCATCGGGTCTCGGAAGCCTGATCCCGATCATCGACCCGGCCCTGCCATCCATCGCGCTGATCTTTGTGGTCGTACTCGGACTATTGGCGGCCGTCACGACGCCACCGTATGTTCCCGTCTCACGGGCTGACCTGTCGAAAGCTCCGCTGGCCCCCCGACGCCTGCAATCGGCTCGGCGTATCACGCTGGTCGGCGCCATTCTCGTTGTGCTGGTCACTCGTGAACCGGGGTTGGTGGTTACCGCCCACCTGTGGATCGCCTGGATCGCCATCGCTCTGGTAGCTCGTCGGATCGTGCCGCTCCGACTCGGACCGGATACTCGGCGCCGCTAGCGCTCGTCCAACATCGCCAGGATCTTCTCGACGGTGCGCCAATTGCGGGCGGTGGCTGGAACACCGATGAGACGCTCCAGCTTCGGGGCGAGCCGCGACCCGCTCAAAAACTCAGGAGTGTGGAGATACACCGCGGCGTCGGTGATGTAGAACCGCTCGAGATCCGACTTGACGGATTCCATCTCGGCCTTGGCCGTCCATCTGGGCGTTCCATCCAGAAAGTAGACATGCGTGGCCTTTGGTTCGTCGGTCGGGAACGGATTACCGGCGGCAACCGATCGAAACTCACTGTCGGTCAAGGTCAGAACCGTGGGCCGGAACCCGATCGACGAGTCGATCGCGTCGGAGATGCGCTCATTCCACTCTCCCGGTTCGGCATCGAACACCACATTTCCGGACTGGATGTACGTCTTGATATTCTCGCAGCCGAGGTTCGCCATCAGCAGCTTGAATTCGCTCATGGGTAGCTTGCCGGTCCCCCCGACGTTGATGCCCCGCAACAACCCGACGTAGGTGCTCATGCCCGGGACGTTAGTAGCTAGACCGTTTGCACCTCGAAATATCAGTGATACAAACCCGCCGCCGTTTGCGTTAGGTTGCTCGTCGGCTCCCAGTGCGGGGAGCCCAGATGGCAACACGAGGGTAATAAGAATGTCTTCACTACGCACGAAGTGGCTCGGACTCGGGCCAGCCAACCAGACCTATGCGTTCAGATCTCGGTAGGCGGCGGCGAGCCGCTGGTAGGTAGCCACGCCATCAGCCTGCCGCTCGATCTCGTCGGCGGTGAGTTCACGTACTGGCTTGGCGGGGATACCCATCGCCAGGGTCCAATCCGGAATGGACTTGCCTTCCGGGAGTACCGAACCAGCTGCGAGCCAGGAGCCCTCTCCCATCACGGAGTTGTCGAGCACCCGGGCTCCGATACCAACGAGACAGTGATCTCCTACATCGGCACCATGTACGACGGCAGCGTGACCGACCGTGACGTCATCGCCAATACGACAAGGGATGCCCTCGTCGCAATGCAACACCGAGTTGTCCTGGATATTCGTCCTCGCCCCGATGCGAATCACGTCGAACTCGGCACGCACGACGACGCCAAACATGATCACCGCGTCGGGTCCGACCGTCACCTGCCCATGCAGTTGGGCGCTCGCGGCAACGTACGCCGATGGGTCGATGATGGGTTGCGGTAAAAGTAACGGATCCACTGCCCCAAGAGTACCTGGACCGTCAAGACGCCGAGGCCACCGACACGTCGGCGACCGGAACGGTCAGTCCTGCCGAAAACATGCCATTCGTAACGTTGAGCTAGCTTGACATTCGGATTGACAATTGTGAGGAGAATCGTGGAGCTAGCACTACAGACGTCCGGCAACTACGAGACCGTCAAGTTGGCGGCCCGATGGTCAGAGAGCGCTGGCTTGGGGGCCATTGCCCTTCCCGATCACTACCTCATGTCGACGGTGGAGGAAGCCAGACCGGCTTATGACGCGCTCATCCAGTTCGCCGGCCTCGCCCGGGAAACCGAAACCATCGAATTGGTCGTGTTGGTTTCGCCGATCACGTTTCGCCATCCTTCTGTGTACGTAAAGACGGCAGTCACGCTGGCCGACATGTCGGGGGGTCGCTTCAAATTGGGCTTGGGAACCGGGTGGATGGACGCCGAACACGAGGTCTTCGGGATCCCGTATCCCGAACGGGCCGAACGTTTCGAACATCTCGAGGAAGCCCTCGCCTATTGCCAGGCTGCGTTTGATCCAACCAACCCTGGCTACACAGGCGACCGATATCAGCTCAAATCATTCGACGTTCAACCGATGACACCGGTGCCGCTGCTCGTTGGCGGTTTCGGGCCGCACAAGACCCCCCGTCTCGCTGGCCTCTATTGCGAGGAGTTCAATGTTTACTCGGGTCCGATCGACGACATGCGTATCCGGATCGAGCGGGCGAGGGAAGCCGCGGTCGGAGCAGGACGATCAGACGATGGCCTTTTCATCAGCACTGCCTGCCCACCGATTGTCGGCCAAACCGAGAAAGCGTATCGAGCTGCCCTCGAAGACGCCGTGCCCATCATGGGAAAGGAAACGGCCGACGACCTCCACGACCTACTGGAACGCCGCGGTTTTCCGCACGGAACTCCCGACCAGGTTGCCGACATCCTGGGACAGATGGAAGAGATCGGCGTTGAAAGATGGTACGTGCAGGCTCGACTGGAAACGGTGAGCGAGGAAACGCTGGACGGCTTGTTCACCTGCCTCCGCTGACGGCCGGCTAGCCGGACCGTGGTTGAGTCGCCTTCGACTTGGGTTTGATCTCAAGAACCCCGGCCAGAACCGCTCCAACGAAGGCCGAAAGCGGAATCCATAACCGGGTCGCTCCTTCGGCATTTGATAGCCCGAGCGTCACCGTGGCTGCCAGGGCCATTGCGAAAATGGCGATCCCGAATCCGAGGGCCACCGGATGACGGCTCACCTGGCGGGCGCTTCGATGCTCAAATCGCCGAAAGAGCAAAACCAGCGGCAGCGTGATCACAATAAGAATGGCGATCCAGATGGGACGCGTCGCCCACCATTCGGCGCTCAACGGCACGGCTTTCAGCAGACCTTGGGCGAACGACAGCGATACGAGAACGAGGAGGACCATGGCCGTCATGTGCCACAGGTAGACGCTCATCGTGAAGCCGTTTGCCAAGATAACCACCGACCAGGGCGTTTCCTTCTTGAGCCAACGTTCCAGGGTGGGGGTCATGCCGGCGAGCCAGCCCGCCTGGAACATGGCCAGGGCCAACAAGGCGACCGTCGGTGGCGAGTTGTTGCTCATCTCCCGGGCTCCGTCGACGCCAACCATCGCCACCGAATACGGCCCGACCTGCGTCAGCAAAACCAACAAACCGAGACCAGCTGCTGCGATCAGCCAACCAGTGCGAGGCTTGGGGCGGCGATCCCATCCGTGACCAAGTTGGTGAATGGTAAGCCAAACGACGAGGAAGTTGAGATAGCCGACATAGGGAACGTCGAACCCGATGCGCAAAACATCAATGACGATCGCCAGCCCGACACCAAACGCCACCGACTTGAAGCCCCAGCGTTCCCAGGCGGCAAACGTGAAGGGTGCGGCGACGACGGCCATGAGATACACGGCCAAAAACCACATCGGAATGGTTGCGGCGATGGTTCCGACCCGCAGCATCCCTGGATCAATGAAGCGCCCGAGGGCGAACACGCCGAGGCTCCACACTGCGATCACCGGAAGCGTCGGGGTGATGAGTCGTTGCGCCCGCGATGCCAGCCACTCACGGCGGGGCGTACCGGCCCGATTGGCGGCCGAAATCGAACGTACATTGGAAAACCCACCGGCCAGGAAAAAGAGCGGCATGACCTGGAGGATCCACGTGACGTATTGCAGGATCCGGCTTTCGGCGAGAGCGTCACCGAATTCGGCTTCGCCCAGCGTGTTGATCCACACCAGAGCCATCAACCAGTGGCCGAATACCACGACCAGCATGGAAGCAATGCGAATGAAGTCAATGCTTCGCAAACGATCGTCCGGGGTCTGGCGGGCAATCTCGCGGGGTCTCGACATCACACTCATGCGATGCACCCGGAGCACATTTGTTGGTTGACCGTCATCGTGGGACCTTCCGTCACGTACGCGCTTGGGCGTGTGCGCAGGTTACCGGCGACTATCCCGGACACCTAGTGATTGGCGTGGGGGATCCCCCTGGATTGCAACCCAGGGTTAAACCCAGGGTTCCTACCCCCGGAATCCGTTAGGTACCGCCCCGAGAACAGCCCAGGGTTGGTAGCAGAACCCAGGGTTCCAGCTAATGGGTGATCAGCGGCGGGCGATGAGGACGCGGAAGTCGCCAAGTCCTCTCGAGTGGAGCAGCGTCTCGGCTTCGTTTTTGCGACTCCGGACGATCAACCGCTGCATCGGGTCGCCATCGCGAGCAAGCGCCAGCTCCTCCTGTCGCAGTTCACTGAGCCTGGCACGCAACCCGAACCGGGTGAGGAAGTCCTCCTGCCGTTCGAGGGTGGACTCCCAGCCGAGCTCGCTACACAGAGCAAGCAATGATGAGAAGTTCACGTCGGCGGTGATGTCGGTTTCTCCAGGAAAGGCCAAGGGGTCTGGCCCCAGATGATGAGATCGGTAGGTGCGCAGTGTCCCGAAGCTGCGCCTCGGAGCGAGCGCCTCGGCAGTGTCGCCATAGTCAATGATGCAGACGGCGCCAGTTTCGATACGACCGAGCAGGTCCCGGAACCAGGCATCACCCAACACATGGGCCTCGACCATCCCCCCCATCGGAACATCGCCGCCGAACCGATTGACCCAGTCGGCGACTTCGTCGCGAAGGGGAGCGGCCACCAAACACAGATCCTCACCATCGACCCCGATCCATCGTTCCTCCCACCCGGCCTCGGTTCGCACGGCAAGGGCGACGGGAAAATTGTCGAGAAGTTCGTTGGCGATCACCACGGTCGGACCGTCAAACGGTACGTCGTCGAGTGATGGCACCACTCGATCCTCGCCAACCACGTAACTAGAAGCGATCTGAGCGGCCATCGAGATCTCCACAGCCCAAGCTTCGGCCGGAACCACCTCAAGGAGGGCCTTCAAAAGCGAGCCGGATCCTGCCCCAACCTCCACGACCCTGGGAACCGCCCCGAGCCGATCAGCTTCGGCTGAGACGAAGGCCCCCAACGTTTCACCGAAAAGCGGAGAAACCTCAGGACTGGTGAGGAAGTCGCCCGCCTTTACCGAGCGCAATGCGTCGCCAACGAAGAACCCACCGGATCCATACAGCGCCCGTTCCTGGAACTCCTCGAAAGGGATCGGCCCGGTTCGGGATATGACTTCCACCAACTCGGATCTGATGGTCATTGAGGCTCCGGTATCGTAAACGACGGGCTCGGGTTCATTTCGTACTCTACGATCGGCCGCGCCCCGAATCCGCAACCAGCGCAGCCAAATGGCCGTCAGGCCTGGCGACTAACGCGGGACGAGGATCAAAGCAGCCAGCGGTGGCAAGGTAACCGACAGGTATCCGTCCTCGGCTACCAGCGGCCCCGACTGCATGACACCCGACCCGCCGTAGCGGGCGTTGTCGGTGGTGATGATCTCCTCCCATCCCCCGTCAACTGGCACCGGCAAGCGATAATCGTGTTGGACCTGGGGCGTGAAGTTGAAAACAGCGACAGCAACGTCGTCACCGTCAGAACGAGACCAGGCCAGAACCGAGCGGTCTGCGTCGTCGGCCATCAACCAGGCGAATGATCCAGGCTCGTGATCGCCCTTATGCAGCGACGGGCGGTCGCGGTACAGACGGGCCAGGTCCGAAACCAGGGCCAGAATCCCCGCATGAGCCGGGTCGTCGAGGACATCCCAGTCGAGCTGACCGGCGTCGTCCCACTCGGACACCTGGCCGAACTCTCCGCCCATGAACAGCAGTTTCTTGCCCGGTTGGGTGAATTGCTCGGCGAACAGGAGCCGTAGGTTGGCGAAACGCTGCCAATCGTCACCGGGCATCCTGGTCAGCAACGAACCTTTCATATGCACTACTTCGTCGTGGCTGAGTGGCAGCGTGTAGTTCTCGGAGAACGCGTAGACGGCCCGGAAGGTGATCTCCCCGTGGTGATGCGACCGGTAGATCGGGTCACGGCCAAGATACTGAAGCGTGTCATGCATCCAACCCATATCCCACTTGTAGTCAAAGCCAAGCCCCCCGACGTAGGTGGGTGATGACACCATCGGCCAGGCAGTTGACTCTTCTGCAAACGTAGCGACACCCGGAAAGCCGGTGTGGATGGTGTCATTGAACTGGCGGAGGAAGTCGATCGCCTCCAGGTTCTCGCGTCCTCCGTAGCGATTGGGCACCCATTCGCCGTCATTGCGGGAATAGTCGAGGTAAAGCATCGAGGCCACCGCATCGACCCGCAGACCGTCGACGTGAAAGCGCTCGCACCAGGCTGCCGCGCTAGAAAGCAGAAAGCTCCTGACCTCGGGCCGCCCCAAATCGAAGACGTACGTGCCCCAGTCGGGATGTTTGGCCTTGCGCGGATCGGCGTATTCATACAGCGGCCCACCATCGAACTCGACCAGTCCGTGGCCGTCAATCGCAAAGTGAGCTGGCACCCAGTCCACGATCACGCCGATCCCCGCCCGATGCATCTGGTCGATCAGGTACTTGAAGTCTTCGGGTTTCCCCCACCGCGAGGCCGGCGCAAACCAACCGATGGGCTGATAACCCCACGATCCACCGAAAGGATGCTCGTTTGGCGGAAGGAACTCGACGTGGGTAAATCCCATTCCGGTGATGTGTTCGATGAGCGGGGCGGCAAGTCCCCGGTAGCCAATCAGCTCACCATCGTCGGTACGCCAAGATCCGATGTGCATCTCGTAGATCGAAACCGGACCATCGTGGGCGGCGCCCCGACTCTGCATCCACTCGTCATCGGACCAGCGGTACTCGTCCCACCACAGCCGGGTATTGCGCTCGGGGGCCACCTCCCACCAGGCACCGTACGGGTCAGATTTATCGACCGCAACGCCGCCCGAGTAGATCTTGTAGTGATATCCGTCTCCGACCTGACCGCCGGCAACGGTGCCTTCCCAGATGCCGTCGCGGGGGTGGAGCGGGACTTCGTCCCATCCGGTCATGTCCCCGAGCACCGTGACCCGGGTCGCCGCCGGAGCCCACACTGCAAACGCGACCGCCGGTTGGCGGTCAACCGTGGTCCGATGAGCCCCCAAAAACCTATGCGCTCCGGCATGGCTGCCGTTCCTGAATCGTTGCAAGTCGGTGGACGTCGCCGGTTTCCACGCCTCCATCTGAGCGGGGCCGACTTCGGCGGGGGACAACCGGGTGGTCGTGCTTTTGGGCGACCAGTCGGAACTACTCATTTGGAAGCTCCGTTCGGTTGCTCCTCGGCAATGTTGGCAATCGGTCCACCCTGATTGATGATCGGGTTACGAATGATACCGATGATCCTTCCGTTGACCGGCGACAACACCCTGAGACTCTTTCCAGGAGACGTATCCCCGATCCGCCCGATCACGTCACCCTTGGCGACCAGGTCGCCCAGCTTGGCCTCGAGACGCAAGACGCCTGATCGTCTCGCTCGAACCCACTTGGCGGATCGTGACCAGAAGATCTCGTGGTCTGGTTTGGGTGCGTTCTCGATCATCCCCTTGTGGGCGAGCACCCTGAGAGTTCCATCGACGCCAGCATTGATCATGTCGGGCTGAAACCGGTGGGCCTGGCCACCCTCAAACAAGAGAACCTTGCGCGTATCGTCGGATGCGGCACCCCGCAGCGAACCATCACGGAGTCGGGCGTGAAGGGCAACCGGCGGAGCGAAGACCTCCGTGAGCGCGCGCACTTCGGCATCGTCCATGTTGCCCCGAATCTGCGGAATATTGCCGCGATGGCCGGTGCCGGTGTGGAAATCAATCCCGAGCTCACAATGGTTCGCCACCGTCGTCATGAACAGGTTGGCAATGCGCGAAGCCAGCGACCCCCGCGGTGACCCGGGAAAGTGGCGGTTCAGGTCACGACCGTCGGGTAGGTATCGGGACTCGTTGACAAACCCCAGCACGTTGACGACCGGCACAGCAATGATCGTCCCTCGCAAGGCCTTGGCGGAGATTTCACCAAGCAACTGGTGCACGATCTCGACACCATTGAGTTCGTCGCCGTGGATGGCGGCCGACAGGAAGACGACGGGACCGTCCTCGATTCCATTCAGAACCGTGATCGGCAATGACAGCGAGGATCCCGTCGGGAGTTTCATCAACGGAATCTCCAGGGTCTTTCGGTACCCGGAAGAGATCTTGACCCCGGCAATCTCAAAACGGGGACGACGTGGCCTACTGGCCATTGGCTACCTCCGCGACTACCTCGAGCCATTCAATGATGCGGTCCGCGACGTCGATGCCGGTGGTGTTTTCGATGCCTTCGAGGCCCGGTGAGGAGTTAACCTCAAGGACGACCGGCCCCCGGTCGGCCTGAAGAAGGTCGACTCCTGCCACCCCGAGCCCCATGATGCGAGTGGCGTCGACTGCCAGCTTTTGTTCTTCCGGGGTCAGATCCACGGGAACCGCCTTGGCGCCTCGATGCAGGTTCGAACGAAACTCCCCGACCGGGGCGATGCGACGCATCGCCGCCACCGCTTGACCCCCAACCACAATCACCCTGGTGTCGGCACCGTCGGACTCTTCGATGTATTCCTGAACCAGGATGTTGGCATCGAGCTGGCGGAAGGCTCCGATGACCGATTCGGCGGCTTTGCGGGTTTCGGCGAGCACCACCCCGAGTCCCTGGGTACCTTCGAGCAACTTGATCACGACCGGCGGTCCACCGACCGCTTCAAGCAGCAAGTCGATGTCCTGGATGTTGTGGGCAAACCCGGTGACGGGCATGGGCACTCCGGCGTGGGCGAGCAATTGCATGGAGTGCAGCTTGTCGCGGGACTGCTCGATCGCCACCGAACCGTTGGCGGTGGGGGTCCCCATCATTTCGAACTGTCGAACCACAGACGTGCCATAGAACGTGTGACTGGCGCCAATCCTCGGGATGACCGCGTCGAAAGAGAGTCGATTACCCCGAAGGATCACCTCAGGACGAGCTGAGGTGATGTCCATGTAGGCCCGGAGATAGTCGACGACCGCTACGTGGTGGTCGCGGCGCTTGCCGGCCTGAACGAGCCGGGCCGTCGAATAAAGCGACGCGTTCCGCGAGAGAATCCCGATATGCATGATGGGGGTTCTTGCCGATCTAATCCGCAGGAGGCGCCTTCGGGGTGAGAAACGGCATCATCGAGCGCAACTTGGCACCTACCCGTTCGATTTCGTGATCCTGCTCGGAACGACGCATGGTCACGAGACCGTCGCCTCCTCCCCGAGTCTCCGCAATGAATTCGCGGGCGAAGTCGCCGTTCTGAATCTCGGTCAAGATCGACTTCATCACTTCTTTGGTCTCAGGAGTAACGATGCGTGGTCCCCTCGTGTAATCACCGTATTCGGCGGTGTCAGAGATCGAGTAGCGCATCCACGACAAGCCGCCTTCGTACAGGAGGTCCACGATCAGCTTGAGCTCATGCAAGGTTTCGAAATACGCCGACTCGGGTTGATAGCCGGCTTCGACCATCGTCGAAAAGGCCGCCTTGATCATCTCGGACACGCCCCCGCACAGGATGACTTGCTCGCCGAACAGGTCAGTTTCGGTCTCCTCCTTGAATGTGGTCTCAAGGATGCCGGCCCGGGCGCCACCAATGCCCCAGGCATACGACAAACCAAGGTCATGTGCGGTGCCCGAGGCATCTTGATGAACGGCGATCAAGCACGGCACTCCCGAGCCTTCTGTGTAGGTTCGGCGCACGAGGTGTCCCGGGCCTTTGGGAGCAACCATCACGACGTCGACAAACTCTGGCGGGACGATCTCGCCGAAATGGATGTTGAAGCCGTGCGCGAAAAAGAGGGCGTCGCCCGGTTCGAGGTTCGGGGCGATCTCGGTGGTGTAAAGGTCGGCCATATGCTGGTCGGGCACCAGCATCATGACAACATTGGCGACCTTGGCCGCTTCGACCGGAGTTAGCACGGTCAGGCCGGCTTCCTCGGCCTCAACCCGACTGCGCGACCCTTCCCGGAGACCGACGACAACTTTCACGCCTGACTCATGCAGGTTGCGGGCATGCGCGTGACCCTGGCTGCCAAACCCGATTATCGCCACGGTTTTGCTCGAGATGATCGAAGCGTCCGTGTCGCTCTCATAAAACAGCGTTGCCATGTTGTGCTCTCCTTGCCGATATGCCACTGCGAGTATCGCTGGGAACCCGCCAGGAATCAAAGCCACCCGAGCCTGCCATAAAATCCCACACCCCGGGTCGGGCATTCGGATACGATGGGGCTACCGAGGAGGCTTGGCGGTTGCGGATCTCGGGCGCCCAGACGACAAGGGAGAACTGTATGCCGACGCGAGTCGAAGTCGATATCCAGATCGACCGTCCGACAGACGAAGTCTTCGCCTACCTGTCCAATTTCGAAAACAACCCTCGCTGGCAAAAGGGAATGGACACTTGCACGATCACGTCAGATGGCGAATTTGGCGTTGGATCAACGTACGATCAGGTCGCCCACATGGCGAATCGCCAAGTATTGTCATCGTTCAAGGTGATCGATTACCAACCCGGCCGTCGCGTCAAAGCGACGACCACCACCTCAAGCTTCCCGATCACCTTTACCCGAGTCGTAGATCCGCACGAAGGGGGCTCACGAGTTCGTGCGATCATTGAGGGCGACGCCACCGGGTTCTTCAAGCTCCTCAGCCCCATCATCAACGTGATGGTTCGCCGCTCCATCGGTGCCGACTACGAACGCCTCAAACATCTGCTTGAGAACCAGCCTGACTGAGCAGTCTCACCAGGCTCCTCCACCGCCGCCACCGCCGCCACCTCCGCCGCCGCCTGAGAATCCGCCGCCCCCGCCTGACGACGATGGCGGGGCGAACGCACCGGACAGGGCAGATTCGATCCCTGAGATGGCGTTGCTCGAATGTCCACCCGAATAACCGTGGCTGCCGTACCAATACACGCTGGAGGTCTGCTCCAGATCTTGTGGGGCGTACAAGCGAGCGGCCTCGAGCACGTCGTCGGCAACGCCGAGCGCTATCCCGTAAACCAGATACTCCTCCCACAAACCCAGCGAGAGCGCCGGGGCTTCGTGGAGACGGCTGAAATCTTCGAGGTATCGCCGAAACGCTTTCCATCGCTCGTTCAGGAGGGCGCCCTGTTGGGTCCGGCGCACCCAGAGCTTGGTGCGGCCAGCCAGCACGGCACTCACAGCCACCCCGAAGATCCCGAAGGCGAAGAAACCAACCTGCATGAGCGACTTGGCCTCGAACGAGAGCCGCGTTCCGAGCGCCCAGGGCAGCAACCACGCCCCGAGGGCAGCGACCACGATGACGCCGAGGATCAGATAAACCGGGTAGCGCTTGCCGATGGTGTCGAGCAGCCCCTGGTCTTTGAGTGCAGACGATGAGGCCGATTTGAAACGTTCGTAGTCGGCATGGTTGGTCGACGGATCCTCGCGCAGCTCGCGTCGGAATTCCGTGAGAGGAACCGGTCCGTCCGCCACGATCCGATCGATGATCGACACCACGGGACGCTCATGGTTTTCTAGGGGAACCGAGTCCTTGCCGAGTCCGATCTCCAAGTCGGTGATCTGCTCCTTCTTTAGCCCGAGCCACGTCGATTGTTCGACCGTGGCCGGCGTTGCCGTGTATCGCCCCCGCCGAATGAGGTCGAAGAGCGTCGCCGTGAACCCGCGCTCGTCGACGAAACCCTGACGGGCCAGGGCATCGACCACGGCCGGCGAGGTCTTGGAGGGCGGCCCCTGCTCGTATTCACGGTCGTAGCTGACCCGGCGCTCGGCTCCGAACCACAGGTACCCTGCCAGCACGGCGATCGGATATGCGGCGAAAGCCACCAGCAAGGCAAATGCGGCGACCCGGAAACTCGCGGCCCGCTGATCCGCCGCCGCGTCCTCCGCACGTTCGTCGGCCAGGATCTCTTCCAGACCGGCGCCGGCAACGACCTTGGCGCCATCGGTCGATTGCAGAACCGACCGTGGAACGACGACCCGCAGTTCGACGAACTGACGGTTGGGCACCGAGTAGGCGACCAGGTCCGGTGACCGCCCATCTTCGCCGAGCGAAGTCCGACCATCCACATCGGTTGGATGACCGAACACGAGAACCTCATCTCCTGACTCAAGATCAGCCGATAGGAAGCGAGCTCGCAGTTCGCTCACCCCCACGTCCCATTGATCTCCCCACACCTGCAAGTTCACGTCGACGACGTCGTCATAGGCCACAGCCAACCCGGTAAAGGCATACGTGACGGTGAACGTCCGGTCCTCATTGGTAGCGCGATAATGCCAGACCACCCGCATCACCGAACCGCGATCCTCGACGCCAAACGTTCCTGGAATGTCCGACGACCCCAACTCCGTCGACGCCCCGGGGAGATACTCAGTCCCCCGCTCCGACACCGTGACCTGCGTGACCGCCTCACCGCCGCGAACGGGTATGTCGCGATAGGCGCCCTGGAAGGATCCGCTGAATGAAAAGGTCAGGTTCTCGGTGACGAAAACGGTGCCGTCACTTGAAAGCTCGACTGTGACATCGACGTCCGGAAACCAGAACGATTTCGACTGGGCCTCAGCAGGTATCGATAACGACACCGCCAAGAGCAGCAGGGATGCTCCAACCGCGAGAAGCGATCGTTTCAGAAGTCCACCTGCGGGGCGCTCCGCTCGTCGCCGGACGCTTCAAAATACGGCTTCGGGCGAAACCCGAGCAACGCGGCAACCAGGTTCCTCGGCACGGTCTGAACGGCGTTGTTATAGGTGAGTACGGCATCATTGTAGATCTGGCGGGCGATGGCGATCTTGCCTTCGGTTTCCGCAAGCTCCTGCTGCAACGACTGGAAATTTGGGGCCGCTTTGAGTTCCGGATAGGCCTCGGCCAACGCGAAGAGCTGCCGGAGGGCTCCCGTCAACATGTTTTCGGCTTGGGCCTGGCTCTCGACGGTCGTGGCCGCCTGCGATGCCGCTCGCGCCTCGACCACCGCCTCGAATGTGGCTTTCTCGTGGCTCGCATAGCCTTTGACGGTTTCGACGAGGTTCGGGATCAGGTCGTACCGGCGGCGTAGCTGCACATCGACCTGGCCCCAGGCGTTATCTACCCGGTTTCTGGCACGGACGAGCCCGTTGTAGATCCAGACAACGAACGCGAGCACGATGACAATGGCAGCAATGAGATAACCAGTCCCCTTCATGTCGCCGAGCCTATCGGAAAAGTTACCGGGCTGATGCCGGGAAACCGGAGCTTTTCTCTCTCACTCGAGATCGTCGGGGAAGGTGATCTTGCGGTTGGTGGCGTCTGCATAAACCAGGGCGATATCCACGTCGCTGTGCTCGCGGATCAGCGAGGCGGTATCGGCGGCTTCAAAGCCCGGAGCACGATCGAAGGCCTCCAGCAACCCTGCGGCCCGGAACACCTGAGGCGTCTGAACGCAGACGCGCCCGTGGCCAGGTAGCTCATACGTCGCCGAACCGTCCTGGGATCCGGATCCCTTCAGGATCGGGTAGCCAGGCACCGCTCCCCCCACGAGCCGGGCAGTATGGACGAGTTCGGTGACCAGCGCAGCCTTTAGGAACGGGCGGGCACCATCGTGAATCGCGACGACGTCTACTTCGCCCAGTTCAATGTTGGGGCGTAGCGCTTCGAGGCCGGATCTTTCGGATTCGGTCCTTGACCGGCCACCGGCCGCGTGCCGGACGGCGATACCAGCCACCACGGGGGCCAGCAGGTCGGCGTCCTCTGGCCGGGAGACCACGACCACCGTCCCGAACAGTGGAGACAACGTTTCGAGCGACCACCTGAGAACCGGTTTGCCGTCAAGTTCGCGGTAGACCTTGTTTACCGGTCCCCCGAAACGGGTACCGGACCCTCCGGCCACAATGATCGCTGCTGCTCGTTGATCCATGGACGTACCCTAAGGGAACAGCCGAACCAGGCGTTATCCGCCCGTGATGATGCTGGCGACCGTGTCGCCGAAGTACGCCGAGATCGGCGGATAGATGCCGGCCACGATCACGAACACCCCGGCGATGACCATGGCCAGTTGCAGGGACCGACTTTGTGGTGGGTCTCCTGGCACGAATCCTTCGGGGACCGGATCGAACCACATCGCTTTGACCACCCGTGCGTAGTAGTAGAAGGCCACGACGGCATTCAAAGCGGCGATCGCGGCCAGGACGGCAGTCCAGATCGACCCGCCGCCGATGGCCGCGGAGAACATGACCAGTTTGGCGTACCAACCGGCCAGTGGAGGGATGCCGGCCAGCGACAGGAAGAAAATGAGCCCAAAAAGTGCAATGCCCGGCTGGTACGTTCCCAGCCCGGCCCACCGGTTGATATCACCCGACCGGGTGTACCGGGCTCCGGCAATGACTACCGCGAAGGCTCCGAGGTTCATGAACGTGTAAATCGCGATGTAGGTCACGGTGGCGCTGAATGCCGCCGAGATAGCCCTCGGATCCGAACTCACCCCGGCCACCGCGAACGGTACGAGCATGAACCCGGCCTGAGCAATGGACGAGTACGCCAGAAGGCGGACGATGTTGGTTTGCCGCAAGGCCGTGAGGTTGCCGAGCGTCATGGTGAGCGCCGCCATGATCCATAAAGCCGGACCCCAGATGTTTGAGGCTCCCGGGAACGCAACGTAGGTCACAATCAACATGCCGACGAACCCGGCCGCCTTCGAACTGACCGACATATACGCAGTGACCGGAGTCGGCGCTCCCTCGTAGGTGTCTGGCGCCCAGAAATGGAACGGAACCGCCGAGATCTTGAAGGCAAAGCCGACCATGATGAAGAGGATGGCCATGATGAAGGCCGGCGTCTCTGACATTCCGACGGACGCCTGGCGAATTCCATCGAAATCGACCGAACCGGTCAGGCCGTACAGGAATGACATGCCGTACAGCAGGATCGCCGCCGACAAAACACCAAGCAGATAGAACTTGAGCGAAGCCTCGTTGGATTTGACGTCACCTTTACGCCAGCCGGCCAACAGGAACAGCGGACCGGAGACCAATTCGAGGCCGACAAACAACAGGATGAGATCACGAGCCGATGCCATCACGACCGAGCCGAGGATCGAGGCAAGCAGCAGGAAGTAATACTCCCCCTGGTAGTACCGGTCGGATTCGATGTAGCTCACGGACATGAGCACGACGATGTACCCGGCAATGACGAACAAGCCTTTGAGAATCAGTGAAAAATCGTCGACCACGTAGGACCCGTCGAGCATCGAGCGGGATCCGTCGTCGCTCACGAGGAGGAAGGCGATCGGGAGGGCGGTGACCGTAAGACCGAGAACTGACAATACCGCTGTCCAGTACTTCTGGGCGTGCGGCAGCACGATGTCGGCGGTCAGTACCGCCATCACCGTCACAGCCAGAGCAAGCTCCGGCGCGAGTGCCAGGTAGTCGAGCGTCGGTCCCATCCGTTATGCCAGATTCTCGAGAAGGGTATCTACGAGTTCTTTGACGGCGCCGTTCGTCGAGCCGAGCACGATCTTCGGATACACGCCGATGGCGACCGTTGCGATCAACAACGGGACCCAGGCGGCCATCTCGTAACGATCAACGTCGTGGAACTCGTGACCGGCCCATTCTTCGCTCGGTTCTCCGAGGTTGACCTTCTGCAACATCCAGAGCAGGTATCCGGCCGTGAGGACGGTACCGATGGCGCCGATGACCATGGCGGTCTGGAACAGGCCGACGGGAAGCCCGGCCGCCGGTTTGAACGCCCCGAGCAGTGCCATAAATTCGCCCCAGAAGCCGGCCAGACCGGGCAACCCGAGCGAGGCCATCGCGATGAAGCCGAGAATAAAGCCCATCTTGGGCATCAGGGTGGCGTTGCCACCCAGGCGGGCCATGTCGCGGGTGTGATAGCGGTGGTGCATCGAGCCGGCGACAAAGAAGAGCATGCCGGTGATGACGCCATGCGCGACCATCCCGATGATCGCCGCGTTGATGCCGGCTTCGGTCAACGTCGAGATGCCGAGCATGACGAAACCCATGTGCCCCACCGAGGAGAACGCAATC
>Ga0224496_10000414_pt1 | contig 30018 bp, 29 predicted proteins | sample SF_Jul11_sed_USG_2_FD_168127 | JGI IMG/M metagenome (GOLD analysis project Ga0224496, IMG submission 168127) | Sediment microbial communities from San Francisco Bay, California, United States - SF_Jul11_sed_USGS_8_1 | ecosystem: Environmental > Aquatic > Marine > Sediment | place: USA...
CGCAAGCGTGCCGGCGACAACGGCGGCCGTGTCTTCGTCCGACAAGTGATCTCGCCCGAGGTCGGGAAACGTTTCCCGCATGCCCATGGTGGCCTCTCCGCCGATAATGCTGGTTTGGGGGGTAATGGCCGAACTCGACGAAGTCTCATCAGGCGGACTGCCAACGACCGTGGTCGTGGAAGAAGTCGCCCCGCATGCGCCCAGGAATAGTGTCAAGACGAGGCCAACGATGATCAGCCGCCGCATCGTCATCCGAGCACTGCCGGTCCCTCGACAAGAAGGCGCTCCAAGGTTGCCTCGTCAATGACCGGGACCCCGAGCTCTTCCGCTTTGGCCAATTTGGACCCGGCGGCCGCGCCTGCCAGCAAAGCCGTCGTTTTCTTTGAAACGGATCCGACTACTTTGGCACCGTTCGCTTCCAGGGCCGCCTTCGCCTCGTCGCGAGTAAGTCCATCGAGGGATCCAGTGATAACGAACGTCATACCAGCCAACAGGTCGCTGGTGCCGCCTTCGGGTTCCGGATCGGTCAGCCGCACCCCACCGGCACGGAAGGCCTCGATGAGCGCTCGGTTTTCGTCCTGGGAAGCCCACTCGACCCAGGCGGCCGCGATCTTGCTGCCGATGCCATCCAATCCCGAAAGCTCCTCTTCGGTTGCTTCCATGAGTCGATCCATGTCTCGGTACGTTCGAGCAAACTCCTTGGCAGCAGCCGGGCCGACATGGCGGATTCCCAACGCGATGATGAGTCGGGCAAGCGGTCGATCTCGAGCCGCCTCAATGCCGGCCATCAAGTTATTCACCGAGACCTCACCCCACCCTTCGATGCCGGCAAAATCCTCAGGCGTTAGCCTGAAGATCCCCGCCGGACCGGCGATGAGCTTGCGGTCGATGAGAAGCTGAATCGTCTTGTAGCCCATTCCGTCGATGTCCATCGCCGAGCGACCCGCGAAGTACGCCAGCCACTCCTGCAGCCGGCTCGGGCATTCCAGGCCGCCCGTGCACCTGGCGACCGCCTCGCCCTCTGGCTTTACGATGGCGTATCCACAGAACGGGCATTCCGCTGGCATCGTCCATTCGGTTTCTTGGCCGGTCCGGAGAGACGGAACCGGCCCGACTACCTCGGGAATGACGTCTCCGGCTCGACGGACCACCACGGTGTCGCCGATGAGGACGCCCTTGGCTTTGACCTGGTCGGCGTTATGCAGCGTGGCCATCCCGACGTTGGCCCCTCCTACGAAGACCGGCTCAAGCACCGCAAATGGGGTTACGGCCCCGGTGCGACCAACGTTGATGGCAATATCTCGCAGGATGGTGGTCTGTTCCTCGGGCGGAAACTTGTACGCAATGGCCCAGCGCGGTGCCCGAGCGGTATAGCCGGCCTGTTGTTGGTCGGCCAGGGCATCGGCTTTGATCACCACTCCGTCCGTCTGATAGTCCCGGGCATGGCGAGTCTTGTCAGCTTGCTCAACGAATGCCTTGACGCCGTCGAGGTGAGGTACAGCTTGGGAGGCAGGATTGACCTTGAAGCCAAGGTCACCGAGATACCCCATCGACTCGGTATGGGTCGCCAGATCGGGGCCTCCCCGGATTACACCGATCTGATAGACCCAAATGGAGAGCTTCCGAGCGGCGGTCATCGCCGGGTCTTTTTGCCGCACGGAACCAGCGGCGGCGTTACGGGGGTTGGTGAACAGTCGGTCATTCGCGGCAATTTGGCGCTCATTGAGTTCGTCGAAGGCCGCCGCCGGCATGTAGACCTCTCCGCGCACTTCGAGCAGTTCGGGAGCCTCGCCAAACAGGCGCAACGGAACCGCCTCGATGGTGCGCAAGTTGGCGGTGATGTCTTCTCCGGTGGTGCCATCACCACGAGTTGCTCCCCGAACGAAAGCGCCTTGCTCGTAGACGAGCGACACCGCCAGGCCATCGATCTTCAGTTCACACGCATAGCCCACCGGTGGCCTGCCAAGAACCCGCTCAAGGCGCGCTTCCCAGGCGTCGAGGTCCTCTCCGGTTTCGGCGTTGTCAAGCGAGAACAGCGGTTCCAGGTGATGAACCGGCATGAATAGGGCCGATACGTCATAGCCAACCCGCTGGGTCGGCGAGTCGGGGGTGATCAGGCCTGGATGATCCGCTTCGAGCGCCTCCAACTGGCGATACATCACGTCGTACTCGGCGTCGGAAACTTCCGGCGCGTCGAGCACGTAATAGCGGTGGGCGTGGTAGCGCAGTTGGTCGCGCAGCTTCTCGAGGTCGTCCATCGTCGGTTGTGGTTCAGCGTCGGGCATCGTGCGACAGGCTACCTGTGCCGAGAGTTCGAGACCATCAGACAGTGGCCACGTCGAAGGCGTCAAAGACGGGATCCACCGTCAACATCGCCATCTGCTCGATCTGGGCCTGGGCGACCGACATTCGATCAAACGGATCTCGGTGGTGCAACCCCAAGGCGCCGGCCACTTCTGCGGGCTGAGCGGCGACCGGAAGCAGGCCAAATTCGGCGGCCAGACGCGACTCGGAAATCGGAGCTGAGAAGCGGGGCTTGCCCAGGCTTTGCTTGATTCCAATCTCCCAAACGGTCGCTGCGCTCACCCACACGGTCGTCTCCGGATCAGCCGACGGCGCTACGTGGTCGGGTCGGATGCGGCGCGAAACAGAAGCCACCACAACCTGACGTGCGTGTCCACAAGGATTCTCAACTGTCCAGGTCACCGTTTTCGTAATACGTCTCGAACTCGGGGAGTGGGTCGTCAAAGCCCTCAAGGATCTCAATCTTCCCTTCAGGCCGGGTTTGCGGGCTGGATCTGCTTGGACAGCGGCGCCAGTTTGCACATAGGTTCACCCGCCTTCGTAATGATGATCTCTTCGCCGGCAGCCGCCCGGGCGACCAGTTTCGAGAAATGGGTCTTGGCCTCGTGTATGTTCACCATGGTCAAAACCGTGTTAGTCCGACTTCGCCCACCTATGGCTAGCCGACGTGGCGAAGGCGCAGCTGTTCGAGCCAATCCGGTTCCCCCAAGTCGAAGGTGAGTTGTTGCCGTTCCACCTCGGTTACCTGCATCCCGAGGCCATCCACGATCAGGCCAGCAAGTACTTGACCGACCGTCTCGTGTTGCTCACGGGCCAAATCCATGACTCGAGAGCGAACTTCGTTCGATAACACCACATTTGGTCGCCACATAATTAGTACCCCTTTCTCATGCCAGCATGTCATCCGGGTGTGACAAAAACGGCAGGGATTTCCGATCACCGTCAGTTCCAGCTCCGAACATACGTTCGATTATAGAACAATCTCGTGATTAGGTTCCGAAGATCTTCGGAAACCAACAGTCGGGCGAGGTTGGTTGACCAGATCAGCGAAGTCGGTCCGACAACCGACCATACCGGAGCCGCGGTGGTAGCGTCACCTGGGCCTCGTTTGTGGCCGAGAAGCCGAGAATCCTCCCGGTGAGTGAACGATCGATGAGCAATGAGCATCCGACGATCCACGATGTAGCCAAATTGGCAGGCGTCTCCAAGTCGCTTGTTTCTTTGGTTATGCGGGGTGCCCCCCAGGTGAGCGACGCCCGGCGCGCCGCCGTCAAAAAGGCCGCCGCTGAGCTGGGATATCGGCCGAACGCCGCCGCCAAACACCTCGTCCAGGGCCGCACGTTCGTCATCGGAGTCGTGGTGGCCGATCTCCACAACCCTTTCTACGCCGACATGGTCGACAGCATTGAGCAAGCTGCCACCCGCGCCGACTACCGGATCCTGATCGGATCAGGTTTTCAGTCGCCCGATCGCGAAGCGGTCGCAGTTGATACATTTCTGCAATTGCGGGTCGACGGGCTGATCCTCACCGGGTCAACCATCCCGGCATCGGACATCGAGAAAGCTGCCGAGACGGTTCCCGTCGTCCTGGCATCCCGGTCTTCTACATCCGACGCCATTGACTCGGTTGTCGTAGATGACCCGGCGGGCGCCATCATGGCCGTGGAACATCTCATCCAACTCGGACACCGACGGATCGCCCATATCCATGGTGGTGAGGGATCGGGAGCGTTGGCTCGCCGGGAGGGCTATGAGCGCGCCATGGCAGCTGCCGGACTTGGTAAACACGTCATCAGTGAGCCCGGCCGCCATATAGAACAGGGCGGCATGGACGCCACCAGGCTGCTGCTGGCCGGCCGGCATCGCCCGACAGCCATTTTTGCCTCCAACGATCTCGCCGCCTTCGGAGCACTATCGGTCGCCAAAGATCACGGTTTGAAGGTGCCCGAGGACCTGTCAGTGATCGGCTTCGACAATACTTCGATGTCGCGAATAGCGGCCATCGACCTCACGACCATCGACCAGCGCGGATCCGACCAGGCCGCCGCGGCGGTCTCGCTGCTGCTCGAGCGCCTGGAGGGCCGCACCGAAACGCGCCGCATCGTGGTCGAACCAAACCTCGTTCGCAGGTCCACAACCGCAATGGCCCGCTAGCCCCTCCCGAAACGAGTGTGCTTACGGTTCGGCATATCGAGCCTGGATGCACACTCGTCGGATAGATGTACTCTTAACGTCATGGGGACGTTTGACGATTCGACTCCGAAAGTCCGCCCCCTCGGCGAGGACACCCCGCCGACTCCTAGCCGTTCATTGCCGATCGCCGGTGCCATCTTCGTTGCAATCGTCGCCTCTTCGGCGTTCTTCCTCTCCAACGGACCGAATGACGTACCCCCGCTCCCAAGATCGCCGCTCGTATCGTTGCCGACAACCACCATCACGACCGCGTCGACCGAGGCAGCTCCACCACCACCGTCACTGTTTCCCAGCTCCGACGACCTAGAGATCAATGAAAGAACCGCCCAGCTCCTTGACGGGAGTATGGCCATCTGGGACGCCGTTCCTGAAGCTCGGGGCGATCTCGTTGCACTGATCGGTGGCCCAACCGGCACCGATCTGATACGGGTCGGAAGCGACGGGAGCGTGCTGCTCTTTGAGAAACTTAACCGCGCATCGGATGTGGCGTTCGATCGATCCGGCCGGCTCCTGGCATACACGGCCGACTCCCGAATCGTCAACGGTCCGGTGTTGTACGTCGAGTCGGTTTCGATCGCCGAGGCCGACTCGTTTGCGTGGCATACCGCCGTACCCGGACGGATTGCCTGGCTGGCGCCTGGGTCCGATGCGCAGCTGTGTTGGGCCGATATCGTCGAACCCGGCGAGTTCCCTACAGCGAACTGCGCTTCCGGTCCAGGGTTTGGGTTCCAACTCGTGGCGTTCGATGACGAGGGGTTCATTTTCATCGACCGGGCAGGGCAATCGATTGTCCGATTAGGCCAGGATCGCCAACGGGTCGCCGGTATGGCGGGCGATCACGTCATGCCCGGTCCGCGCGACCGATTGACGGTCGTGGACGGCGGGTCAGGGGCCGAAGTCATGTTCACCGTCGACGGGCGTGACTTCACCAATCCCCAGCGACTCGACTGGGCTCCCTTCAGCGCGTCCACTACCCCGGCCGTGGCGGCTTGGTCGCCATCGATGGTCTACCCCGAAATCGCTTTCCTAACTTGGAATGAAGATCACTATGAGCTTCAGGTCTACGACCTCGATGGGCGACTCAACCATGCCGTCGACATCGCCGGTATGCCTGGAGGTCTTGAGTGGGATTCAACTGGCAGATATCTCCTCATTCCCGGGACCGTCAATAACGCGCATCATCTCTACATCTACGACACGTTCGAGGAACGTCAACTCCTCGCTGACGTGCCCATGGGCGGATGGATAAACGAGGCTGTACTGGTAACGCCCACCCAGTGCACGGATGCCGACCGCATCGTTTCAGCCTGGGCGCGCCAGCTCCCGAATGGAGTGACATTGTGGCCCGCTCAGATGGTTTTGTCTCGCGACGCCTACCTGCTGGGGTTCACATTCGTGTCAGCACGAGTCATCGGCGGCAACTTCGACGGAGAAACCGCCACGTGGGCGCTTCCGAGCTTTGTTCCGGACAACGAAGCTCTCCCGGTCAGCATCATGGCGGTCAATGAAACGGCGGCGGCCCTTGGTGTCGACAACACGGCTCTGCCCGACCCCGACAGCGATTGGATAGGCGTGCATGGCGTCCTCGACAGCCAGCACTGCCTCACCAACCCGTGACCCACACTCCACAAACGCCCCTTACGACCGCTGGATCGACGCACGGTCATCTCAGGTACTCAGGGTGGCGAGCAGCTCCTCCACGTTGATCTGCCAGATGGTTTGCTCGTGATGGAGCCTGAACCCCATGGCATGGTTGATGCCCAACATGGCGGCGTTCGACTGAGCGTTCTCGGTCCGAATTCGGGTGACCTCAGGATGATCGGCTGCTATCCGCAGCACCATCTCTGCTTTGAGCCACTTGCCCAAACCGTGCCCTCGGAACTCCTTGAACACCCCGGTGTCGCCCTGCTGGCCGAGATCACGAAACGAAGGATTGATCCCCAGGTCGGTATATCCGGCCAAACGCCCCGAAGGGAGATCACGGATGGCGAACACAAATCGGGAAATGTTCCGAGCAGCCAGTTCTTCTTGCCATTCGATGACGTGATCTGCCGTGAAGACTTGATCGTTGAAGTCGAGATCACCTACCGGGGCGTCGTTCATCACGTACTGCAGTGCAACAACTTCGTCGATCATCTCGTCCGGCCATGATCCATCCACTCGCAGCAGCTCAAAGCGGTCACTTTGCGCCCGACCGGCCGCAGCCCACTCTTCCATCAACTTCAGGTCGAGGTCGGCCATCTGGAGTTCGTTGACCCCCTCGACCAGGCCAGGTTCGGCTGCCAGGTGCCGCATGAAATGGGCCCCCGCGGGGATGAATGAATTCGTATGCGGCATCAACGTCGTCCGGCCAACCGATCGGGCGTACCTCGCAACGTTGCCAATCAACCTGGTCCCTAGTCCACGCCTCCGATGCCCCGGTAGGACGCCGAGGTCCAGCCAACCAAGATGGAGGTTGGCGGCGTCTTCGTCATCGAGGTAGAGGGTTGCAGCACCGATGACGACCGAACCGTCCATCAGCAACCACCGTGGCCGCCGCTCGTGAGATGGGGATTGGGCGAGCATCGCCGCGGTGTCGCCGACAGGCCGTCGCGCGAAAGTCGGCTCCTCCTCGTGCAACATTTCATTATCGAAGGCGTTGTATGCCTGGTGAATCGAACCGTCGGTTATCGCGTCGGCGAAGTGCTCAACTCGTACAGTCATGGCCCACCAGGCTAGATCGAGTCCGAAACGAGTGTGCTTACGGTTCGAAATATCGAGCCTGGATGCACACTCGACGAAGTGGGTGGCAGGAGCCCGAAACGAGTGTGCTTACGGTTCGAAATATCGAGCCTGGATGCACACTCGACGCAGGGTTAGGCGACGATGATGCCGGACCCGACGACTTCATCTCCGTCGTAGAGAGCGGCGGTTTGACCGATGGCGATGCCGTACTGCGTGCGATCGAAGTGCACGAGCACCTGGTCGTCCTCCATTGCGAAGACCGCCGGGTTGGCTTCGCCGTGGGCACGATATTGCACGGTGACAGCCGGGCGATCCGGCGGCTGGCCGATCACCCAGGTGACTTGATCCAACACGATCGACCGGACAGCCAGGTCTGATCGTTGACCGATAACCACGGTCGCCGATTCGGGCTTAACTTCAACCACATAGCGCGGCTCGCCGAACGTGACCCCGAGACCTCTGCGCTGGCCAACCGTAAAGTTGATGATGCCCTCGTGCTCGCCGACCACCGTGCCGGCCGTATCGACCAGAACACCGGGACGCTCTGCCTCGTCAGAATGCTTGCGAACAAAGTCGCGATAGTCGCCATCACCAACAAAACAGATGTCCTGGCTGTCTGGCTTGGCGGCCGTCCGCAGCCCCAATCCAGCCGCAATCTCGCGAGTTTCCGCCTTGGTCTGAACACCAACCGGAAACTGCACCTGCTCGAGTTCGCGCTGGCCGAGCATGGCCAAGACGTACGACTGGTCCTTGTCGGGGTCGACTCCCCTGCCAAGACGCCAGAAACCGTCCCGATACGTATTTTGGGCATAGTGGCCGGTCACGACCATGTCACACGCGAATTCTCCGGCCTGGTCCAGCAGGTGATCGAACTTAACAGTCCGGTTGCATTCGATGCACGGGTTGGGAGTTCGGCCATGCAGATAGTCGTCGAGGAATCGGTCGACGACCCCCACCTTGAAACGGTCGGTGTAGTTGAGCACGTAATAAGGGATGTCGAGTTGAGCCGCCACCCGGCGGGCGTCCTCGGAGTCGGAAACCGTGCAACATCCGGCGGTCGGCATGGCCCCACCGGGACCTTCCCACAGCTTGAGAGTGACCCCGATGACCTCGTGGCCGGCTTCTACCATCAAGGCGGCGGCTACCGAGGAATCCACCCCGCCTGACATCGCCACGAGCACCTTCACGACAACACTCCGGCCACCAACTCGGCCGCCTTGAGTCCGTCGCCCGCTTCGGTGGTCCAGCCAAACGAGAAACGCAGACATTCGGCCGCTTCAGATGCCGACATGCCCATAGCGGTCAACACATGCGACGGAGTCACCGCTCCCGACTGGCACGCCGAGCCCGCCGACCCGGCCACCCCGCCTTGATCGAGCTGGATGAGCATCGTTTCGTTGATCCTGTTCGGGAAACGCAGGTGGGCGTGCTGCGGAAGCCGCTCACCGTCAATCGTCCGGACAGCACCGACGAGTTCACCAAGGCGGACCTCGAAGACGTCGCGTTCAGGGCCCACCCTGGCCCGAAAGTGACTGCGGTCGACGACGGCCAATTGGGCGGCGACCGCCATGCCAACGGCACCCATCACATTATGGGTACCCGACCGGAGGCCCAGCTCCTGGCCACCACCATGCAGAACGGGCTCCAAGGCGGTACCTGCTCGCACGTACAGCAGTCCGACGCCGCGCGGACCGCCGAACTTGTGGGCAGCTAGCGACAGCAGATCAACCTCGAGGTCATCGACGTTGATGTCCTCCGAGTTGAACGCCTGCACGGCATCGGTGTGGATGGCAGCCCGAGGAGCGACCGAACGAACGACGCGGACGATGGCGGCGACCGGCAGCACCGCACCTGTTTCATTATTGGCCGTCATCACTGACGCCACAGCCGTGCCTGGCGAGATTGCGGCGGCGAAGCGGTCTGGGTCGACCGATCCTGATGGCTCCGGCGGTACCTCAACAACAGACCTGCCCAATCCAGCGAGGAAGTGGGCCGACTCAAGGACCGCCTCGTGCTCGATGGCCGTAGTCACCACGCCGCCGCCACTCGACGACAACGATGGACCCTTGATGGCCAAATTGTCCGCTTCGGTTCCGCCCGAAGTGAACACAATCTCCTGGGGGCGAGCCCCAATCAACCCTGCCAGCACTTCGCGAGCTTCTTCGAGGGCGTTCTTTGCGCGCCGCGACACACCGTGCGATCCGGAGGAATTGCCGAACGTGTCGGCAACAAACGGCTCCATCGCTTCCCATACGGCGGGCCGCATGGGCGTCGTGGCAGCATGATCCAGGTACAACATGTGGTTCGAATTGTCCCACATCCCGGCCGCCAACTACCCAGGAACCCTTCTGGCCTGGCTACCGACCCCTACCCGGGGCACCGCGCATACCTATCGATGCCGGACCCACGGCCGGGGGCTGCCGGGCTGCGAACCGACGCGGCCGGGCGAAGGACGCGCTGGTCGATATCGCTTCCAAGACGAGCCCCACGGCAACGCCGAAGCCAAGATCTGGCTAGTCAGGATCACCGGTGGATCGACCGCGGAAGGTTGCGGACCGTTATTGATCCTTGAGTTTTCCTGTTCTCAGGAAGGCGCGCGGTATCGGAACGAACCCGAGCTGGTGGATTTCGTCGACAAATCGCTCTGTATGAGGACGACCTTTGAGCTTGTGAACAGCTTCTCGGTCTTCTGCCCTGTGTTTGATTCGTCGCCGACCTGGGTACTCGAAAACGTCGTCATCAAGGACCGAGCGCCGGAACGATTCGAAACGTATTCAAACGACGGGAGTACCGGCCTTTCTCGATGGCGACGACCGATGGTTTACGCCGACGTGGCCGGCGAGTTCTGCCTGGCTCATCTCGCCTCCGGCGAGCCTGAGCGACCGAATCGAATTTGTGACATTGATTGGTTTGGCCGGCTTGAAGCTCCAGAAGCGCCATTGATGACTGACGGCCGCGTATACGAAGCCAGCCATCTTACAAAGTTTGTTGAGCCGGACCCTCGGATGAGAGGTGGATCCCACGCCTCAGCCGATCTCCGATCTCAGACAACAAATACCGCTCACCCGTCAGGTCGCACCGTCGCTCAGTTGCCAGTTTCTCCGGCGCTAATGTCGCTTCAAGCGCGGAGAAGGAGAGCCTGGTGCCCAACGCCATTTATGAGCGGTCGGTTCGACTGCCTGCGAGGCCGGACGTGGTCTTCTGGGACCTCTTGGAGCCGCGCAACGTGGCCGACTACGACTCAAGGATGCGATCGTGGATTCCGCGGGATTATCCACCAGAAGTTGGAACTCGCGTCGACTTCGAGGCGAAACTCGGACCAGTGTGGTCAAAAGGCGTTTCCGAGGTCGTCGGATTTGATCCCCCGCACCACATCGAAGTGCAACTGATGAAGCCGCAACTTCCCGTTCGGTCCACGATGACGTGGCGTCTCATCCCCACCGAAGAGGGAACAGAGTTCACGTACCGATTTTCCGCTGCGGCGCCTAGGGGGATGGGTTGGCTTGGACACTGGCTCGTCCGCTTGGCCACTGCTCATCTCGACACCGAGCTCCCAGCCCTGGTTGACCGGTATAAGTAGGTCCAAGTAATCGCCAAGCTCGTTCTTTGCACCGATTCTGCAACCCCCACTTCAACCGACCTGCCGAATTAGTCGGTTCCGTGTAACCGAGCACCGGCTATGGCATCACTAGGATCGCCGACATAACTCGGAGGCCGACATCTATGACCACAACTGAAACACCGCGCTTTGTCAGGGCCGACGGTCCGGACAAAGTGACCGGATCGGGTCGTTACGCAGCCGATCTGACGCTCACCGGGATGCTGACCGCCAAGTTCCTCTACGCAGGGGTCTCGCACGCCCGCATCACCAAACTCGATGTGACAGCTGCCAAAAAAGTGCCCGGCGTGTTGGCGGTCCTCAACCAAGCCGACGTACCCCTCGTGCGGTTCGGTTCGGTGGCCGATCGCACCCTGTTCGCCCATGAGGTCATCCGGTTTGAAGGCGAAGTGGTGGCAGCCGTGGCGGCGATCGACGCCGCCACCGCCCAAAAAGCGCTCGACGCCATTGTCTTCGAATACGAAGAACTACCCGTCGTCAACGACATCGAAGCAGCGGCCCAACCCGACTCACTACTCGTTCACGAGAACTGGGAGGATTACGCCGCCGACGATGACGTATCCCGACAGGGCAACATCGCCTCGTTCACATCGATCGCCCGAGGAGACGTCGAAACGACGCTCGCCACCGCCGATCATGTCATCTCCAGCCGGTATGTCGCCGATGCTTCCCACGCCGTACCCATCGAACCACGCGGCGTCGTTGCCCAATGGGAAGGTGACAAACTGACCGTTTGGTCCTCGACCCAGGTCCCGTTCCAGGCCCGCGACGGTGTCTGCGAAACGCTGGAACTTCCAACCAACAAGGTGCGCATCGTCGTGCCACATCTGGGCGGTGGGTTCGGCGGCAAGTGCGGGTTCCACTATGAAGCCCACATCGCCGCTCTCGCCCGTGCCACTCGACGCCCGGTCAGGCTGGTTTTTTCTCGGGAAGAAGAATTCTTGGCTCCCGATCGCCGACGTGAGGGAATGATCGTTGAAATCACGTCCGGCCTCCGCCACGACGGGGTCATCGTTGCCCGCAAAGCGCGGATCCTGCTGGACAACGGTGCCTACAGTTCCGATGCTTCGTTCTTTCCTCACATGGCCGTCATGCACGCCCTCGGTCCCTACAAGATCGATCACGTCTACGGCGAAGCCTCCAGTATCTACACCAACCACCAGCCGTCAGGTTCGGTGCGCGCACCCACCGCCCCACAGGCCTGCTGGGCGCTCGAATCACACACCGACGAGCTAGCGAAAGCGGTCGGCATGGACCCGGTGGCATTTCGTCAGCTGAACACCGTTGACACCGGTGCTACGGGAGTCACCGGCCAGATCTACGAAGAGATCGGATTACAGGAATGTATTCGCGAGGCGGTGGCCGCCAGCGCCTACCACGAAGACCTTGGGGACGATGAAGCGGTCGGCGTAGCCGTCGGGTGGTGGCCGTCATTTCCTGACGCATCAGGCGCGTACATCAAAGTCGATTCCGATGGCAAGGGCGTCATCATCACCGGAGCTCAGGAGTGCGGCACCGGAGCGGTAATGACCCTCCCCTATCTGGCCGCCGCCGAACTCGGCATGGCCCCCGAGGATTTCGAGATCGTCTACCAGGACACCAGCGCCGCTCCGTACGATACCGGCGCGACCGGCTCACAAACACTCCTGAACAATGGGCGGGCCACGGTGGAGGCCGCTCGCGAGATCGCCCTCCAGCTAAAGAAGTTGGCAGCCGAAGAACTGGAAGCTTCTCCTGAAGACATCGTCCTGGCCGACGGGATGGCCTCAGTGGTCGGATCTCCTGACTCATCGATTTCGATTGTCGACCTCGCCGGAATCGCTGCCGACGGCGAAATGCTGCTCGGCCGGGGTTCGGGCAGTCCGCCTGAATCGCCCACTACCCCCAAGACGGTGTCCTGCGTCGGCGATCAGGGAATGAACGCCTGGGCCGGACCCCAGTTCTCCTGCCACGCCGTCCGGATCCGCCTCGACCGGGAAACCGGTGTAGTGCGAGTACTGGAAGTGAACACGGCCCATGACTCGGGCGTGATCGTCAACAGGGTCGGCGCCTCTGGTCAGGTCGAAGGCGGAGTCCTGATGGGCATCGGTCAAGCGTTAACCGAACGAACCGTCTACGGCGATGACGCCAAACAGAAAAACGCCGGGCTCCTCGAATACAAACTACAAACCATGGCCGATGCTCCGCCCATCACGATCCACTTCGCCGAGGTCTACACGCCCGACATGGGACCGAATGGATCAAAACCGATCGCTGAAGCCCCCAACGTTGCCACCGCCGCAGCTATTTCCAACGCCATCGCCAAACTGGTCGGAAGGCCGGTGCGGCTCTTGCCCATGACCGCCGAGCGGGTCTGGGAAACGCTACAGGACGAACGAGCATGAGCCTCGCCATTGCGAACTCGATCGACGACGTCTTAACCGCACTCGCGGGGGGTGCCCGGCCGATTGCCGGTGGGACCGACTTGGTCGTTGGGGCCCGGCAAGGAAAGTCACCCCTCCCTGAATCACTGATTGCCATCGACCGGGTGCCTGCCCTATCGACCATCGAGCAAACCGACGGCCACGTCCGCATCGGAGCGGGTGTGACCCACAGCCGCTTGATGAGCGACCCGCTCCTTGTTGAAAGGTATACGGGATTGGCAGACGCGGCGGCACTGATCGGATCGCCCTCGACCCGCAATGTTGGGACCATTGGTGGCAACGTCATGAACGCATCGCCGGCGATGGACACGGGCGCACCCCTCATGACGCTAGGCGCCATTGCCGAGCTGCGTTCCGTTAGCCACACCAGACAACTTGCCTTGTCGGACTTGTGGACCGGACCCGGGCAGACCAGCGCCAACCCCGACGAACTCTGCGTTTGTATCGTCATTCCGCAGACGCCTGCCTACTCGGGTAGCGCCTACGTGAGGCTCGAATACCGCCGGGCCATGGAGATCGCGGTCGTCGGCGCGGCAGCCTCGGTGGTCTTGACCGAAGATGGGACCATCGCCTCTGGCCGTCTCGCCATGACCGCAGTCGCCCCCACGATCGTCGAACTAGTCGGCGCGAGTGAAGCGATGACGGGAATGGCCGCGGTCGACGCCGCCGATGTCATCGCTTCGTTGGCGTCAGATCAAGCGGTTCCGATCAGCGACTTGCGAGGATCCGACCGATATCGACGACACACGATTGGCGTGATGGCGGCGCGAGCACTCGACGCGGCGGCTCGCCGAGCGGGCGGCGAACGGATCGGTGTTCCTGTCAATCGCAACTTGGGAATCGGAGCGGCTCGATGAGCGAAACATACGAATTGGAAGTCAACGGGGTTAGCTACCCAATCAGCGCGGCTATGGACCGAAGCCTGCTGAGCATATTGCGCACCGAGGTGGGACTGACCGGCACCAAAGAGGGCTGCGACGATTGTGAATGCGGCGCCTGCATGGTGCTGATCGATGACCAACCGGTCAACTCTTGTTCGTACCTTGCAGCCCAAGCTCAAGGACGCCGCGTGACGACCATCGAAGGCATCCTCGACGGCGAGAACCAGCTACATCCACTGCAACGCAACCTCCTGGACGAGGGAGGCGTGCAATGCGGGTTCTGCACCCCCGGCATGATCATGTCGGCTCAAGCCCTCCTGGCCCGCAATACGTCACCCACACAGGAGGAAATCCGGATCGGATTGTCCGGGAACCTCTGCCGGTGCACCGGGTATCAGAGGATCCTGGCCGCGGTCGAAAAAACCGCTACCGAAGCATGAGCCGACCGTAATGGTCGCCAACCCCGGCTGGGCGGGCCAAGCACTCAAAGGAGCCAAGCCAGCCGTCTTCTGGTCGGACCGGTCTGACGCTCCGCCGGCCGCGCCAACCCTCAATGGGTCCGTCGACACCGATCTCACCGTAATCGGCGGAGGATTCACCGGGCTGTGGGCGGCCATCCAGGCCCTCGAAGAACAGCCAGGGTTGAAGGTGGTCGTTCTCGAAGCCGAACGATGCGGATTCGGGGCGAGTTCGCGCAACGGAGGGTTTTGCGACAGTTCCCTCACCCACGGCCTCGAAAACGGGCTTTCACATTGGCCAAACGACGTCGAGGCACTGGTTCGAATGGGACGGGAGAATCTCGAAGGCATCACCGACACGATCGATCGTCATCGCATCGTCGCCGACTATCGCCATGCTCCGGGAGTCGAAGTTGCCACCGAACCGTGGCACGTCGCAGCCCTGGAGCACAGCAAGGATCTTCATGCCGAGCATGGCTATGACGTGGAACTGCTCGACGGTGACGGCATACAGTCTCGGGTCAACTCGCCGACGTACCTAGGCGGACTCGTCCGCAGGAACGATATGGCATTGCTCGACCCAGGCCGGCTGTGTTGGGGGCTGCGCACTGTCGCAGAGTCGCTCGGCGCGACGATCTTCGAGCACACACCCGCCAGAGCAGTTTCCGTCAATGGCACGAAGGTCGACGTCTCCACACCGGGAGGGGAAGTCAGGTCGGAACGGGTCGTGATGGCCACGAATGCCTACCCGGGTCCGGTGCGACGTCCCCGACGCTACGTGATCCCCGTATACGACCATGTCCTCATGACGGAACCGCTCAGCACGGAACAGATGGCGGCGATCGGATGGAAAGAACGTGACGGAATCGGCGATGCTTCCAATCAGTTCCACTACTACCGCCTGAGCGAAGACAACCGGATTCTCTGGGGTGGCTGGGACGCCACGTACCACTTCAATAACGGACTCGATCCTCGACATGATCAGCAGGACGAAACACACGGAATTCTCGCCGAGCACTTCTTCGAAACCTTCCCGCAACTAGAAGGACTTCGTTTTAGCCACCGTTGGGGAGGACCGATCGCGACGACCACCCAATTCACGGCGACCTGGGGAACGACCCACGAAGGACGAATCACCTGGGTGGCCGGGTACACCGGATTAGGAGTCGCTGCCAGCAGATTCGGAGCCAGGGTCGCACTCGACCTGGCCTTCCGAACGACCACCGAACGAACCGAACTCGAGATGGTCCGCAAGAAGCCCTTCCCGTTCCCACCAGAACCACTACGTTGGGCCGGCGTTCAAATCACCCGAAAAGCTATTCAGACCTCCGATAGCCACGGCGGCAAACGGGGGATGTGGTTACGGCTGCTCGACCGCTTCGGAGTCGGCTTCGACTCCTAGTGTCCGCATCCACCGGTTGCTCGCTAGCAACAACTCGGAGCTTCGAACGTCGGGCGTTCCCGCCTGAAGGCAACGGTTTGTGACGGGTCCGCGTCGAGTTCCCTCGCATACCGGTGACCCGAATACACCGATGTGGCGATGGTGCCTGGCGCAAAACAGTCACCGATTCGCTGAATCTGAGCTCGACCGACCAGGGCGTGATAGAGGTCGTCCACCGGCGCGCGTGACGTGACCATAACGACGTTGGTCGCTGCGACATCGCTGATGTTCCCGGTGTAGATGCTTTCCAACGTTACTGAATCGGATGCCACGGCGGCCAACGACGTGCCCGTGACAAGACCGATGCCAAGGCTCAGGAGACGTTCCTGGATTCGGTGCTGTTCCTCGGTGTGGGTCGTCCATGTGGAGACCTCATTGGCCGGGGTAACAAGAGTGACTTCGAGACCAGTCTTGCGCAGCGTCTCGGCCAAGACTCCACCCATGTAATAGTGATCATCGTCGTACACGACGACCGGCCCGGTCGGCAGCATTCCTCCCATAATGTCGTCAGGGGTGATCACCGTCGGGCTCTCCCATCCGGGAATCGGCTCATCGTGCCATCGACCCATCCCGTCGCGGCGCCACTTGGCTCCCGTGGCGAGAACGACTCGATCGGCTTCGAATTCGAGAATCTGGGCTTCGTCAACCCGGCTATCGAGGAAGAACTCGACATTGGACAGTTTGCCAATTTGATTCAGTCGATAGTCGCGAACCCGGGCCCATTCGGCCAGTCCGGCCAAACGCGACTCGCGGGTGACCCGGCCACCCAGTTCCTTGCGTGCTTCGGTCAGCGTGACGTCATAACCCCGCTTGCCGAGCGCCACGGCGGCTTCCAGCCCGGCTGGCCCCCCGCCGACAATCAGTATCGATGAGTCCGAGCCCCTCACCGGAATCCGTTCCGGATGCCAGCCTTTGCGCCATTCCTCGCCCATGGTGGGATTCTGAGTACAGCGGATCGGTGTCCCGGTCTGGTCGCCGGTGTAGCAAATGTTGCAACCAATACATTCGCGAATCTCATCCTCACGACCCTCGGAAATCTTCAGTGGGAGGAACGGGTCGGCGATCGAGGGACGGGCGGCGCCGATGAGGTCGATCACCCCTTGGCGTACGAGTCGCAGCATCGTTTCCGAGGACGTGAACCGCCCAACGCTAACCACCGGCTTTCCCGTGACACTTTTGACCCACGACATCGTCGACTCAAGGGCGGCTTCGGGAACGAAGCGCGAGGTACCCATCTCAAAGGAGTAGTCGTGCACTGTGATATCCCACAGATCGGGCATATCTGCCAGGATTTCGATCATGGCGCGCGGTTCGGTGGTGATCTGATTGGCATCATCACCGCCAGTACTCGCCGAGAACCGAACCGCTACCGCACAGGTCTCACCGACGGCTTCTTTCGTCTCTTCGATCAGTTCTCGCAACAACCGGGTCCGGTTCTCGAGTGATCCGCCGTACTCATCGGTCCGCTGATTCGAGGGCAGCAGGAATTGATGCAGCAGATACCAATGGGCCGCATACACGTACACGATGTCAAACCCGGCCCGTTGGGCACGGCGAGCGGCTTCGACGTGCCACCGTTTGAGCTCTTTGATGTCAGCTTTGTCCATGGCCCGCGTCTGGACCGGGTCCCTGACTCCCGCCGGCCGGCTATGCGGACCAAGCGGCGCTTCACGCGAGTAGTGGTTGGCGCTGGCGGCACCGCCGTGCCAAAGTTCGACCCCGGCTATGGCACCGTGTTCGTGAATGCTGTCGACGGTCAGCGCGAGTGCTCCGACGTCGCCATCGTCCCAAAGGGACGCAGACGGATACGGCTCGTCGTCGGACGACGGATGGATCGAGCAGTACTCGGTACACACTGTGCCCCAGCCGCCTTCGGCCTTTACTCCTCGCAGCCCAGCGAGCGACTGGGGGCGTCGATAGCCCATGCCAGTGCAATGCGGAACCTGGTAGAAACGATTTGGCGCCACGACCGGCCCGATGCGCACCGGCTCGAAGAGAACATCAAATCTAGGATCCCGGGACATTTTCGTCCTCCATCTCCCGAACGGCCAGAGGCCTGGTTATGCGAACCGACGACCAAAGGCCGGACGGTCAGTGTGTCTCTGGGCACCCTAGACCACCACCAGCACCGATTGCGGCCCCACAAAGGACCGGTAAGACAGCCGAGCACGGTATCCATGAACAGCGAACGCAGGGCGTCTTAGCTGGGGAAACCTCGGATTGGATTACCGCTTCCTGCCATCGCGAATAGTCTGAGGCCATGGCCACTGAAGTTTCCATTGACATCGACGCCCCCATCGCCACGGTTTGGGCCGATCTAGCCAACCTCGACAGTCACGTCGAGTGGATGGCCGACGCCGATTCGCTCACCTACCGTGGAGATCAGAAGACCGGAGTCGGGACGGTGATCGAGGTGCTCACAAAGGTCGGGCCGTTGAAGACTGTCGACGTCCTCACCTTCACCGTCTGGGAACCGCCCCATACGATGATCGCAACGCATTCAGGCGTAGTGAAAGGCGAAGGCATTTTCAGGCTCACCGATTTGGGCAACAACCGGACCCGCTTTACATGGGCTGAGGAGCTCGACATGCCCTGGTACTTCGGAGGCAGCCTGTTCCGACCGATTTCAGAACCGGTGCTCCGTCTGATCTGGAAAAAGAACCTGCAGCGCCTCGCCGATCGGTTCTGACCAGCCCAACTATTCGCCGGTGAAGTCAGCTTTGCGCTTTTCGATGAAAGCTGCCACGCCCTCTTTGGCGTCGTCAGTGAAGAACACGTCCTGAAAGGCATCTGACTCGGCCTGCATGGCCTCGTCGATTGGCCGTCCCCAGCCGTCACCCATCGCCCGCTTCACCGCTGCCAACCCCAGGGTGGCTTTGGTTGCCCAGTCGGCCGCGTCGGCGAGAGCCACTTCGAGCAGCTCTTCGACCGGAAGCACCTTGTCGGCCAGGCCTATCGCCAGCGCTTCTTCCGCCCCGACCTGGCGACCCGAGAAATTCATCTCTTTGGCCTTCTGAAATCCCACCACCCGCGGCAATCGCTGGGTGCCGCCCGCGCCGGGAATGATCCCAAGCAGGATTTCTGGTTGACCGACCCGGGCATTGTCGGCCAGGTAACGGAAATCGGCTCCGAGGGCGAGTTCCAACCCGCCCCCGAGGGCGAACCCTTGCACGGCCGCGATCGTCGGCTTCCTGAGCAGCTCAAGGCGACGAATCACCGTGGCCAGAGTGGTGGCGAGTTCGTCGTTGACGCCCGCGTCGAATGCCGCCTGAAAACCCTTGATATCGGCTCCCGCAGCAAAATGGGGTTCGCCGTAGATGACCACCGCCCGCACGGAAGGATCCTCGGCCAATTCGAGCGCCACCGTCAGATCGTCTGAGAGCTCCTCGGAAAGGGCATTGACTGGTGGTCGATTGAGCGTAATCAGACCAACCGAACCATCCTGGGTGAATTCAGCGAGCGCCATGTTACCTCCGGGTAATCGGACGAACCGTAACCCTAGGGCAGTATTCCCACTCCGAGGGTCGATTAGGCAGGGGTTAAGCGGTGGCTTCGACCGAGACCACGCCGGGAACACGGTCCTGGAGAATGCGCTCGATGCCGGCTTTGAGCGTCATCATCGACATCGGACATCCACCGCAAGCACCGACCATTTGCAGGTTCACGACGCCTTCCTCGACTCCAAGCAGCACGAGGTCACCACCGTCGGCTTGTAGCGCCGGGCGGATGTATTCGAGTGTCTCGCTGAGAAGTTCGATGTCAACTTCCTCAAGCGGCTCGCGAGAGATGGTTTTGATGGTTACTTCCGTCATGTCGCCCTAAACAACCTTCCAGAGCAGTCGATTATTTCCTGATTGTACTTCAGGACGCCGACAAGACCGAGTTGAAGGTTCCGGTCGTGCCGTCCGGATAACGCAACTGGCCCACTACTCGTAGCGAACCGCTTCGATCAACCGGCCAGAACAGCCGTACCGGACCCCGTTCTGCGGCGGTCCAACGGGTCACAGCCACAATCCGGTCGCCCCGATAAACGACAATGCGCGCTTCGGCAGGCTCAGCGACGAACCCCGCCACGGACACGAGTTCGGCTCCCGCCTTCACCGCGATCGACGCATCAGCCAGCGTTTTGGGAACATCCCATCCAGGTGGCGGCGAGACCTTGACTCGCTCTCCGATCGATTCCATGCGCCACGGGCCCTCGACCCCCGAGACGGCCAATTTCCCGTCGATATACACGTCAACCGGACCGGTATCCAATTCGACCCGATCGAGGTTCCAACCGAGACCGACGGTGATCAAGTCTGGGAGTTCGAACGCGACAGGAGACAGTCCCACGTAGTAGTGACTGAGAATGCCCTGATAGTCATCGCCGGCATCGGCGCGCGCTTTGGCACCGAACTGGGACAATCCGACCAGGTGACCCCACCCGTTTCCAGTGATGACGAATTCAACGTGCTGGGGAGGCATATCGAACGCTCCTGGTTCGGTGACGAGTTCGCGTTCGATCTCGAACGTTGGCGACAGAACTACCTGTGGATATCTTCGACCACTCGATCGGAGCGCCGGATAATCGTCGGGAAACAGCCGTTCAGCCCACCGGTTCATCGTGGTACGGAACGTCCAGGTGTCTACCGCGCGAAGGCCGGCAGACGACCGGATCTCCACCAAGGACGGACCCTGGCCATCCGGGGCAACGACAACGTGAACATCGAAAAGGGCATCTCCGCTCAGCCCGGCAGCTTGGAGGATCGCGGTCATCTGTTCCAGGGGAATGCCATAGCTCCACTCGACAAAGGGACTGTCCTCGTCCGCAGAGTCGACGGCCACGAGATACGGAAGGTCGCCTGATGAGGTGAATACGTCAGCCACGTGGCGAGTCCGCCCTCCGGTCGTTGACGAATAGAGAGCCTGGGCGGGCCTGCCGTCATACATGAGGATCTCGCCTTTCGTCTGGCTCACCGCTTCGGCCCATCGAGGGTCACCACCACCCAAATAGACCTGGCAGGCGGTTGTCGCGCAGATATCGAAGCCGTAGGTAAGGCCGCTTCCTGCGCGTCCCCTGCTCAGGGTCCACGCAAGGTAGGTCCGAGCGGCCACGGCCTGGGCCTTAAGAGATTCGATAGGCCACTCGGCTGGAACTTCCCGAATCCCCACGAGGTAGCGCTCCGGTTCAAGCTCGTTGATGATCACCAGACCGCTGGTCCGACCGTCGACCACAAAACGGCCGGGATATTGCTGACCATCCCAGCCAATTGTGACGTCGTCGACGGCCACCAACTCGATGCGGTCGGTCGAGAACGACTCATCTGATGACGGCTCGACCTGCTGCGCTGCTCCGAGCGATGCGAAGGCGAGCACAACAATGAGGGGCCGAACGAACCTATCCGGCAAGACGTTCGATTTGTGCTCCGAGCGAAGCCAACTTCCCGACAAAATCTTCGTACCCTCGATCGATGTGTGAAACGTCGCTGACCGTTGTGAACCCATCCGCCGCCAAACCAGCGAGAACCAGGGCAGCACCCGCCCGAATATCAAAAGCGAGAACAGGACATCCTGACAGCGTTGGGACCCCACGTACCACGGCATGTTGCCATTCGGTTGTGACATCGGCACCCATTCTTGCCAGTTCACCGATATACCGGAACCGTGAGTCATACAGGTTCTCGGTGACGATGGAGGTGCCCTCGGCGCTGGCCAGCAAAGCGACCATTTGCGGCTGCATGTCCGTATGAAATCCCGGGAACGGCAGCGTTGCGAAATCAACCGCCTTGGCGCGCTTCGGTCCGGCGATCACAAAGGAATCCTGACCACGTTCCACCTCGCAACCGGCTTCCTCCAGTTTGCGCAGTTCCATTCGTAGGTTGGCCGGGTCGCAGTTGCGAACCGTTACTTCTCCCCCGGTGATCGCCCCCGCCACCGCGTAGGTGCCGGCTTCGAGCCGATCCCCGATGACGTGATGGTCGACGGGATGGAGCTCGCGAACCCCATCAATCGTGATGGTGTGAGTACCGGCACCATCGATGCGGGCTCCCATCGCATTCAATTGGTCGGCTAAGTCCTGGATTTCCGGCTCGCGGGCGGCGTTGTTGATGATGGTCTCGCCATCGGCTAGAACGGCCGCGAGGATGGTGTTTTCGGTTGCCCCGACCGAAGGAAATTCGAGGTCGAGCGCGGCACCCTGAAGCCGACCGTCCACCCGCCCGGTGAGAACCCCGTGCTCCAAAGTGAACTCGGCGCCCATCTGTCGGAGCGAATCGAGATGCCAATCGATCGGCCGACTGCCCAGGTCATCCCCACCGGGGAAGGCAACTCTGGCCCGACCGGTTCGGGCGAGAAGAGGACCTAACACGATGATCGAAGCCCGCATCGCCCTGACCAACTCAAGTGGAGCCTCCGGGTTCAGGTCGTCCGGGACCTCGACGATCAACGTGTGGCCCTCAAATTCGCAGGAGGCTCCGATGTGGTCGAGCACCTGACCCATGATTGAGACGTCGAGGATTCCCGGCACGTTCGTGAGCCGATGCACGCCGGGTGCCATGAGCATCGCCACCATCTCTTTAAGCACGGCGTTCTTTGCTCCGAGCACACCAACTTCTCCGTTGAGAACGGCGCCGCCGGTAACTTTGATCTTCTCGTCGAGCCCTAGCGCATGTGTCACTCGCGCATTGTATGTCCGGGGCGGCACCTGTCTCGACGTTTTCGCGAGCAACACTTCTCATCGCTATCTCATCTCGACATGGCATGATGCCTGGCATGCGCATCCTGGTCGTTGACGATGACCCGAAAATTGCGGCTGCTCTCCAGCGGCTACTGACCTACGAGGGATACTCTGTTTCGGTCGCTTCCGACGGTGAGGCCGCCCTGACCGAAACGCTGCGCGTGAACCCTGACCTGATATTGCTCGACCTCATGCTGCCCAAAATCGACGGCCTCGAAGTCTGTCGGAGAATGCGGGCCGCTGGAGATCAAACACCGATCCTGATGCTTACTGCCCGCTCCTCCGTTCCCGATCGAGTGGCGGGTCTCGACACCGGGGCCGACGACTACCTTGTCAAACCCTTCGCTCAGGAAGAGTTGCTCGCCAGGATGCGACGGCTTCTGAGAACCAGCCACTCGGCAGAGACACTCACATACGGTCCGCTACGCCTGGAGGTCGAAGCGATGGAGGTCAGCGTGAACGGCACCGCCGCATCGCTCACTGCCCTTGAGTTCCGGCTGCTCGAGTACCTCATGCGGAACCCGCGCATTGTTCTGTCCCGGGCTCAGATCCTCGACGCCGTTTGGGGTCTCGACGCATTCACAACCTCGAACGTGGTCGATGTGTACATCCGCTATTTGCGCCAAAAGCTGCCCGAGGCTGCCGACTGCATCCAGACCGTTCGGGGAGCCGGATACGTACTGAAGGAATCATGAGCCTGCGCCTACGGTCGACCCTCGGAGGCATGGCAGCCGTCTTCGTGGCAATCTTCGTCTTCGGCGCCGCCATCGGCTGGCTGGTTCGCGTGTCCGCACCGAATGACCTGACCAAACGGGTCACCGCCCAGGCAACCGCGCTCGCCGCGCTTGCCGCGACCAGCCCACCAGAAACCGTGACTTTCCCAGAGGCCGACTTTTACCTGCTCGACGAAGACAGACAAGTGATTTCGGCAACCACAAGAGTTACCGCCGAATCCGAACTCGTCAGACTCGCCGACAACCCATATGTTGACGGTTCATCCACCGGACTCATCAAAACAGAAGCCGTCGAGTATCGCGCCGCCGCAGTCCCGTGGACCAACGAGACGATCGACCGGTCCGGGGTCGCCATCGTCTATGAACGCACCGACGGCGTCGACGAACAACTGGCCGGCCTGCGGGCCGTGGTTTGGATCGCAGCCATCTTCGCGACGGTTGCGGCCGGTGCGGCCGCCTGGTTTGCGTCGGGGAGGGCATTGCGACCGCTCGGTGCCATCGCCCGAGCGGCCGACGAAATCGCCGACACCACCACCGACCGACTCCCGCCCCCCATTCGAGACGACGAGATCGGATCTCTGACCTCCAGCTTGAATCGGATGTTGGATCGGCTGGCCGCAGCTCGCCAAGAGCTTCGCGAAAGCGTGACACGACAGGAACAGTTCGTTGCCGACGCGTCGCATGAACTGCGTTCACCCATGACGACGATCCGAACCAACGCCGAGTTTCTGATGTCCCGCCCCGACGCCGCACCTGAGGACATCACCAACGCCGCTGTAGACATTGTCGCCGAGTCCGAGCGAATATCGATCCTGGTCGACGACCTGCTGACCCTGGCAAGGGCGGACGAGCAACAGGCGCTTCGGTCGGAACCGGTCGACCTGACCGGGATGCTCGCTCGGTTGGCCCACGACCTCACCTCCGCTCGTCGGCCGATCCAGCTCGCCGTAACGGACCAGGTAACCGTCAGCGGAGATGGAGCCGCCCTGGAACGTCTCGTCCGGATCCTCATTGACAACGCGCTCCGACATGGGGCCGGCACCATCACGCTCGGCCTCAACCAGACGAGCGACGCGGCGACCCTCACCGTGCTGGACGAAGGACCCGGATTTCGCTCCGACCAGCTCGACAGAGTGTTCGATCGGTTCTTTCGCTCCAACCCGGCCCGGTCCCCGCACGGGACGGGACTGGGTCTTGCGATCGCCAAGTCAACGGTAGAACGCCACCAAGGCACGATTCGAGCAGAAAACGCCAACGCGGGAGGGCGGATCGTCGTGTCCCTGCCGATCGACGGTCTCATCAACCTCTAACCCACCACCAATCTGAGACCAATCGTCATGTCCGAAGGTATGTGCATGACATCACCCCAACTGCTCCTCCGTATCATCTTGATCGTTCAGGCAACTCTGCTGGGCGTCTCCGGACTCGAGAGCCTGGTCTTGGGCAACCCGCTGGCACTGCTGATACCGGGCCTCGCCACCGCGGGATTGATCCTGGCGATCCGGCGCATCGACCGGATCCCTACCTGGTCACGACGCGTGATCCGCATGGTGGAATGGACGGTTCTCGTCACGGCCGCCATCAATCTCTTGTTGGCCATCTTCATGAACCAGCGCCTCCTCGAGCCGGTGGTGATCGCCACCCAGGTCGTGGCTCCCCTGGCCGTCCTCGGGCTCCTCAAACGATCCATCACTCCTCCCGTCGTACCCACCCGAAAGGACCTCGTTCATGGTTCCCGTTGACCAGTACCTGATCTCCCCCCTGTATCGAATCATCGACGAACACCAGGCGGCTGCTGCCTTCTTGGTGATCGGTGCTCTGGCTTTCTGGTGGGCTCGAAAAGCTTCGCCGGGCACGCGACGGGCGCATCTCTACACGGCCTTCAGCCAGCTCAGTCCTGGTCCCAGAACCGCCACTGCTGCCATGGCATTCAGCGCGGTGGCCCATCTCGGACTCGTTTTTGGTCACGAACCGAACCTGCTGACACTCGGATACCTCGCCACTGCAGCCGTGATGGCCTACGGCGTTCGCATCGTCATGACTGGCGGGCGGTGGCGACGCTGGAGCGCCGGCCTCCTAGGCGGTTCGTTGGCTGCGTTCGCAATAGCAACAGTGGGCGGTACGGCGCCAGATCAGATCGCCATGTTGACCAAACTGGCCGAGCTCATCGGGCTGGCTGCTGCCCTGTCGCCCGAGCCTGGCGCACGACTGGCACGAGCGGGCACTGCCGGCATCGTGATCGTCACAGCTGCGTTGTCTATCTCATCGTGGGCCGGTGCGTTCAGCTCGGGCGGGGGCCATCACCACGGTGAAGTCCCACCTCCGGCGGTGGCGCTTCCGTACGGCGTCGACCGAAATCCAACCGCCGATGAGATTCTCGCTGCCGCCGAACTCCACCGCCGGGTCGTTGAGGCGCTGGCGCCGTACCGGGATCCGGCGGTCGCCGCCCAAGCCGGCTACAAGATCGGCGATATCACTACCCTCGACCACCACGCCGACAACCCCGATTTCAAGAAAGACGGGCGAATCATGGACCCGGCTTATCCCGAAACGCTGGTCTATGCCGCCGGCGTGAACGGACCGGTCCTGGTCGGTGCCATGTTCCAGATGGATGAACTGGGCGACACCGGGCCGGCAATCGGCGGCCCGCTGACCGTTTGGCATGCCCATGACCACGTATGCATTTCGTTTACCGGAATCACCGGGGCGGTTTCACCACTAGGAGCATGCTCACTTGGGTCGGTGGCGATTCCAATCACCAACGAGATGATTCACGTCTTCGTCCTGGATGGAGCCCCGGATCGATTCGGCGAACTCTCCGATGACTGGATCAAACAAGCCATCGGTTTCTAACCCTCGGCGGTGTGCGCACCGCTAGCGTCAGAACCTATGCGTGGCGCAGTCTGTTACCAATTCGGAGCGGCTCTTGAGGTTGAAGAACTGGACCTGGCGCCGCCAACTACCGGCGCCATCACCGTCAAGGTAGCCGCATGCGGCGTCTGCCATTCGGACCTGCACTACATCGACGGAGCCTGGGGTGGCGAATTGCCGGCCCTTTATGGCCATGAAATCGCCGGGACGGTCACCGAAGTGGGACCCGGCGTCTCCGAGCTCCTGATCGGACAACGGGTCGCAGCGTCCCTGATCCGTCGATGTGGGAGTTGCCCATTCTGTCGGCGCGGGCAATCATTTCTGTGTTCTGGAACGTTCGCACTCGACGCCGAACCGCACGTCTTTGGTCGTACCGGCCCGGTGTGGGCTGCCATGAACACCGGCGGATTCGCCGAGTATGTCACGGTCGACCAATCGCAGGTAGTAGCACTGCCGCCCGACATTCCGCTCACCGTTGCGTCCCTCCTGTCGTGCGGCGTGATCACGGGCTACGGGGCGGTGACCAAGACCGCATCCGTCCCGGGAGGAAGTTCCGTCGTCGTGATTGGCATGGGTGGCGTCGGACTCAACGCCATCCAGGGGGCGGTGTCGGTCGGAGCCAGTCCACTGATCGCCGTGGACATCGTCGACGACAAACTTACCGTTGCCGAATCGTTCGGTGCGACGGCAACCGTCAACTCGTCCACCGGCAACGCCATCGACACCATCAAGGACCTGACGCAAGGGCAGGGAGCTGACTACGCATTCGTGACCGTTGGGATCGGGCCGGTCATTGGCCAAGCAGTCGAAATGATCCGGCCCGGTGGCACGGTGGTCGTAGTGGGTATGCCCGCCGATGGCGTCATGGTTCCCGCTGAGGCCGCAAACCTGGCTGCCCGATCTCAGTCGATAGTCGGATCCAAGATGGGCTCGTCGACGATTGCCAACGATATCCCCCACCTCATCGATGAGTACCGTGCGGGTCGCCTCAAGCTCGACGAACTGGTATCTGGCGAATTCGCCCTCGATGACATCAACGTGGCCGTCGACGGCGCACGAGCTGGCACGGCACTGCGCAACGTCATCGTCTTCTGATGCAATTCTCAGCCCGCCGATGAAGATCTCCGACGCTCGGACGTTCGTTGTAGCCAATCCACCACCCCACTTCGGCGGACCGTACTTCGTATTCGTCAAACTCACCACCGACCACGGGGTTACGGGAATCGGCGAGGCCTACTGTGCGCCATTCGGCCCCGAAACCGTGGCCAGCATGATCAGCGACACCTGCGAGCGGTTTGTGATCGATTCGAGCCCGTTCGATATCGAAGCATTGTGGCGGCGCATCTACTCGGCCGGCTACACCCAGCGCCCGGACATTTCAGTGGGGGCGGTTCTCAGCGCGATCGAAATGGCGTGCTGGGATATTGTGGGCAAGGAAACCAACCAACCGGTGTACAACCTCCTCGGCGGCCAGGTTCGGGAGCGACTACGGACGTACACGTACCTGTACCCGGCGACTGCGGACGGGACCGACGACGGCACCTACTCGATCCCGGCCCGGGCCGCCGAACGAGCAGCTCACTACGCGGACCTCGGTTTCACGGCCATCAAGTTCGATCCCACCGGCCCGTATACGGCATTTGATCCGCGCCAGCTCAGCCTGGAGGCCCTCGGTCGGTCAGAAGCGCTCCTCGGTGCCGTTCGCGAAGCAGTCGGCAGCCGAGTTGACCTCCTATTCGGCACACACGGACAGATGTCCCCCGCCGGTGCCATCCGACTGGCCAGACGACTCGAACGCTTCGACCCGATGTGGTTCGAAGAGCCCACCCCGCCCGACCATCCCGACGGCATGGCCCAAGTGGCGGCGGCCACGTCGATCCCGGTGGCGACCGGCGAGCGCCTGACCACGAAGTACGAATTCGCCGCGGTTCTCCGGGCCAAGGCTGCGGCCATCTTGCAGCCCAACCTCGGGCGTTGTGGGGGCATCCTCGAAGCCAAGAAGATCGCGGCCATCGCCGAGACCTATCACGCCCAGATCGCACCTCACGTCTACTGCGGTCCGGTGGTCGCTGCTGCCGCCATCCAATTGGCAACGAGCATTCCTAACTTTCTGATCCTTGAGGGCATCGAGCGGTGGGGCGGATTTCACGCCGAGATCCTCACGAAGCCGATTGCCTGGGAGGACGGTTATGTGGTTCCTCCCGACGCTCCGGGTCTGGGAGTCGAACTGGACGAAGAGGTGGCCAACGCAAATCCGTACACCGGTGATGCGCTCCATCTGAATTCGGCCAGGTCACCTGAAGACTCACAGTTGGCACAGCCTCCGAGGGACGCCGACTAACGTAACTCCGGACCGCGAAGGAGATTTTGGTGCGTATCGCAATCGGAGCCGATCACGCCGGCTACGTCCTCAAAGACAAAGTCGCCAAGCGACTTGCCGAAGCCGGCCACGCGGTTACCGACTTCGGGACCCACTCGGCCGAATCAGTTGATTATCCGGACTTTGCGGCGGCGGTTGCCAATGCCGTCAAGGACGGCAGGGCCGAGCGGGGGGTGGTCATTTGCGGATCAGGCGCCGGAGCCGTGATCGCAGCCAACAAGGTCAAAGGGGTGCGTGCCCTTATGGGTTGCGACACGTACACCGCCCATCAGGCGGTCGAACACGATGACGCAAACGTCATCTGTTTTGGATCGCGCACCCAGGGCGAACTGGTCACCTACGAGATTCTCGACTCGTTTCTGAACGCAGGCTTCATCAACGAAGAACGCTACGTGCGACGCCTGAACAAGGTCAAGGCACTCGAAGCCGACTGACCGGGTCAGCGGGCCGCCAGCCAATCGTCGATCCTCCTGAGGATCTCTTCGTGGACCTCCTCGTTGGTCCGACCCGAGGCCTTGCGGACCCGCATCGAATGGTCACCGTCTTCGACCTCGAACGTTTCCACGGTGGGAAGCGGCCGAACCCACTCGTCAAAGAGCGCCATCTGGGACAGTGGGTCCCTGGTGCCGACCACAAACAACATCGGGACGGTGATATCGGGCAGGTGATCCTTCCGGAGCTTCTCCGGACTTCCCGCCGGATGCAGCGGATAGGCATGCAGGATCACGCCTTCGATGTCGGCGCCTTCTGCCGCCAGGTAGGTACCCATCCGTCCGCCCATGGATCGCCCCATCAACACGACCCGGTCGGCGACATTCGCTTTGAACCAGTCGAGAGCAGCCTGATGAACCGCCAGGAGTCTCGCTTGTGGATCCGGTCGTTTGCTGCCCCGCTCGGTGTACGCGTAGTTGAAGGTCATCACCGGGTAGCCGAGGCCGGCTAGACCATCTCGCAGCGCCACCATCATGTGATGGTCTTGATCGGTGCCTGCGCCGTGAGCGAGCAGCACACCGGGATTTCTGTCCGCCCGAATGAGGCGGCCGGTGACAGATCCACCGTCCCAGTCGATCGTCACGTTTTCGATATTCATAGTGCCGAGTCGCTTTCTTCACCGACCGCAAAGACCGCCGAGTGACCATCACGTAATTCGGGCTTCAGGACCTTTCCTGAAGCGTTTCTGGGCAGCAGGTCAGTGCGGAACTCCCATTGGCTCGGAACTTTGAACGAAGCCAGGTGCTGCCGGGCGAACGTTTCAAGCTCGCCGGGATCGAT
>Ga0224496_10000415_pt1 | contig 29912 bp, 26 predicted proteins | sample SF_Jul11_sed_USG_2_FD_168127 | JGI IMG/M metagenome (GOLD analysis project Ga0224496, IMG submission 168127) | Sediment microbial communities from San Francisco Bay, California, United States - SF_Jul11_sed_USGS_8_1 | ecosystem: Environmental > Aquatic > Marine > Sediment | place: USA...
ATCCCTCGCTCTCCGCCATATTCTTTGGAATGGGTTTTTTTATCCATTCCAAAGAATATTGGGGAAAGTAAGAACTGGATGAGAACCCTGTTCGATAAATTTGCCCGGAGCAAATTTACACGCACACAGTGCGGCCTCGCAGAGGCGAGGGCATGGATAGCCCGAGTACAAATTTGCCAGGAGCAAATTTGAACGCACACAGTGCGGCCTCGCAGAGGCGAGGGCATGGATAGCCCGAGTAATCCCTCGCTCTCCGCCATATAAAAAAGAGGTCATTGTGACCTCTTTTTTTATTTGGGCATGTTCGTTTGAATAAGTTGATGTTGCTCAGGCTTATATTTAACGCAGCATTTTCAAGTCAAAGACCTTTTTTTTATTCGCCAAATTGTTAATGTAGTAGCCAAAAATTAATTAAGAGCTCACCTTATGTTAGAGCGCATTCGCGAAATTCCATATAACTACACTTCGTTTTCAGACCGTGAAATCGTTACTCGTTTTCTTGGTGCACCGATCTGGTCGATGATTGAAGAGCTGCGTGGTCAGCGCAATACCGGTATTTCGGCGCGTATGCTACTGGAAGTGCTGGGCGACATGTGGGTAGTGACGCGTAATCCTTATCTGCAGGAAGATTTGCTGGAAGATGTCGGGCGGCGTAATGCCCTGATTGAAGCCATGCATCATCGCCTTGGTCAGATTCAAGCCAGGGCAGGTGGCAATGAGAAAGCTCTGGAATTACATCGAGCTGCCAGCGAGGCGGTTAATCGTTTTGCTGACCAGTTTGACGCAGACAAAAAATTAAGAGAAAAAGTTCGCCGTCGTTTCAGACAATTTAGCCGTAAGGATAATATTGATTTTGGTGGGCTGGCACGAGTGTCTCATGCTACTGATGCGACGGACTGGCGCGTGGAATCACCCTTTGTGGTGATCTCTCCAGATACCGAAGAAGAAGTGTTAGACGTTGTGCGCGCCTGTATAGAGATGGGATTGACGATTATTCCTCGTGGCGGTGGCACCGGTTACACCGGTGGTGCGGTACCGCTGGATGCGCGATCGGCTGTTATTAATACCGAAAAGCTGGAAACCTTGAGCGGTATTGAAATGAAAACGCTGCCCGGTGTTGATCAGGCCGTGCCTACGGTTAGGTGTGGCGCGGGTGTAGTCACGCGCCGTGTTTCGGATTTAGCCGATGCTAATGGACTGGTGTTTGCGGTTGATCCCACTTCACAGGACGCTTCCTGCATTGGCGGTAATGTCGCCATGAATGCCGGTGGTAAAAAAGCCGTGCTCTGGGGTACGACGCTGGACAATCTGGTGTCGTGGCGCATGGTTATGCCGGATGGTGAATGGCTGGAAGTGGAGCGCTGGAACCATAATCTGGGCAAGGTTCACGAGCAGGAAGAAGTGGTTTTTCGTATCAGCCGTTTCCAGCGTGATAGCAAAACCCTGATCGGTGAGCCTGAAATGCTACGCATTGCTGGACGGGTATTTCGAAAACTGGGTTTGGGCAAGGATGTAACCGACAAGTTTCTGTCCGGTCTGCCCGGTATCCAGAAAGAAGGTTGTGACGGCATCATTACGTCGGCGTGTTTTATTTTGCATCGTATGCCGAAATATATTCGTACCGTGTGTCTGGAGTTTTTTGGCTCAGATTTATCGCAATCTATCCCTGGCATCGCTGAGATCGTTGATCATGTAACCAGAGCAGAAAGGGTGGTGCTCGCGGGCCTGGAACATCTCGATGAACGTTATGTGAAAGCAGTTCGCTATGCGACCAAGAGTCCGGGTAGGGAGCGGCCAAGAATGGTATTGATCGCCGATATCGCAGGTGATGATGAGAATGATGTCACCAAAGTGGTTGCGGAAGTTATTGCACTGGCTAATCGACGTAGTGGTGAGGGTTTTGTTGCTATCAGTCCGGAGGCGCGCCGTCATTTCTGGCTCGATCGTGCACGCACAGCAGCCATTTCTGCACATACCAATGCGTTCAAGGTGAATGAGGACGTAGTTATTCCGCTGGATCGGTTAAATGAATATTACGTTGGCATCGAACGCATCAATATTGAACAATCTATCGCCAATAAACTTGAAAGTGTGGAGTCGCAGGTTGAATACCTGTCCAGTGATTTATCGGGATATGGATTCAAGAAAGGTTATGAGGATAGTGAAGAACAGCGAGCTATTTTTCAGGCCAAGCTGGATCTGGCACAAGAGCATCTAAATTTTGTTAAGCAACGTTGGTCGGTGCTGGCTAAAAGTATGGACGATGTGGCCACTGATCACCTGTCGCTCTTGAATGAAAAAGAGCAGGCGGCCATTCGAGATGGTGACAGGATTCTGGATTTGTTATTACGTCGTGATGTTCTTGTTTCTTATCGTCAGGAAATCAAACAGCGTATGCGTGAGATTTTTCGTGGCCAGGAACTGGAGCCGTTGCGTAATGCTCTACGCGAAAAGCATATGGCGATCAAAAATAATCGATTATTTATTGCCATGCATATGCACGCGGGCGACGGCAATATTCATACAAATATTCCGGTACATTCCGATAACTATCGTATGTTGCATGAGGCTGACCGGCTGGTTGGTAAGGTTATGCAGCTGGCGCAAAGTCTGGACGGTGTTATTTCCGGCGAGCATGGTATCGGGCTGACGAAAATCCAGTATCTCGAGCCGGAGAAGTTAACTGCGTTTGTAAGCTATAAACAAAAAATTGATCCGAACGGCCATTTTAATAAAGGCAAACTCATGCCGGGTTCCGGTCTTGCCAATGCATACACGCCATCACTGGCACTGGTGCAGCAGGAAGCGCTGATTCTGGAGCAAAGCGAGCTGGGACTGCTTAATGATGACATCAAACACTGTTTGCGATGTGGCAAATGTAAACCAGTTTGCATGACACATATTCCACGTGCCAATCTTTTTTATTCACCGCGTAATAAAATATTAGCATCTGGTTTAATTATCGAAGCATTTCTTTACGAAGAGCAGACGCGTCGAGGTATTTCGATTCGTCATTTTGATGATTTAAATGATGTTGCTGATCACTGCACCGTGTGCCACAAATGCCTTAATCCATGTCCTGTTGATATCGACTTCGGCGATGTTTCAATTCGCATGCGGAAAATATTGAAGAATCGTAAGCAGAAGCGTTTCAATGTGGGTAGTTGGGCTGCGATGCAATTCCTTAATGTGAAAGACCCGATGATGATCAAAGTCCTGCGTTTTAGCATGGCTCAGATGGGTTTTAAAGCGATTAATCTGGCGCACTTATTGGCGAAGAAAACCGGTTTACTGGGCCGTAAAAAACGATTGCCTCCGGCGACCACAGGTCAAACACGAGTCAATGAGCAAATTGTAAATTTAGTGCGCAAACCTATGCGCTCAATAATACCGTCTAAGCCTTTACGATCTTTGCTGGATGCAGAAGATGCCACGCAAGTCGTGATTATTCGTGATGCAGAAAAAACCACGGACGATTCCGATGCGGTCTTTTATTTTCCGGGATGTGGTTCAGAACGTTTGTTTAGTCAGATTGGCCTGGCGACTATAGCCATGCTTTATGAAGTGGGTGCCAAGACCGTATTGCCGCCGGGCTATCTTTGTTGTGGTTATCCACAAACTGCAGGCGGCGATGCGGAGAAGGGGCAGGCAATCAGTACTGAAAATCGTGTATTGTTCCACCGTATTGCCAATACCTTAAATTATCTCGATATCAAAACGGTGATTGTCAGTTGCGGCACCTGCATGGATCAGTTGTTGAAATATGAATTTGAAAAAATATTTCCGGGTTGTCGCCTGCTGGATATACACGAATATTTGATGGAAAAGAAAGTGACGATGCAAGGTGATAATGGTATGCAGTATTTGTATCACGATCCCTGCCACACGCCGATGAAATCATATAATCCAATTAAAGTCGCCTCCAGTTTAATGAATCAGAATGTTGTTAATTCTGATCGCTGCTGTGGTGAATCAGGCACTTTAGGTACCGCTCGCCCTGATATTGCAGATCAATTGCGCTATCGCAAACAGGAAGAGTTACAGAAGGGACTGATTCAGCTGACTGGGACACCAGACACTAACAATGGAAAAGTGAAGATGCTTACTTCGTGCCCCGCCTGTCAGCAAGGTTTATCACGTTATCAGGATGATACTGGACTCGAAACGGATTACATCGTTGTTGAGTTGTGCAAAAACAATTTGGGTGAAGATTGGCAAAATACAATGCTATCCAGAATCAATGAAAATGGTATTGAAAGGGTTTTGCTGTAAAAACATGGGGTTTTAAATTTTTTATCAGGAACTTCTTATTTATTTTCTTACATACCGTGTGATTATCATTAAAGCTGCTCTCCCGTTGAAGAATGTTGGGAGAAAATGAAAAAGAAATGGATAACACTCTAACTTTATTGGGTTAGTAGAGGTGAATAATTTCCCATGAAGAATTATTTGCCTATTGTTATTTTTGATTAAGGACAAAATAAATATGAAAATAGTTCTGCGCATCACACCAATTTCTTTTGGTCATAGATATGACTAAATCAAGTGGAAAATCAAATCAATTTTATTGGGGCTCTATACAAACTTTATGGGGTAATGTTTTTTCTGAAGGACTTCGAGGATACCTGGTTCGTGGCACTTTTGGTACGTTTGGGTTACAGATGGTATCTACGGGTTTTGGATTAGTAACAAATATATTATTGGCCAGGTTTCTCGGCACAAAAGAGTATGGGCTTTATACGTACATATTTGCCTGGATTGGTTTGCTAGTAACTATAGCTATGTTTGGAATGGGCAATGTTCTTATTAGAGAGATATCTGCGTTCCATACGAAAAAAGAGTGGGGATACCTTCGGGGGCTTATTCAATGGACAATAACTCGAGGACTAATTATATTCATTTTAGTAGTATTTATTGCAATGACTATTGGATGGATGATGCAGGAATATCTTCCTTCGGGAATCTTTCCGGCATTTTGGGTGGCTTTGGCAATAGTACCATTTTTAGCGGCAACCAATTTAATTAGTGCCGCATTGCAGGGTTTTAGGCGTGTGTTGGTGTCAAAAATCCCATCGGTTCTTATTCGTGCGCCCCTTCTTCTGGTATTAATTGTTTTTGGTTATCAATTTTACCCACAAGCATTCAGTACATTTACAATTATAGTTTTATCAGGCATTGCCATAGGTGTGGATTTGATTGTAGGAAGTTGGTGGCTCTATAAAACAATCCCTCGTGATGTTTTTAGATCTCCAGCCGAATTCCCAAAGAAAACATGGTTGTATAGTGCATTGCCATTTCTTCTAATGATGGGTTTTTTTGAGTTGAATACACGAATTCCTACTCTTATGTTGGGGTCCCTGGCAGATATTCAGGCTGTTGGTTTTTATAATGTGGCCAGTTTAGTTTCAGGTTTGGTAAGTTTTATACTGATGGCCGTCAATGTTGCGCTCGGGCCGATAATTTCAAGCCTTTATGCGTCGGGTGAGATGAATCGCCTGCAGAGAATCGTCACCTTAAGTGCGCGCATGATGTTTTTGGTAGGATGTTTAGTTGCATTATTATTGGCCGTATTACGATATTGGTTGCTTGATTTATTTGGCCCTGAATTTCAAGAGGCGGGGCCTATCTTGTTAATACTCTTGTTAGGTCAAGTTATAAACGTTGCAGCTGGATCTGTTGGGACTTTGCTCTTAATGACCGGTTATGAAAAATATGTAGTTACGGCTGTGGGTATCTCAACTGTTTTAGTGTTTGCATTGAATATGTTTTTTATACCACTCTGGGGTGGGATGGGTGCTGCATATGCTACAGTTACTGGCCTGGTATTATGGAATGTGTTGCTTTTGCATCAGGTGTCGAGGCGATTGGGTATTGATTCAACGGCGATTGGTTTATTTGGCCGCTATAAAGCTACTTAATGTTTATCACTAAAAGTGAGTAGGGGAGAATGCTCAATGGCTAAACCTAATTTCTTCATTGTCGGTGCACCAAAATGCGGAACGACAGCTATGAATGATTATTTGAAGCAGCACCCAGAAATATTTATCCCTAATGTAAAAGAGTTGCACTATTTCGGCAGCGATCTGAATATTAATTCGAGTTCGCTTATAGATAAATTAAGCAAAGAGGAGTACTTAAATTACTTTAGTTTTGCTGGACCTAAAAGGCATGTTGGAGAATCTTCTGTATTATATCTTAGTTCGAAACTCGCGGCTGAAGAAATATATAATTTTAACTCTAATGCAAAGATAATTATAATGCTTAGAGAGCCGTTTGATATGATGTGTTCATTGCACAGTCAATTATTATCAACATGCAAGGAAGATATTGAGGACTTTGGTCATGCGTTGGATGCGGAATCCGATAGGTTTAAAGGGGGTAGAATACCTGCTAATGTTGATGTGATTGATGATGCATTGTTTTATAAAAGTGTCGCTTCGTATTACGAACAAGTTAAAAGGTATATTGATCGTTTTGGTAAAAATAATGTACATGTAATATTGTTTGATGATTTTAAATTCGACGCTCTTAACGTGTATAAGAGTGTATTAGAGTTTCTTGGGATCAAAGATGTAGAATTTGAGCCGAATATCAAGATTATTAATTCAAATAAAATATTGATAAATAGAAAAATATATAATCTCGCCAATAGGCCACCAATTTTTATTAAGTTATTAGTTAAGCTTGCATTACCAGGTTTTGCTAGGAGAATGTTAGTTAAGTCTATTAATAATATGAATATTAAATATGTAAAAAGAAAGGAACCGGACCAGGTTATTGCAAGTGCAATTAGAAAAGAATTCTTTCATGAAATTACAAAATTAGAAAATCTTATAGATAAAGATTTGTCGACATGGAAGGTGGAAGGAGATTTATGAATATTCAAGAAAAATTGATTGAGACGTATCATTCAGGGCATTACGATGCATTTATGCCAAAATCTGAAGATGAGTGGCGTTGGGTTCTAGATAGGTTTGATCTTAATTTCTCCCCTTATATGACTAATTTAAATAAGAATAATAAGGTTGTTGATTTGCCATGTGGTGTTGGTTATTTAGAAGATTATTTAATCGAAAAAGGATTTAATAGTTTAGTTGCGGTGGATTTGTCAGGTGAGCAAATTGAGGTCGCAAAATCAGTGCTGTCACAGCGCAAGGTGAGTTATCAAGGTAAGGTGGAATTCATTATAGATGATATTTTTGATTTTCTTTCTAAGGAAGAGAAATATCAAGCAATATTTTTAATCGATATTATAGAGCACTTTGGAAAAGAAGATGTTTTTAAATTAATTAGGTATGCTGTGAATTCGTTAGAAGCCGATGGACTTTTATTTATTAGGACTCCAAATGCTGAATACCCTATGTTTGGACGATTTTATAATGATTTAACACATATAACGCCATTTACTACAACAAGTATGAGCCAATTAATCAGGGCATGTTCGTTGACAGAAGTTCATAATGGATTCGAGGTTGTGCCTTTTTCAAGTAAAAAACAATTATTTACTGGCAAGATAAAGGAGGTTATATTTAATGCGGTACAAGGTCTGCTTGGAAAATTTCTTGGAGTCAAGAAAGGTGGTTTTTCTGAGAATATAGTATGCATTGCTAAGAAATGAAAATCTGTTTCGTATCTCATGATAGTGGTGTGCAAGGTGCTGAGAGGGCTCTGCTTGATTTAGTGGTAAATTTAAAAAGGGATGAAAAATATTGCCTACATGTTATTCTGCCCAGTAGTAAGGGCGGGCTTTGTGAAAAATTAAAATCCAATGGTATTGAAGTATCAATTATTCCATATTACTACTGGGTTAGTGGTCGCCAGAAGAATGTGCTGAAGGAAGTAGCTAAATCGATGGTTAATGTAATATCTATATTTCGTCTTGTAATGAGATTTAAAAAAATACGTCCTGATTTAGTTTATTCAAATTCTATATCAATAAATGTCGCTGCGCTATCAAGTTTCGTTTTACGTCTACCCCATATATGGCATTTTCATGAAATTATTGACAAAAAATCTGAATATGATTTTACATATGGTAGTCGATTTTCATTTTGGTTGATAGGGAAGCTATGCACTAATATAATTGTAGTTTCAGATTTTTTGAAAGAATTCTATTCGTATAATTTACCATTATGTAATATTATAAGGTTGTATCAACCGGTTGAAATTTATCAGTATCAATGTTTACGTAATGTTCATGAGAAATATTTAATTAGGCATGATGTTGTCAATTGTGCAGTAATTGGCGCTGTTACAAAAGTAAAAAGGCAGGAAGACGCTATCCGTGCAACTAATATAGTAAATCGTAATGGTCTAAATATAAACTTGTGGATTGTTGGTGAATGTGATGGCGGTTATTGCGAGGAAATGATGTCTCTCGTCCATGATTTTGGTCTTGTTGATGTAGTTTCATTTATTGGTTACGTAGACAATGTTAATGATTTTATCAAAAACATGGACATTGTTATTTCATGTTCGGTTTCTGAGGGGTTTGGTAGAGTTATTATTGAATCGAATTTAGAGTCTGTTCCTGTTATTGGGGCAAATTCCGGCGCTACACCTGAGATTATTGAAAATGATGTTACTGGGCTTTTGTACGCTCCTAAAGATGAAGTTGATTTATCTAAAAAAATAAAACAATTAGTAAATGATGTTGATCTTAGAATTAAACTTGGCGTTACAGGCAAGGAGAGAGCTATAAGAAATTTTTCATCATTAGGTTATATGAATAAAATGGATAATTTATTTCAAATGACTTTGATTTGTAGAAAGTGAGCGCGTGTATGCTACCAGTTGTTGATGTCGTAATTATAAATTGGAATGGTATAGAGGACACAATCGATTGTCTTCGGTCTTTGAAAGGACAGTCGTATATAGGAGGATGCAGGGCGATATTGATTGATAATTGTTCTGCAGATGAATCTTTAATAATAATTAAGGCATGGTGTAAGAAGGAATGTGTAGATGTTTCGGAATATCAATACCGTTCGTCTTCTGAAAGAATGGTATTTCTTAATAAAATCTCTAATAATGAAGCTGATAAGTTCTCTGTTTCACTAATCTCTGCAGATGAAAATCTTGGTTTTTGTACGGCGAATAATATAGGTGTTGAGTTTTCTATTAAAAACTCCGGCGAGCTATCATTTATTCTTAATAACGACACTGTATGTGATAGTGAGTTAATCTCTCATTTGGTTGATGCTAGCATTAACTTCAATCATGAATGTATATTGAGTCCTGTTATTCTATATGCAGATTCACCAGATATAATTTGGTGGCAGGGTGGACGCTTTTCAAAATGGCTGTCACCTACTTATGTTCATCAAGGAAATAAGGTGTCTGAAACAATTAGTGAGCCTGTTGATACTGAATGGTCAAGTGGATGTGCAACATTGATACCTAATAGCTTGTATAAAAAAATCGGGTTATATGACCCTGAATTCTTTATATGGTGTGATGAATGGGATTTTTCTCTTAGAGCTGAAATATATGGTGTTAGTAAAAAAGTAATTTCATCTGCAAAACTTTATCATAAAGTAGGGAAGTCATTAGGGATAGTAAGCCCTCTAGTTTATTTTTACTCATTTAGAAATATGTCAATACTAAGGAAGCGGTACCTTTCAAAAACAGCATATTATTTATTTAATGGTTTGTATGTCCCGTTTAAATTCTTTCAATCTATTCTATATTCTTTGAAGGAGAGGGATGTATTATATTTTATAATATTTTTTGACGTTGTTTTTGAAGGTGTTAGCTCTGGTCGTGGAAAGTGGAAGCGGCAATCTAATTGATTATAACTAATACGCAATTTATTCAATAGAAATATACGACAAACCATTTATGAAAATATTTTCTTATAAAGAAATATGGTTATATATACTTCCGTTGCTATTTTTGCCGAATATGGGGCTAGCTCAAGAGACAAGTTTCGGTCTATTGCAATTAAATGACTTTATAATATGGCCGTATATTTTTACGGTATATTTATCCATTTCTAAAATTAATAACAGGGTTAAATTATATAATAAGGAGCTAATTTATTTTCTTTTCCTGTTTTTATTGTGGTCAATATTTTCGTCACTGTGCGCTACTCTTTTTAATGATTATTCAGCTAACGAGTTAATCTTCTCTATGCTTAAACTGGCTAAATTATCTTTATATGCGGTAGCTTCATTGTTAACAATTACTGCAATATCACGCAATAATATTAATCAACAATTTAATTGGTCATTACTTGCATCACTTACTGTTATGAGTGCAAGTCTTTTATTTGATCGATTTATTTTTTATCAGGAATCTAATTCTATTTCAGACACGATTCAGTTTTATACTGATAATATTTTGAGTGCAACAATGGCTATTTTATTTTCATATCTTTTGGGGTTGCTCTTCACTGGCTATGGTTCGAGATGGTGGCAACTAACGGCAAAAATATGTTTGTTATTATCGATATTCGGTATTGCTCTTTCAAATGGCAGGGGAGGATGGATTGCTATTTTAGTTTCATCTATTTATATTGCTTATCGTCTACGAATGAAACAAGTTATAGGGTTTTTATCGGTTTGTATTGTTGCAATTGTAACGGCGTATTCCATTTTTCCTCAATTCGAGGATCTGGTTGATAGGACTATTGATCCAGATCCACTTTATTTGGCGGAATATCATTCCGATCTTGCTGGCATAGAAACAGGAGGGCGTTGGTTCTATTTGAAGAAAGAAGGAATTAAGGTATTAGATGCCCCAATATTTGGAACTGGTTTTTTTCATAGGGGAGGAGAAACTGGACTTGATCCTGTGGGTAGCCATAACTTTTTTGTGCAGATGTTTTTAGAAACAGGCATTATTGGAGGTATTCTGGCTATACTTGTTTTTTTTATTATGTGGAAACAGGCTGGACGAAGAATGGTGGTTTTGAACGGTGGTGAAATACCCACAAAGGCTGCAATATCATCGGCATTTGTTGTTGGTTTAAGTGGTGAATATTTTTATGGTGGGATGGTTTTATTTACCATGCTGTTATCCTACGGAGCCGTTGGGCGTCTTCCTGTAAACAGAATGCATGATCTAAAAAATTAATATGATCTCTCCCCTAGTTAGTGTGATGATTCCAACTTATAACGCTGGACAGACTTTACCCTTCGCATTGGCGTCATTATTGTCTCAAACCTATCAAAACTGGGAGTGTATTGTAGTAGATGATGGCTCTACTGATAATACATATGAATTGATGTCTAAAGTACTCAACTATGACAAACGTTTTAAATTTATTTGTCTAGCAAATAACAGTGGGCGTGCTATTGCCCGACAAAAAGCATTGGATAATGCTCACGGTAAGTATTTGGCCATGGTTGATGCGGATGACTGGATATATCCATCAAAACTTGAGCATCAGGTTCATATTTTAGAAGCTCACTCCGAACTTGCATTGGTGAGTTGTGGAATGGCTATTATTGATTTCGAAAATAATTTGCTTGGGATAAGAATGCAACAAAATGATTTCCTTGTCCATGCACCATTAAATGGACCAGGTTTTCTGCCTGTTGCACATGCAACTTCGATGATTCGACTGGAAATAGCGAAAACAGTTAACTATGACAATCGTTTTTCTCAAACAGAAGATACAGATTTCCTACTTCGTCTATTAATGTGTAAATCTTACGCTGTCGTTGGTGAGCCTCAATATGCTTATGCTGAACATAGTCATTCAATCAACGCGGAGGTCATTATTCGTTCACAAATTGACCTATTAATGATTTATTTTAAACATTATAGAAAATTTCCAATTAAAACTTGTCTGCAGATTGGGCGGGTTCTTTTAAAATTAGTTATTGCCTTTGGAATAAAGATGGTTGGCCAAGAAAAAAAACTTACACAGTTTCGCCAAAAATCTATTCCAACAAAAGATCAGGAAAATGAGTTTAATCGTGCGCAACAGGATGTTTTTATAGAATATAGCAAGATTATAAAATTAATTTGATGCGATTCATATAGGAATAATCCATGCAAAAGATTAAGAAGATCTGTCAGTATTCTCGACAGATGAATATAAGTTATTTTTTAATTTAATTATGGTTAATGTGATATTTATTAAGATGCCTTATGTTTATTGATAAAACGATTTTAATATTATGAAAGTTGCACGCATTGCCACAATTCCTTTTGCTATAGTGACTCAATTGAAATCTCAGTTGCTGTATTTGGTTGATTCAGGTGTACATGTGCATATTATTACCTCTGATGGGTGTGAACTTGATAGATTGGAGTGGGGTGAGAATTTAGTTTTACACAAACTACACATTGCAAGAAAACCATCATTAATGGCCGATTTTGTATCGTTGTTTAGATTGTTTATTTTATTCCGTAGGTTTAGATTTCAAATTGTGCATTCAACAACACCTAAAGCCGGTCTTCTAACATCTATTGCTGGTTTGTTTTCTGGTGTGCCTATACGCTTGCATACCTTTACTGGTCAACCATGGGTAGAAATGAGTGGCGTCATGAGATTGATTTCACGTTCATCAGATAAACTTATTGGTTACTTAAATACTCGATGTTACGCTGATAGTTTTACTCAAGCAAAATTTCTTGTTGATGAGGGGATTATTAAGCATCATAAAATAGATGTTATAGGTAGTGGGTCTCTCGCCGGTGTTGATACTAATAGATTTAGTATTGATAGATTTACCAATGATGAAAAAGATAATTTCAGAAAACAGCTTGGCATTAATTCTTGTTCTTTTGTTATATTATTTATTGGGCGTATTACAAAAGATAAGGGTATATATGAATTACTGTCTGCATTCCAGAAATTAAGCAATAGTTCAGTTGATGCTGATTTGATTTTGGTTGGGCCTTTTGATCAAGAACGCGGAGGCGTTGGCTCAATATCTATTAATGATATATCTAAATATAATAAAGTCCATTGTGTCGGGTATTCCGAGGAGCCCGAAAAGTATTTATCTATTTCAGATGTATTATGCCTCCCTAGTTATCGCGAAGGATTTGGAACAGTTGTATTGGAGGCGGGTTCTATGGGAGTGCCTACAATAGGCTCTGATATTTATGGATTAAGAGATGCTGTTGTGGATGGTACCACCGGTATTTTGGTTCCTGTGCGTGACGCTCATCGTCTTTTTGAAGCTTTGTCTTTAGTCGCCAAAAATGTTGATTTGAGAGTTGATATGGGAGAGGCAGCCAGGCAAAGATGCATAAATAAATTTGATTCTACTAAGGTTAGTCAATGTTTACTTGATGAATATAATAAATTGTTAAATTCGTTATAACTGATCTTTTGAATTTACTATAACGCCGAGAATAACTATGTTGTCATGTAACCAATTCCTTAACAATATATTATGAATCTATGGATCTTTTTCTTAGTTATTGGTAGTGCATCCTGGTTTCTTACTACTATTCTACGGCGATATGCAATAACCAGTAGTTTGCTGGATGTACCAAATGATCGTAGTTCTCATCTCACGCCTGTTCCACGTGGTGGTGGTGTTGCAATACTCATTACCTTTATATTTGGTTTATTTTTTTTATGGGTAGGGGAGCTGTTAGGGCTTCAAGTTATTGTTGCGTTTTTAGGTGCCAGTTTTTTGGTTGCTAGCGTTGGTTTTATAGATGATCATGGACATGTGGCAGCACGTTGGCGTCTATTAGCTCATTTTTGTGCTGCGGGATGGCTATTGTTCTGGTTGGGTGGGTTACCACCTTTAGTTTTTTTTGGATTTGAATTTGATTTGGGATGGGGAGGTCATCTGCTTGCATGTATAGCTTTAGTTTGGCTCCTTAATCTTTATAACTTTATGGATGGAATTGATGGCATTGCTGGAATTGAAGCATTGTCTTCATCAATGTTAGTTGGTTTGTTATTTTTATTTGTGTTAGGTAATATTAATTTGTCTTTTATTCACTTGCTTATGTCAGCATCAGTCGTTGGATTTTTGATGTGGAATCTCCCCCCTGCAAAAATATTTATGGGTGATGCCGGTAGTGGTTTCATAGGGTCTACACTTGGTGGGCTTATTCTTTATAGTGCTCATGTTGCGCAACAAATGTTTTGGGTGTGGTTGATCATATTAGGTATATTTATAGTTGATGCAACTTATACTTTAATTCGACGTTTATTACAGGGTAAACAGGTTTATGTGGCGCATCGTTGCCATGCTTATCAATATGCAAGCAGGTTGTATGGAGGTCATCTTCCAGTTAGTCTTTCAGTATTATTAATTAATGTATGTTGGTTAGCACCCTGGTCTGTAGTTGTTGCATATAGTTTAGTTGACGGTGCAGTTGCTATGTTGTGTGCTTATATTCCTCTATTGTGGTTAGCCTGGTATTTTCATGCAGGTGAGGAAGAAAAATCACCAGAAGTCGGTATTACTTAAAATCAGTCTTGAGTCTAAAATCATCAATATAGGTGAACGCTTAAAGTCTGACCTCGTGCGATTGTATCTGATAAAATCGTATTTTTTCTAAGCTTATTAATTTTATGTTTCAATCATTATTGAAAGACTTTCTAGATCTGTCACGTACCAGAAAACGTTTAGTTGTCGCTGGTGCTGATCTAGTTATTGTATTTGTATCTATATGGGCCGCATTTTCTTTGCGGCTTGATGTATTTTATGTACCTTCTACTGCGCAGTTATGGATTTTTCTGGTTGCGCCTCTGATAGCGATCCCTGTATTCATTCGTTTTGGTCTTTATCGTGCCATTATTCGTTACATTGGTTTTCAGGCGCTATGGACTGTTTTTCGAGCGGTGATGCTTTATGCCCTGATATGGTCTTCACTGGTGTTATTGAGTGGAGTGTCTGGAGTACCACGTTCCGTTTATATTATAAATTTAATTCTGGTGATGTTATTGGTGGGCGGCAGCCGGATGGCAGCGCGATGGATATTTACACCGCATCAGGGTAATCGTGACCGACGCTTTACAGATAATGCAAATAATGTCGTTATTTACGGTGCGGGTAGTGCCGGTTTTCAACTAGCTTCAGCACTTTCATATAGCTCTGACCAACGAGCTGTTGCATTTATTGATGATGCTTTATCGCTGCATAATCAGCAGTTGAATGGACTTAAAATTCATCCGTTTTCCCATCTTAGTCATTTGATTGAGAAATTGAATGTTAAGGAGGTGTTGTTGGCATTGCCATCGGCTTCACGTTCTCGCCGGCGTGAGATTATTGCAATGCTGGAGCCGTACCCTGTTCATGTTCGTACTTTACCGGGTCTGTCGGCCATTGCGAATGGTGAGGTCAAGATAGAGGATATTTCTGAGGTTTCGATTGAGGATTTGTTAGGTCGTGATGTTGTGCCACCTAATAAAGAACTGTTGGGTGCCAATATCACCGGTAAGGTGGTGATGGTGACAGGAGCTGGTGGCTCGATAGGGTCTGAACTGTGTCGTCAGATTGTCCAATTGTCACCTGCCAGGCTCATTTTGCTTGAACAGCATGAGTATGCACTTTATGCCATGGAGAATGAGCTGCTCAACTGGGCGAAGATGACAGGTTCTGTTTTGAATGAAGATTCTATTTTGCCTGTTCTTGCATCAGTGACTGATCTGGATCGTCTTGAGCTCGTTTGTCATGGATTTGGTGTGCAGACTATTTACCATACGGCGGCTTACAAGCATGTTCCTATGGTTGAACGTAATCCTGTTGAGGCGATTGATAATAATATCTTTGGAACCCTTCGGGCCGCTCAGGCGGCAATAAATTGTGGTGTTGAAGCTTTTGTGCTGATCTCAACAGATAAAGCAGTGCGTCCGACTAATACAATGGGGGCAAGCAAACGTTTTGCTGAGTTGATATTGCAGGGTCTGGCTGGCCTGGAAGGGAAAACTACCCGTTTCACTATGGTGCGGTTTGGTAATGTATTGGGTTCATCAGGTTCTGTCGTACCTTTGTTCAGAGAGCAGATTCGTAATGGCGGACCGGTAACGGTCACTGATCCCAAGATGATTCGTTATTTTATGACTATTCCGGAAGCATCGCAGTTGGTGATTCAGGCGGGTGCAATGGGCACAGGCGGCGATGTTTTTGTACTTGATATGGGTGAGCCGATACGGATCATGGATATGGCTCGCCGAATGATTCGTTTAAGTGGCTTGGATGTTAGAGATGAAGAACATCCGGATGGTGATATTGAGATTCAATTTACTGGTTTGAGGCCTGGTGAAAAGCTTTATGAGGAGTTGCTGATTGGAGATAATCCTACGCCGACTGAGCATGCTTTGATTATGCGAGCTGAAGAAGAAATTTTGCCCTGGGAAGAAATTGAAAAGTTGCTGCAGCAGTTTGAGCTGGCCGCAAAAATGAATGATGCTAACAGGGTGCGTGAGTTGTTGTTATCTGCTGTGAGTGGTTTTAGTCCTCAGTGTGATGTGGAAGATGTTGTCACTAAGTTTGGCAAAGACAAAATCCCAGGAATGGAAATCTTAAATTTTCATAAAGTTACCAGTCTTAAATCTGAAGTCGAGAGTCAAATGCTTTAAGATCCAGAGCTTACAATTTAAGATTCATGACTTCATCAATGTTTGGCAATATACTCATCGTCTGTGTTGGTAATATCTGTCGCAGCCCTATGGCTGAGTTTTTATTACGGCAAAGGCTAATGGAAAATGATGTGAATATCTCAGTTTCTTCAGCCGGGCTTGGTGCTGTCATTGACCATGGCGCTGATGAGAAGGCTATCGAACTGATGTTGGAGAGGGGGATTGATATTTCCACACATCGTGCTCGTCAGCTTAGTGGTGAGATGGTAAAGAAAAATGAGTTGATTCTGGTGATGGAGCACTGGCAACAGAAGGAAATTGAGGGCCTTTATCCTTATGCGCGAGGCCGAGTTCATCTATTTGGGAAGTGGTCTGATATGGAAATTGAGGATCCCTATAAAAAATCAAAAGAGGCCTTCAATATGACTTTTGTTAAGATTGATAAGGCCTGTGACGAATGGTGCAAGAAGCTATGGTAAGAAAATTAACACTGTTAATGTTATTAACCCAGCTTGCTGGTTGTTCCTGGGCGCCGGGTCTAATGCTCTCTGCGGATGACTTTGAACAGGATGATTCTGTTAATCAGGAGTCTATGCCGGTTACGTTAATTCCTATTACGCCCTCATTAATAGAAAAACAGCCCCGATCATTGCTGACGGTACCACCAGTTAATAACGCAACAAACTTAACAACAGGATATGAATATAAAGTAGGCCCTCAGGACGTACTTAATATTATTGTTTGGGAGCATCCAGAGCTGACGATTCCTACAGGTGGGCAACGCTCGGCTGAACAGGACGGGCATCGTGTTAGTAGTAAAGGCACCATTTTTTATCCCTATGTCGGCGTTGTTCTGGTGACGGGTAAAACAACAGAAGAAATTCGCAATGAGCTGACCGAGAAACTTTCAAAATATATTCGCAAACCTCAGCTTGATGTTCGTGTTGTAGATTTTAATAGTCAAAAAGTACAGGTGGCAGGTGCGGTTGAAAAGCCGGACTCTTATCCGATTAGCGATGTACCGTTAGCACTCTCAGATGTAGTGAATGCTGCTGGTGGTAATAATAAAAATGCGGATATTCAGTCAGTCATTTTGACAAGAAATGGAGTTAATAAACGTTATAACTTGCTTGATCGTTATTATCGTGGTGATACTTCAGAGGATGTGTTGCTGCAAAATGGTGATGTCATTTATGTTCCTGCTAATACAGTGCATAAGGTATTTGTTATGGGTGAGGTGGCGAAGCCTGCGGCACTTCCACTTGTTGATGGTCAGTTGACTTTGGCTGATGTGCTTGCTGCATCAGGAATTGACCAGAATGCGGCTGATCCAGAACGTATTTTTGTATTACGCCGTGGTGAAGATTTAAATAAGCCTTATGCTTATCTGCTTGATGCTTCGGAGCCTGGCGCTTTAATTATGGCGACGGCCTTTCAGTTGCAGGCACTGGATGTGGTCTTTGTTTCAACCGCAGATATAACACGTTGGAGCCGTACTTTGACTCAGCTTTTGCCTACAGTGCAAACACTTTGGACAATAGATCGTATAACAGCAGACTAGAACATAAACAGAAGACGTAAAAATGACACCAGAAAAGTTATCGCCAGTTATTCAAAATCCTGAAGATGAGGATGAAATCGATCTTTCAGAAATGGTAGGCACGTTGATTGAAAATCGCTATTTGATTGTCTCAGTGATGACCGTATTTTTTGTCATATCTGTGTTGTATAGTTTTTTATCCAGTCCTATTTATAAAGCTGATGCGGTGTTACAAATTGATGAGCAATCATCATCTATGAAGGGATTAGATGAGCTGGATACCTTGTTAGGTTCAGAGAGTTCTTCATCGGTGACTGAGATTGAAATTATTAAATCCCGCAAGGTTATTGGCGGGATGGTTGATAAGCTTAATTTAACTACATATGTTGAACCTAATTATTTTCCATTGATTGGCGGTTATCTGGCACGGACATCAGATAGTGGTCAACTCACTGAGCCATGGCTTGGATTTTCAAGTTACGCCTGGGGTGGAGAGATTGTTAAGGTTGATCGTTTTGAAGTGCCACCAAAATTTTTGAAAAAACCTTTTCTTCTGGTGGCTATGGCAGAAAGCAGGTATGTGATTTTTGATGCCATGGGTGAGAAAATTCTTGAAGGTGAGGTTGGCCAGCCTGCCAGTAATGAGCCTGGTAATATTCAAATTTTCATTAGCCAGTTAGTGGCTAATGAAGGTGCTGAATTTACACTAATGAAACTGAAGCATAATGCAGTTGTTGGTGAATATCAGAAGAAGATTGATATTAGTGAGAAAGGTAAAAAATCAGGTATTCTCAGCGTCAGTTTGGAAGGTCCTGACCGGATGATAATTGAGTCAGTGATTGGTGAATTGACTCAAGGTTATTTGCGTCAGAATGTTGAGAGAAAATCAGAAGAATCAGAAAAAATGCTGCAATTTATTAGTGCTCAATTACCCGTTCTAAAGTCCGGATTGAATGCCGCTGAAATTGCTTTAAATCATCATCGTGAAGAGAAGGGCACGATTGACCTGAGTTTTGAAAGCCAGAACCTAATTGAAAGAATTACCCGTCTTGAAGCTGAGCTTTCTGATCTTAATTTAGAACAGGCTGCATTAATTCAGAAACTAACTCCAGATCATCCAGTGATTCAGGGTATACGCGAAAAATTAAAAAATCTTGAACAGCAAAAAGAGGTGCTAAATAATCATCTGTTTGCTTTGCCTGAGACTGAGCTAGAGACGGTAAAATTTAGCCGGGATGTTACTGTTGCTAATGAGCTTTATATGTTGTTGCTAAATAAATCTCAGGAGCTAAAGGTTTCAAAAGCAGGGACAATAGGCAGCGCTCGAATTGTTGATGAAGCTGTTGTTGCTGATGTGCCCGTAAAACCCAGGAAAGCATTAATTATTGCGATTAGTTTATTACTTGGTTTTATTGTGGGTGTGGTTGTGGCAGCTTTACGAAAAGCGCTTAATCATACAATTGATGACCCGAATATTATTGAGAAAAAATTGGGTTATGCGATTTATTCTGAAATTCCATTTTCAAAATTTCAGGCAGCAATGCGCACTGATGCAAAGGCTGGCGCGAGCAGGAGTGAGTTTCAGGTATTGGCTCATGTGAAGGGAGACGAGCATGATTTTATCGTCGAAAGTTTAAGGAGTTTGCGAACCAGTATTCAGTTTGCTCTTATGGAAGCAAAAAATAAAGTGGTTACTATTACAGGCTCTTCACCTGAAATTGGCAAATCATTTATATCGGTTAATTTCGCCTATCTAATGGCAGAGTCCGGAAAAAAAGTATTATTGATTGATGGTGACATGCGTAAAGGCCATATTAACCACTATTTTGGCCTTGAGCGATCACCGGGTTTATCTGAAGCTATTGGTAGTGATTGTGAATGGCAAACGGTGATTCAGAAAGGTTTATTGAATGAGAACCTGGACGTTCTGGTATCCGGGACTTATCCTCCTAATCCATCTGAATTATTGATGGGGCAACGCTTTGCTGAGCTGTTAGCAAAGGCGAATGAAGATTATGATCTGGTTGTTATCGATACGCCACCTGTGCTTGCTGTGACTGATGCTGTTATTATCTGCCAGCATTCAGCTTCAAATTTTATGGTTATTCGTAGTCATCATCATCATTTGCGCGAGCTGCAGACAGCGTTTAAACGTTTCGAACAAAATGGTATCCTAATTAGAGGAGCCATCTTTAACGGTATTGAATTGAAGAAAGCCGGTTATGGTTACAATAACGGTTACAAGTATTATGGTTACCAGTATAAATAGTTATTGCGTTTTTTAATCCTTAAAAAGAGAGATAGCAATGATTGAAGACTTTAAAGGTGATGAATCCTGGCGGATGTTCCGAATTATCAGCGAATTTACCGAAGGTTTTGATAAGCTGGCAGATATTGGTTTTGCTATTTCAATTTTCGGCTCTGCGCGTACGCAGGTTGACGATTATTATTATCAAAAAGCTGTGGAGATTAGTGGGCGACTCGCCAAAGAAAATTATTCTATAATCTCTGGTGGCGGCGGTGGTATCATGGAAGCTGCAAATAGAGGCGCATCTGAAAATAATGCAATTTCAGTCGGCTTGAATATTGAATTGCCGCACGAGCAAAAGCCCAATAAGTTCCAGAATTTATCGTTAGTCTTCCGTTATTTTTTTGCCAGGAAAGTAATTTTTGTTAAATACTCTATGGGTTATATCTGCATGCCCGGGGGGTTTGGTACGCTCGACGAGTTTTTTGAATCTCTGACACTTATTCAAACGAAAAAAATATATAAAATGCCGATTATCCTATTTGGCACTGAGTTCTGGTCAGGGTTAATGGACTGGATGAAAGCAACGCTGCTCAAATATGGTACTGTTTCAGAAGAAGATTTTGATTTGATCGTAGTGACTGATGATGTTGATGAAGTTATTGAAATCATGAACTGTCACCGTGCTATGAAGCTAAGGCATATTGAGGAAGCTCATCAGGAGTGGCTGAAAAATCCTGTATCAAAAAATGTTGAAGAAGTGATACGAAATTTGGTGAGAAATAACAGGTAGTGACGGTTTTTATTTGTTTGATATTAGCGTTTCGTATGCCTGACGAATGCGGATAAAACTCGATGTGTCACCGCCTTTGTCTGGATGATGGATGGCAGCGAGTTCACGATAACGCAGACTAATAGTGTCACTGCAGGCGTTTTCTTCAAGCTCTAAAATAGCCAGAGCATCCAGTCGATTGTCGTTATTAATATAAAGTTTCCAGAAGTTTTCCAGTAACTTTTCTACATCTTCTTTGTTTGTGTCTTTGAGGTTCGACCAGTCGAGATAATATTCACTGAGTTTTTCGTTAGTTGTCTCGGTCAATTGCTGGTTGTTTGATTGTACGCCACCGGTAATGAAGTGTATTTTAAGCGGCGAAATATCCAGAACAATCCGTTCTTCTTCTATTAACTGTTGCTGGAGTTGATACAGCGCATTCATCACCAGGAAGTGTTTTTGGAAGATGGCGAGCTGATAATCATCGGCAATGTTTTCAAAGCCGATGTGTTCATCGAGTGACTTGATAATCTGGAATTCGGTAATGCCTTCGGGGTGCTGATTGAGCAAAGACAGGATGTCGGCGATTAAAGGATTCTTCACAACGCAGTTTGAGCTATTCTGAAGAGGGTATTTCGATACCCTCGTTCTCCAGCAGGGTAACCAGTTTGATTAGCGGCAGGCCGATGAGCGAGTTAGGGTCCTCGCCTTCAAACTTTTCAAACAGGGCGATGCCCAGGCCTTCGGATTTGAAGCTGCCGGCGCAGTTATAGGGCTGTTCTTTCTTCAGGTAGCGTTCAATAGTTTGGGTTGAGAGTTTCTTGAAGACGACCGTGTATGGCTCACAGATGGTTTGTTTTCTACCGGTGCGGGAGTTGAGCAGACATAGTCCTGTTTGAAAGACGATACGCTGGCCGGAGGCTTCGGTGAGCTGTTTAACGGCGTTTTCGAAGTTACCGGGTTTGGTGAGCGGCTGGCCATTGAGTACGGCGCTCTGGTCTGAACCGATGATGAGCGCGTCTTCACCCAGTTGTTTTATTTGTTCTGCAACTGCTTCGGCCTTGCTCTCAGATAGGCGCATAACCATGTTTTCGATAGTTTCACCGGCTATCGGGGTTTCGTCGACATCGGGTGAGGCGCAGCTGAATTCTATTTGTAGGCGTTCCAGCAATTGCCTGCGAAAAGGCGAGGTAGAGCCGAGAATGAGCTTCATAGGTGCTTCTTTTTTTGTATAAAAATGAGATTTTAAACGATTCGATTAGCAGATGGGGTGAATTTATTGATTCAAACACGGCTATGTATTTGATATTTTAGGAAATGCTAATGTTTCTGCTGTTAACCGATCAGAACTTATTGAAATGTATACAATATATACAGAAAAGAGGTTTTGCTTTAAAATGGGTCGATTATGCCAAAGCAATTGCCTGAAACAGCTGATTTTTTAAAGCAGGCCGAGCGGAATGCGACTCTAGAAGGAGTTTTACCGCTAGCCAGGCTTGAACGATTATCTGAGATATTGAATGACAATTCAGGTGAGTTATTCGCAAAGTTGCATTTTACCTCAGGGACGGGCTATTTAGGCTTGCATGGCACGGTTGAGGCATCGTTGGATTTGGTTTGTCAGCGCTGTTTGCAACCAATGAAATATCCAGTGTCAGGGCAGTTTAAGTTTGGCCTGATTACTAGCGAAAAATATGAAGATAAAGTGCCGTCAGATGCTGAACCTTATTTACTTGAAGGTGATGAGCAGTCGGTGGTGGATATTCTTGAAGATGAACTGCTGCTATCGATACCCATTTCAGCAAGGCATCCTAATGAGTGCTCTGAGTTTCTGCAGAAGCAGAATGAAGAAAGGCGAGTGGAAAAAGAAAAATCAAATCCATTTGCTGTGCTAAAAAATTTGAAAATAGATTAAATTTTATTCCTAACATACTGAATCACAATGATTTTTTGTTGAAAGGTGTTGGGTTTTATAACAGTTTTATATAATAGGTTTTTAACAGGAGATATTCCGTGGCCGTTCAAAAAAGCAGAAAGACACGTTCAAAACGCGGTATGCGTCGTTCACACGATGCGCTCACAGGCAAAGCTTTGTCTGTTGATTCAACATCAGGGGAAACCCATTTGCGTCATCATGTAACACCCGACGGCTATTACAAAGGCCGCAAAGTGGTGGACATTGAAAACGCTTTCGAAGCCTAAATTGTTTGTTCTGCCGCTTTAATCGCTATCAGCGATTGGGTGGCGTTGATATTTAGTTAATGCCAGATCCGGCAATAATCGCGCTTGATGCCATGGGTGGCGACTTCGGTCCTGAAGTCGTATTGCCCGCTGCCGTTCAGGTTTTAAAAAAGCATAAGAACGTTAGTATTATCCTGGTCGGCGATGAAGCCGTTTTGAAGGCCCAGGCCGAGCAGAATGGTATTGATTTAACAGGTCGAATTGAGATCCAGCATGCATCACAGGTGATCGAGATGCATGATGAACCCGCTCTGGCGATTCGTAAGAAAAAAGATTCTTCCATGCGTGTAGCCATTGATCTTGTTCATCAGGGTCGTGCTCAGGCTGCTGTCAGTGCCGGTAACACCGGTGCGTTGATGGGAACTGCCAAGTTTGTTCTCAAAACCATATCGGGTATTGATCGTCCGGCGATCTGTACCACCATTCCATCTGTTACCGGTCATACCCACATGCTGGATCTGGGTGCCAATGTTGATTGTACTGCTGAAAATCTGTTCCAGTTTGCGGTCATGGGCTCGGTGCTGGCCGAGGCGGTCGATAACGTTGAACGGCCTCGTGTGGGACTGTTGAATATCGGCTCAGAGGCGATGAAGGGCAATGCACTGGTAAAAGAAGCCGATGCGCTGTTGGCCAGTGCGCCGATCAATTATATTGGCTTTGTTGAAGGTGATGATATCTACAATGGCCGTACTGACGTCGTGGTCTGTGATGGTTTCGTCGGCAATGTTTCACTGAAAACATCCGAAGGTGTCGCCAAGATGATCAGCCACTTCATGAAAGAAGAATTTACCAAAAGCCTGTATAACAAAATTGCGGCCATGATCGCCATGCCGGTGCTTAAGTCCTTCCGCAAGCGTATCGACCCGCGTGCCTATAATGGTGCCAGTATGCTGGGTTTGAACGGTATCGTTATTAAGAGTCATGGTGGTGCAGATATCTTTGGTTTTGCTAATGCGATCGAAATTGCTGTGCTGGAAGTAGAAAAAACAGTCCCTCAACATATTCGTTCTAGAATGGAACCTTTGCTGGAGAAAGCAGTTTGAGTAACGCAAGAATTGCAGGTACGGGTAGCTTTCTACCAGAAAAAATCCTGACCAATAAAGATATGGAAAAAATCGTCGATACCACTGACGAATGGATTCGTGAACGTACCGGTATTGAAGAGCGACATATTGCTGCGGATGATGAATTTACGGTTGATCTGGCTGAAAAAGCCGCGATCAATGCAATGCAGGCGGCCGGCAAGACCAAAGACGATATTGATCTGATTATTGTTGCCACCACCACACCTGATCGTGTTTTCCCAAGTACCGCCTGTTTGTTGCAAAAACGTCTGGATATTCATGGTTGTGCGGCTTTCGATGTACAGGCCGTATGTACCGGTTTTGTTTATGCATTAGGCATCGCTAATAACTTCTTCAAGGCGGGTACCAGTAAGTGTGCTCTGATCGTTGGTGCCGAAACTCTTTCACGTATTGTCGACTGGACAGATCGTGGTACCTGCGTGTTATTTGGTGATGGTGCAGGCGCGGTGGTGCTAGAAGCCAGTGATGAGCCAGGGATTATTTCGACTCATTTACACGCCGATGGTCAATACGAGGATCTACTGACTGTGCCTTATGGAGTTTCAACCGGAGCCAGTCAATTACTCGATGGTATGGGTGGCATCACCATGCGTGGTAATGAAGTATTTAAGGTGGCGGTAAATACCCTAGGCCGTATCGTCGATGAAACGCTGGCGCACAACCACATGAAAAAATCTGATATCGACTGGCTGGTGCCTCACCAGGCCAATACCCGTATCATCAATGCCACGGCGAAAAAGCTCAAGATGTCTACTGATCACGTCGTCATGACGGTAAATAAGCACGGTAATACTTCGGCAGCTTCAGTGCCACTAGCATTAGATGTAGCAGTGCGTGATGGCCGTATTCAACGCGGTGAAATTTTGATGTTGGAAGCTTTTGGCGGTGGTTTTACCTGGGGATCGGCACTGATTAAATATTAGGTCGTATTTTTGTTCAGATAGGTGAAGAAAAAATAGCTATTTCCTGATACGGTGCTAGAGTTAGAACCAGTACAGATGTTTTCAAAGTAAGTAACTCAGGCAGGAAATTACCATGATGAAAAATAATTTCGGGATAATAAGTAGTGTACTAGTTACCGGTATGTTGTTGACGATTGCAGGCTGCACAACAACCGATATAACTTCAAGCACGAGCAGTACCGTTGATACAGTAACTCCAGACGTTACCTTGAATCGTTTTGTTGATGTGCGTATTGCTTCAATCAAAAAAGAAGCGGCGGCCGGTCAGGGTGAAAACCTTGATGCTTTGGCACAGCTGATGGGTAAGCAGGATAAACAGGCATTTTCAGGCTGGATGCAGGTTAACTATGATGTTTTATTCAATAACCTTGAGCAGCCTAAAGAATTAATTTCTCGAATCGAGATAGTATCAGCTCAGTCACAAAAGATATAAACGCTTTTAGTACATGAAAGCAGAAAAAACGCACTCGCTTATGAGTGCGTTTTTTTTGTATAAAAAAGTGAATTAGTTTTATTAATTACTAATATTCTTATTTAAAAGCCGATTGAAATATAGCATTGTGTTATTGATAAATGCTGATATAGAATGAACACTCCAGTAAATTGATAAAAAGTGGTGTTGTAATGGCGGAACGTGAAACCGGTACGGTTAAATGGTTTAACAATTCAAAAGGATTTGGTTTTATTGAAAGAAAAGATGGAGAAGATGTCTTTGTACACTTCAACCAGATTCGTGGGGAAGGATACAAGTCTCTTAATGATGGGCAACAGGTTGAGTTCAGTGTCACCAAAGGTGACAAAGGATTTCAAGCTGAGGATGTAACACCAATTTAATAATTAAGAAACCTCTGCGGAGGTTTCTTTGTTTTAAGTTGAAGAAAGGCCGATCTTTGAATAAAAGGTCAGAGTTCTTCGGCGCGGGTGATCATTTCCTCTGCGTGTGCAAGCGATTGTTGTGTGATATCGACGCCGCTGAGCATACGTGCGATTTCTTCTATACGTTGTTGGCGGCTCAATGCGTCGACAGCCGTACTCGTTTGCTTTTTATCAGACCACTTGTGAACCCGTATGTGATTGTGCGCCTGCGAAGCAACCTGCGGCAGATGGGTAACACAAACAACCTGATTGTTCTTGCCCAGCGTGCGCAAATGTTGGCCGACAATTTCGGCAATACCACCACCGACACCGCTATCGACCTCATCAAATATTAAAGTTGGAATACGAGCTTGTGCCGCGGTGATCATCTGGATAGCCAGGCTGATCCGAGCGAGCTCACCGCCGGAGGCAACACGCGATAATGTTTTGCAGGCCTGACCTGAATTGGCGGTCACCGTAAAATCGATACGGTCCATGCCATGCGCGCTACGTTTTTGATTTTCATTTTGCGTTATTTCAATGACAAACTGTCCACCACTCATGCCCAGTGTTTGCATGGCAGAGGTGATCGCTTTATTTAATTTTTTGGCGGCTTTACTGCGGCTGCTGCTCAGCGCCTGGGCTGCATTCTGATAAGTTTGTTGCAGTGCTTTATATTCCTGTCGAAGCTCTTCCAGTCTTTCATCGGCATGATCAATATCATCCAGCTCTGTTGAAAGTTGCTGGTGTAATTCAGAGAGTGATGCCGGTTCGACGCGATGCTTGCGAGCCAGGTCGAGAATAACTTGCAGTCGTTGTTCAACGCTTTCAAGTTCAGCCGGATTGAGTTCGAGTGAATCACCGTAAGAATTCAATTGTGAAATAGCTTCATCAATTTGCACCAGCGCTTCCTGTAGCAAATCAACAACGGGATTTAGTTTTCCATCGACTTCAGCAATATTTTCCAGCGAAGCAATAATTCGCGACAGGTTCGATTGAATGTTTGAGTCATCGTTGCTGTGAAGTTGCTCAAGCGATTGCTGTACCGTGCTGGTAATTTTCTCGGCGTGGGCGAGACGAGAGTGATGCTGATCGAGTGTTTCGTATTCGTTTTTTTCGAGCGCCAGGTCATCGAGTTCCTGTGTCTGGAAACGCAGTAAATCGAGGCGGTTGTTTCTATCGTGACTGCTCTTCTCAAGATGCTGTAATTGTTCGTCAACGAGCTTGAGCTGCACAAAGGCATTGCTAACCGCTTCAATGAGGTTGGCGTGATTGGCATAATCATCGAGCAACTGTCGTTGCACCACGGGCTTCATCAAAGATTGATGCTCATGCTGGCCGTGTATGTCGATCAGCATCTCGCCCAGTTCACGAATGATTTGCAGATTAACCGGTGTGCCATTGACGTAAGCGCGTGAGCGGCCATCTTTTGAAATGCGGCGACGTAAGATGCATTCGTCATCGGCATTTAAGGCCTGTTCGACCAGCCATGAACTGACGGCCTCATTGTTTTGTATATCGAATTCAGCGGCAATTTCAGCGTGATCGGCATCCTGTTTGATACTGTCGATATCTGCGCGATCACCCAGTACCAGGCCCAGCGCGCCCAGTAGTATAGATTTGCCGGCACCGGTTTCACCGGTGAGCGCGGTCAAGCCATGGTTGAAATCGAGTTCAAGTGCATCAATGATGGCGAAGTTGCGAATTGTTAAATGTAAAAGCATGTCGGTAAAAGTTTAGGCTTGCTCGCTCCAATGAAGCTTGGCGCGCAGAATGTCAAAATTGTTATGCCCCTGCGGATGCAGCAGGGTAATAGTGTGTTGTTTGCGTCTAATCGAAATATGATCGCCAATGTCGACATCGAACGAAGTCTGGCCATCGCAGGTGACCTGCGCAATAGCCTGTTTGGTTTCGCTGATTAATATATCAACGACGGAACTGGAATTGACGACCAGTGGCCGGCTGCTCAGTGTGTGCGGACAAATCGGCACCAGCGTAATCGCATCAAGATTCGATTGCAAAATCGGGCCGCCGCTGGATAGTGCGTAAGCCGTTGAGCCGGTGGGCGTTGAGATGATTAAACCATCGGCGCGCTGGTGATTGACAAACTGGTTGTTGATGCGGGTTTCAAATTCAATCATGCGTGCAACATCGCGCACGTGCACCACGACATCGTTGAGTGCGTCGCCGGAAAAAATAATCTCGTCATTTCGTTTAACGTTGGTCTCAAGCAAAAAGCGTTCTTCCCTGATATGTTTGCCCGATAAAATATCATCGAGCACGGTGTCGATTTCATCAGAAGAAATATCGGCAAGAAAACCCAGTCGCCCGATGTTGATGCCAACCATCGGCACATTTTTGTCAGCCAGCGAACGCGCCGCATTCAGGATCGTGCCATCGCCGCCAAGAGTAATAGCCAGGTCACTGCGGCTACCCAGTTCATCGCGCGTAACCATGTCGTGGTTATGCGTCAGGCCATCAACACTTTCGTCAAGCAAAACGTCGCAATTTTTTTTGCTTAAAAAATCGAGCAGGTGTTCGAGCTTGTCCTTGACCAGCTCGGTATGAGGTTTAACGATGACACCGATTGTTTTGAACACCATAGTATTTTCCCGGAAGCAATGGGCTTACATTATCATGCAATAATGAATGCGCAATCCTATTTCAAAGAATCTTTTTTGAGCTGATAAAGCAGATCCAGCGCCTCTCGTGGACTGAGATCGTCCATGTCCATTTCCTGCAAACGTTCAATCACAGGGTGTTGACGGTCGCTGAACATTTCAAACTGGCCGGTGTCGGCATGGGCCTGAATGCTGCTTTGTTCCAGTTTGGCCAATTTGGTTCGCGCCAGTTTGATTACCTCGGCGGGCACGCCAGCGAGCTGCGCCACCTGCAGGCCGTAACTCTGGTTGGCCGGGCCGGGTTTGACGCTGTGCAAAAAGATAATCTTCTCGCCGTGCTCGACCGCATCGATGTGCACATTGGCAATGCCGGCAATTTCATCGGGCAGGGCGGTGAGCTCAAAATAATGCGTGGCGAACAGGCTGTAGGATTTGTTCCGGCTGGCCAGATGGTGGGCGCAGGCCCAGGCCAGCGACAGGCCGTCAAAGGTGCTGGTACCGCGGCCAATTTCATCCATCAGCACCAGGCTGTTGGCGGTGGCGTTGTTCAGAATATTGGCCGCTTCGGTCATTTCGACCATGAACGTCGAGCGCCCGCTGGCCAGATCATCCGAAGCGCCGATGCGGGTGAAGATACGGTCAATCGGGCCGATGCTGGCTTTCTTCGCTGGCACGTAACTGCCGATGCAGGCCAGCAGCACAATCAGCGCGGTCTGGCGCATGTAAGTCGATTTACCGCCCATGTTTGGGCCGGTGATGATGTTCATGCGTTTGCTGTCGCTGAGGCGGGTGTCGTTGGCGATGAAGCTCGAATTCAGCACACGTTCGACCACCGCGTGACGTCCGCCCTGAATGTGAATGCCCGGTGTTTCGACCAGCTCGGGGCGGCAATAATCCAGGGTTTCGGCGCGCTCCGCGAGGCAGGCCAGGGTATCGATCTGGGCCAGCGCGCGGGCGCATTGTTGCAACGGTTCGAGCTGGCCCAGCAGGGTACTGAGCACCTTTTCGTAAATGGATTTTTCCAGTGCGAGCGAACGTTCACGCGCGCTTAGCACCTTGTCTTCGTATTCTTTCAGCTCGG
>Ga0224496_10000418_pt1 | contig 29845 bp, 33 predicted proteins | sample SF_Jul11_sed_USG_2_FD_168127 | JGI IMG/M metagenome (GOLD analysis project Ga0224496, IMG submission 168127) | Sediment microbial communities from San Francisco Bay, California, United States - SF_Jul11_sed_USGS_8_1 | ecosystem: Environmental > Aquatic > Marine > Sediment | place: USA...
GTGGGCATCGTTGAGACGTATGTCAATCATCAATTCACCTGGACTTTGAACGACGAACCGTCTACCGGCGATCCCGCCGCCGAGGGCTCGACGAACATCCACCATTCAATGCGATTATTGCGAGCGCGAAACGATGGCGGACCGTCCGGAGGGATATCAAGCCTCAGTTCTGCCACCAGCGCGCCCGGGGTGGCGAGGATGTGCGTCTGGATCGGAAACCGGGCGACTTCTTCGGTCACCGTGTGCGTATCGGTGCCCTGTCGGTACCGGGCCACTTCGAGAACTTTGGCGTAAGCCGCCACGGAATCGATCTCCGTACCCGCCCCCCTCCGGGTAGATCGACGATACGTCAGCCGGGCGGTTGTCCCGCGCCGCAGAGGCCACTCGGGAGAGACGAGTTGCCCGGGACTGAGTCGCCGGATCCGCCACAGCCCAACCAACGGAATAACGATAAGGGCCACACCAACGAGTATGAAGGGCGTCGCGAATACGCGGTTGAATAGCGAGTCCTCGACGGTAAAAACGAACACGCCGGCACCTGCGAACACCACTCCGAACAGCACTCCGACGAAGTGCGACGCGACCTTGTCGCCGCTATCGGTCAGAACATAGCCGTCGATCGTCTGTTCGGGCTTGGGCGGGCGGTCCGAGTTGACTTGCACCGTGCCATCGTAGAGCTGGTTGGTTCCCGACCGCCGCCCACAGTTACGAGGAGTCCAGGTTGCGTTTAGTAGGCTCGACCATCAGGAGGACACAACCTTGAAACGAGCCATCATCATCGTCATGGATTCTTGCGGGGCAGGAGAGGCACCCGATGCCGCCGCTTACGGAGACATAGGCTCCGACACGCTTGGCCATACGGCACAAGCGGTGGGCGGATTCGACCTACCCAACTTCAGCGCCGCCGGACTCGGTAACCTCCACGGAAACCTCCTCGGCACGCCTCCCGTAGCGCAACCACAGATGGGATTCGGGCGTCTCGCCGAGGCGTCAGCCGCCAAAGACTCCACGACGGGACATTGGGAGCTGGCCGGCATCATTACCGAAACGCCCTTCCAAACGTTCACGGACAACGGGTTCCCCGACGAGCTCATCCAGGCGATCGAAGCAGAGACCGGACATACGTTCATCGGCAACTATGCCGCCTCGGGAACGGTCATCATCGAGGAGCTCGGCCCTCGCCACCTCGAGTCTGGTGAGCTCATCCTGTACACGTCGGCAGACTCGGTCTTTCAAATTGCTGCACACGAGGATGTCGCCCCAATCGACGAGCTGTATCGGATTTGTGAGGTAGCCCGTAAACACTGCGATCGATACTCCATCGGCCGGGTCATCGCCCGACCATTCATCGGACGGCCGGGCGCTTTTCAACGTACCTATAAGCGCCACGACTACGCCATGCCGCCGCATTCGGACACGCTCCTCGACCACGCCAGAGCTGCCGGACTCGCCGTTCACGGGATCGGCAAGATCAACGACCTGTTCGCCGGACGAGGCTTGACCGAGGTCGTGAAGACCGAAGGAGACGCCGATGGGCTAGACCGAACCATCCAGGCCATGGGGACGGTCGAAGCCGGGTTGATCTTTACAAATCTGGTCGACCTGGACATGGTCTACGGGCACCGCGAAAACCCGCAGGGTTATTACGAGGGTCTTCAAGTGATTGACCGATATCTTCCACGACTGCTGGCGGCATTGGGACCCGAGGACATATTGATCATGTCTGCCGATCACGGGAACGACCCCACCGATGGGTCGACCGACCACACCCGGGAGTTCGTCCCGCTCCTGGTCGGAGGGCTGAACAGTGCGGGGGTCAACCTCGGCGATCGTGACCAGTACACGGACGTCGCCGCAACCCTGGCCGAATGGTTGGACCTACCCGCCCCAGCCAAAGGGAGCTCGTTCCTGGCGGAGATTCAATGACCGCCGTCGAGCTGATCGAAAAAAAGCGAGACGGGCAAAGCCTTACCGCCAACGAGATCCGCTGGCTCATCGACTCGTACACCAATGGGTCGGTGACGGACTACCAGATGGCCGCCATGACGATGGCCGTCTTCCTCAACGGCCTCAGTGGCGAGGAGCTCGCGGTTTGGACCGATGCCATGATGCATTCCGGGGAAGTCCTCAACTTCGATCACATCAACAAGCGGAAGGTCGATAAGCACTCGACCGGCGGCGTCGGCGATAAAGTATCGATTCCCCTCGGGCCGATGGTGGCGGCGTGCGGCGTCGCCATTCCGATGATGTCGGGTCGAGGACTCGGACACACAGGTGGAACGCTCGACAAACTGGAGTCGATACCAGGTTTCACCACCGGCCTGGACCAGGGTCAGTTCACCGCCATCCTCGAAAGACACGGCCTGGTCCTCGCCGGGCAATCCAAAACCTTGGTGCCAGCGGATCGTAAGCTTTACGCCTTACGCGATGCCACCGGAACCGTTCCGTCGATACCGCTCATCGCTTCGTCCATCATGTCGAAAAAACTGGCGGAAGATCTCGACGGCCTCGTGCTTGACGTCAAAGTCGGCAGCGGAGCCTTCATGAAGGACATTGATGCCGCCAGAACCCTCGCTGAGACGATGGTCGGCATTGGTTCGGCTCACGGCACGTCCACGGTTGCGTATCTCACGGCGATGGACGAACCGCTCGGATTGGAGGTCGGCAATGCCAATGAGATCGCCGAATCCATCTCCGTGTTACGCGGGCACGGACCGGCCGACCTCACAGAAGTGACGATGGTGCTCGCGGCCGAGATGCTCGTCCTTGGGCGCATCGACGACACCATCGATGCAGCCCGCAACCGCTTGGAGGAAGTGGTCGCCTCGGGAGCGGCCCTCGAATTGTTCGGTCAGGTGATCGAAGCTCAGGGCGGCAACCGCAACGTAATCGACGATCTTTCACTCCTCCCGATCGCCAGTCACAGTTTTGAACTGAAAGCGCAGGAGTCGGGGTCGGTGCGACGCGTCAATGCGCTGGCGGTGGGTCGGGCGGCCATGCGACTCGGCGCCGGCCGCGAGACCAAAGAGGACTCGATCGACGCGGCGGTTGGGATCACCTTGCACGCCAAAACCGGCGATCAGGTCGAAAAAGGCGGCCGGTTGGCGGTCCTCGCCTTTAATGATCACGACCGAGTTGAGTCGGCGTTGGCGCTGCTTCGAAACGCATGGGAGATCGGCGATCCGGTCGCTCGGTCAAACCTGATCCTCGACCGAATCGCATCCTGAGAACCATCGACGGCCGATTCCGCAACTTGGTGAACAGCGGTTAACATCGCGGTACTACTCGTTTGCAAGGAGCACCGCATGAAGGTCGCAGTTTGCGTCAAGCAGATCCCCGATCCCGCGTCACCATACGAACTGGACCCATCTACTCATAACCTCGTTCGTCCGAACGAACAGGTTCTTGATGACACTGACCGCTATGGCGTTGAAGTGGGGCTTCAGATCGCCGGCGACACCGAAGGCACGGTCACCCTCATTTCGATGGGCCCTTCTGGAAACCTCAACGGCATCCGCCAGGCGCTAGCCATGGGAGCCGACGGCGCGATCCTCATCGACGATGAGGCACTCAAGGGATCAGATTCGCTGACGACAGCCAGGATCCTGGCCGCAGCCATCGCCACGGAGTCATTTGATATCGTGATAGCCGGGACCGAATCCACCGACGGATACTCCGGAATCCTCCCTCAGCAGCTCGCCGAGTTGCTCGACGTGCCGGCGTTGACCTATGCCAAAAAGATCGACGTGGACGGATCAACCGTTCGTATCAACCGCCAAACCACGACAGGCTTCGACACCGTCGAAGCACCTACTCCAGTTGTCGTTTCGGTGACGGCTGGAGTCGTCGAGCCTCGCTATCCGACGTTTAAGGGCATCATGGATGCCAAGAAGAAGCCGGTCGATACCAGGACTGTCAGCGACCTGGGCGTTGACATCAAGGTCGATCAACGAATCGTTATGGTCGTTCCTGCCCCGTCACGGTCCGGAGGCGAGGTCGTAATCGATGAGGGCGACGGTCATCAGAAGATCGTTGCCATGCTCGAACAAGCGAAGGTGATTTAGCCATGGCGTGGGTATTTATCGAAGAGGCCGAGACAGGTCCGGCAGCCGTCGGACTGGAGATCCTCACCAAAGCACGAGAGTTCGGATCTCCGACGGTGATCTACTTCGGGGCCGGTTCAGAGGCGGCCTTCGCGACCCTCGGAGAATACGGAGCTGACAGAGTCTTTCACCTCGCTCCGACCGAAGGTTCCACCGGCATCGCCGCAGCTGCTGCCGCCATCGCCGGGCTTGCCTCAGAACACAACCCGGACGTGATCCTTTTCGGACAGACCTACACGGACCGAGATGTGGCTGGTCGGCTGTCCTCACGTATCGGCAAGACGATCATTTCCAACGGCATCGACGTTGCAATCGACGGCGGAGTTGGCGTGACAACCGAGCTCTTTGGTGGCACGCAACTTGTGACGACCATGTTCGAAGGAGACGGGCCCCACCTGGTCTTACTGCGACCGAAGTCATTTCCGGCCGAACCTTCTGGAGGGGCAGCTCCGACGGTGACAACCGTTGCGCTACCCGACACCGGACACGCCGGGGCGGCCAGGGTCGTGGGCAACTTCGTCGAGGAATCGCAAGGACCCAAGCTTGAAGAGGCAGCGGTAATCGTCGCGGGTGGGCGCGGTCTTGGCAGTGCCGAGGCGTTCGGGCTCGTCGAGCGACTGGCCGCTCCGCTCAAGGCCGCCACCGGCGCGACCAGAGCCATTGTCGACGCCGGATGGGTTCCATATGCGAAGCAGGTCGGCCAGACCGGTAAGACGGTCAAACCCGACGTGTACATCGCCTGCGGTATATCCGGTGCCATGCAACATCTGGTAGGGATGAAAGATTCGAAGATCATCATCGCCATAAACAAGGATGAAGAGGCACCGATCTTCGGTGTGGCCGACCTTGGGGTCGTTGGAGACGTTCACCAGGTGCTTCCGAAGCTCATAGAGGCGTTGGAAAACCGCTAGGAACCTGGCGCACCATCAGAAATGTGGGGCCGGTGGTGATTCGACCGCCGGCCCTGCTTTCGGCTCAGGGTGCGAGCGTGAATCCGTACGGAAGCAACTCCGCACCAGAATGCGCCCGGCTCTCGCCGACACCGGTTGTGACGATAACCCTGGCGACCTTGAACTCGTTGATCAACTGGCGGCAATCACCGCATGGATAGGCTCCGTCGATTGACCCGGCGTCGATGCATGCGACGGCGATGGTGGCCATCCCCCGCTCGCCCTGTGCGATAACCGACGTGATGGCATTGGCCTCGGCACAGATCGCGCTGCCATACGCAGCGTTCTCGACGTTGCAGCCGGTGACGATTGCCCCCGACGCGGTCAATACAGCCGCACCCACCCGGAAGTTCGAGTACGGGGCATATGCCTGCTCAGCGGCGCGTCTGGCGGCCGCGACCAGCACGTCATCGTTTTCAACGTGCATCAGGAATCCGCCAACAGTGCATCAACAAATTCTTCTGGCTCAAACCTGATCAGGTCGCCGATTCCTTCACCTACACCAATAAACTTCACGGGGACTCCCAACTCGTGCTCGACGCCAATGGCAATACCGCCTTTGGCGGTGCCATCCATCTTGGTTAGCACGATACCGGTCACACCGACGGCATCGGTGAATTGTTTGGTCTGCGCCAGGCCATTCTGTCCGGTGGTCGCGTCAAGAACGAGGAGCACTTCGTCGACGGAACCCGCCTCTCGTTCAAGGATCCGAACGATCTTGGTGAGTTCGGCCATCAAGTTGGTTTTCGAATGCAACCGTCCAGCCGTATCAACGATCACCGCACCCTTCTTGCGGATCTTGGCCGCCTGATAGGCATCGTGGGCAACCGACGCCGGATCCGAACCCGACGCCGCCGTGATGATCTCCACCCCCACCCGATCCGCCCAGGTGCGCAGCTGAGTGTCGGCTGCCGCCCGAAACGTATCTGCTGCTGCCAAAATCGAATCGGTCCCATCCTCGCGCAGGCGGGCCGCCAGCTTCGCAATGGTGGTGGTCTTGCCTACGCCGTTCACGCCCACGACCACGATCACCGCAGGCGTGTTGATCCGCCGAATCGAACGATCCTGCCCCTCAAGCGTCGCCAGAAGTTCCTCCCTCAGCGCAGTTCGCGCTGCGTCGGGCGTCGCGGGACTACTGGCTTTGACGCGTTCGACGATTCGGGTGCTCGTTGCCACGCCCAGGTCGGCGGCGATGAGCGCCTCCTCCAGGCCCCCGTAAAGATCGTCGTCGTCGGTCGACCCGAGCGCGTCACGCAGCCGCATCCCGAGCGACGCCCGGGTCTTCGCCAGCCGGTCTGCCAGCGCAGTGCTCGCCGTCTCGGAACGGTTTCTCGGTGCCTCGATTGAGGGCTTGCGCCGATCCGTGACTTGACCCTGGGTGCGGCGCCGGATTGTGTAAAAGGCTCCGCCGCCCACTACCAGGACGGCGGCGACGATGAGAACAATGATCAGGGTTGTGTCCACGACCATGAGGTTACGGGCTCTCGAACGCCAGCTGTCCGCTCATCTTCTTGGCGATGACCTTCGATGAGCCACCAGGTTCCATGGTTACTCCATAGAGAATGTCGGCACATTCCATGGTCTGCTGCTGATGGGTCACGATCATCAGCTGGGCAGAATCCCGGAAGTTCTCCACCAGATCAAGAAAACGATGCAAGTTGGCGTCGTCAAGGGCCGCCTCAACCTCGTCCATGATATAGAACGGGCTAGGCCGAGCCCTAAAAACCGCGAACAGGAACGCCAGGGCCGCCAACGATCGCTCCCCACCAGACAGCAGCTGGAGGCGACTTACCTTCTTACCAAGTGGTTGCGCCTTGATGTCAACGCCGGTAGCGAGCGGATTGTCGGGGTCGGTCAGGACTAGTTCACCGCGACCGCCCGGGAAGAGGATGCCGAAATGCTCTTCGTAGAATGTGGCAACCTGGCCGAAGGCCTCCATAAAAAGCTCGACGATCTGCTCGTCGACCGCCTTGATGACCGAGCGCAGCTCGTTGCGGGCCTGGTCGAGATCGTCGAGCTGCGCCTGCATGAAATCGTGGCGTTCGTTGAGTTCTCGATATTCGGCGGCGGCCAACGGGTTGATCGGCCCCATACGACGCAATTCGCTGTCGAGGGTATTAAGGCGACCACGTAGATCGGCGCCGTCTGGCATGTCAGGCCGGGGGGCAGCCAGAGCTTGCTCCTCGCTGGCGTCGGCGTCTCTGCGCAGACCCTCGGCCGTGGCCTCAAGACGAACTCGCAGCTCGGCCAATTCGATGCGCAGGGCCGCCAGGCGATCCTTGTTGCCGGCAACGGTGCGCTGGAGTTCGTCGCGGCGGGTTCTCGCATCGCGCAACTTCCTACCGGCCTCACCAGCTTCCTCTCGAAGCTTCAGCTGCCGTTCTCGCAGGGTGCGGATATGGTCCCGAACGATGTCGAGGGCTTGACGTGCCTGGGCGTCGACCTGTTGGAGGTGGGCGATCTCAGCCGGATCTACCGGATTCGTGTCCAGCTCGGTGGACTCTGTAGATACTTCGGTCAGTCGCCGCTGCAACATGGCTCGGCGCTCGACAATGGCTCCCAGCGTCGCCGCCGATTCCTGGGCGGCGAGTTTCGCCTCATCGCGACGATTGGCCACCTCAGTTCGACGTTCCGCCAGAGCCTGCCAGGCCATTTGTCGTTCGGCTTCTTCCCCCTCGAGGGCAGCCAGCCGCTGTTCGAGGCGAGCGATCTGTTCCTCACGCTCTGAGGCCGACTCGGCGAGCGCCGTCCGACGACCTTCAAGACGGGCGATCTCTTCGACCAACCCGTCACGGGAGCGGGTGAGACGTCCCAGCGCTTCGGTCGTACCCGCCAGCTTGGCCTCAACCTGCTCTAGCGTCACCCTGGCTCGCTGCTCGGCGGTCTTTGCCTGCTCGGACTCTCGCTTGGCCGTGAGGTAGCGACTCCTGGTACGGGCGGCTTCCTGTTCGGCCCGTTCCAGGTCGATGAGAGCAACTTCCAACATGGCGGGGGTAGCGCCGTCCGGGTGAGCGATACGAATGCCGAACGGCGTGAGCAGGTCACCCTCAGGCGTAACAACCCGAATACCGCGATGGCGTTGAACGATCTCCCACCCTGACGACCAGCCTTCGGCAAGCACCACATCGCCGAGGAGGGCTTTGGCAAGGACCAGATCCGCGTTTGGGCCAAGTATGTCAACGAGTGCCTGCAGGCCCCAGGCGGCGGCGACCTCTGCAGCTCCCGACGCATCGGCGCCAACCGACGTCACCATTGGAACGCCCCCAAGACCCTCTGACTTCAGGTCCCCGACGACCGTGCCGAGATCGGCAACGCTGGCGACGGCGAGGGCGTCAGCCCAGGGTCCGAGGGCTGCGTCCACTGCGGCCGCCATGTCGACTGGGATGTCCAGCGCAGCGGCGATCGGGCCGGTGACCTGGTTGGCCGCCTCGGCTCGGTGCCGGGCGGCCGGATCGGCGAGGCCGGCTACGGCCCCTTCCAGCGCTTCAACTCGTGCGGTCGACGACGCCAGAGCGAGTTCCGACGTCTTGTGGGCCGCTTCTGCTTCTTCATACCGATTCTGCTCGGCGGAGGCGGCCTGACTGGCAACGATGTGCGCCGTTTGGGCCGTCCCCTGCTCAACGTCAAGGTTCAAAATGTCGGCGTTGGCGCGCTCGATTTCGCTCGTCTCGCGTTCGACCTGAGCGACGAGGGCATCAAGGCGCTTCGTGATCTGATCACGTTCTCGACGGTCACGGTCATTGGCCGCCTGATTCGATCGAAGGTCGCCGCGGACGATGGCGATCGCGCCTTCCGCCGGCATGGCTTCTTGCTCGGCCAGGGAGCGCTCTTCGTCCTCAAGCGTCGCCAGGACCCGGGCGGTACGTTCGGCGGAATCGGCCGCAGCCGATTGGTCCTCAATCGATAAGGCCAGGTTGATCCGCAACTCTTCGGCTTCGGCGAGCAGATCCCCACGACGCTCCCCGGCCCCTTCGAGGCGGGCGGTCAAACTTCTGCTTCTTTCGGCGGCTACGGTCGAGATGGATCGCAGCCGTTCAGCAGTTGTTTCGAGTCGAGCCGCGGCCGCCGTGTCACGATCGAGAGTCTGACCCGCGACACCCGCCAAATCTGCAAGTTTCTGAAGTGAACCTTCGATTTGGTCGAACTCGCGCACGGTCAATGCGAGGGACTCGACCAGACGGGACTCCTCCGCTCCTGCGTTGGTGAGGCGATCGGAGATGCGGCGAAGCTCCTCGCCGCCAAGATACAACCGGAGACCATGGATCTCGGATCGGACGTCTTCGTACCGATCGGCGTCCTCGGCCTGGCGCTTCAGGGGCCGGATCTGACGTTTCAGCTCCTTGAGAATATCCGTGAGTCGCACGACGTCGGCATCGGTCCGCTCAAGCCTTCGAATCGATCGGTCTTTGCGTTGGCGATGTTTGAGGATCCCGGCGGCTTCCTCAATGATCGCCCGGTGCTCGTCTCCCTTGGCGTTGAGGACCGCATCGAGCTGTCCCTGGCCCACGATTACGTGCTGGTGCCGCCCGACTCCGGAGTCGGCGAGCATCTCTTGAACGTCGAGCAATCGGCAGGAAACTCCGTTGATCTCATAATCCGAGGAACCATCGCGATACAGACGGCGGGTGACCGTCACCTCGTCGAGGTCGAGCGGTAACAAACCAGAGCCATTGTCGAACGTGAGGGAGACTTCGGCCCGCCCCAGCGATGGCCGCATCGCCGTGCCCGCGAAGATCACGTCCTCCATCTTCTCGGTACGGAGGTTTTTGGTGGACTGAGTTCCCATCACCCATGCGACCGCGTCGACGACGTTGGACTTGCCCGAACCGTTCGGCCCCACGATCACCGTCACGCCCGGTTCGAACTCGATCCGGGTCCTATCGGCGAACGACTTGAAGCCGGTGATTTTCAGCGACTTGAGGTACACGTAATTACATCCCTGTGATTAGACCAAAAAGAGGATATCACGCCGCCAGGGCTGCGCGCTCACCCATCACGCCTGACAGGTTTCACACCAGAAACTGGAGCGACCTCCGATCACCGTGCGTTTGATGATCGTGCCGCAGGTTCGACAGCTCTCTCCCTCCCGGCCATACACACGGAGGCGGCTGGTGAATTGTCCAGCCCGGCCGTCTGGCAGCAGATAGGCGAGATCGTCAAGGCTGGTCCCTCCGTGTTTGAGTCCGGCCCTCAACACCGGCCCGATCGCCGCCCGGATGGCTTTGATCTCGTCGGCCGTCAGGCTGCCTGCTTCTCGGTCGCCGCGAATTCCTGCCCGGCTGAGCACCTCGTCGGCGTAGATGTTGCCGAGCCCTGCCAAAAAGCGCTGATCGAGCAGCAACGTCTTGATCGCGACCTTCCTGCCCGCCAGGGCTTTGGCCATCGAAGCCGACCGGGGCAAGGCATCCAGTGCGTCGGGTCCGAGTGACCCGATCGACGAGTACTCCAACTCTTCCGGCGTATGAGCGGCGACGAAACCGAACGTACGCGGATCCACCAGCCGGATCTCCTGGCCCGCGTCGGTTGTGAACACGACGTTCGTGTGCTTGTCCTCAGGCTCTCCGATTGCCTTGAGCTGGAATTTGCCGGACATGCCGAGATGAAGAATCAACGTGATGTCGCCCTCGACCTCGCCCACCATGAACTTGCCTATCCGACCCAGTCGGTCGAGCCGGCGTCCCTCCAAACGATCCACCACGTCGGTGGGCCTTACGTTGCGTCTGGCCATCCTCGGTCTTCGGATGTCAACGGATTCGAACCGGCGCCCCTCCATGACCGGAGCGAGGGAACGGCGGGTAGTTTCGACTTCGGGCAACTCCGGCATGCGGGCTAGAACGAATCGAGCGCTTCGGCGGCGGCCGCCTGCTCGGCTTCCTTCTTTGATTTGCCCTCGCCGGTACCGGCCGGTTTACCGTCGACCTCTAGCTGGGCTTCGAACGTTTTGGCGTGGTCCGGGCCCGACTCGGTGACCCGGTAGCGCGGCCTCAGACCCCGAGCTGCCAGTTCTTCCTGGAGACGAGTCTTGTAGTCGCGTTTTCCGGGCTCGGCCGCCCGGGCGGCCACCAGCGGACCCCAGAGCTGCAAAATGACCGCTCGTGCGACCTCTATTCCCGCATCGAGGTATACCGCGGCGATGACCGCCTCCATGGCATCGGCAAGGATCGAGGCCTTCTTGCGTCCACCGGAGGCTTCCTCTCCCCGACCGAGCGCCAGGTTCGACCCGAGATCCAGGCTCAGCGCCAAAGTGGCAAGTTCATCACGGTTCACGCAGGCGGCCCGTACCTTGGCCATCGTGCCCTCGCTCAAGGTTGGAAAGGCCGCATACAGGTGGTCGGTTATGACCAGCTGTAGCACCGCATCACCCAAAAACTCCATTCGTTCGTTGTCATCTCCCGACGGCCCTTCGGCGGCGTAGGAGCGATGGAGCAATGCATGTTCGAGGAGCGATTCGTCGGCGAACACGTGGCCCAATCGGGCTTGAAGATGTTCCCTCATCACAGGTCGGATCCGAGCTGGTTGGCGATTTCAGCGACAAGTCCCCGTCGGGCACCATCGGCAGCCATTTCCAAAGCGTTCGCAATGCCTTTGGAGGTCGCCGAGCCGTGTCCAATGACCACGACGCCCTTGGAGCCAACCAGGTGAGCTCCGTTGTCTGCCGACATGGCCTCGGCCATCTGCCGCAGGTGCGGGGCAAGTTCGGTCTGAGCCACACCGGACAACGAGTTGGCAACGTCGGAAAACATCCCGAGAGCGATCCGAATCATTCCTTCGGCAGTTTTGAGAGTGACGTTGCCGGTGAACCCGTCCGTGACAAAAACGTCGGCAATGTCATTGGCAAGATCACGGCCCTCAACGTTGCCCACGAAGTTCACGGCCGGATCCCACTCGAGCAAGTCGTAGGCAGCTCGCTCCAAGTCCCGGCCTTTGCCACGTTCCTCCCCGATCGTCAGTAGTCCGACCCGAGGGTTTTCGCAGCCCATGTACACCCTGGCGACCTGGCTGCCCATGATGGCGAACTGGTTGAGGTGTTCAGGCTTGCAGTCCGGGTTGGCACCGCTGTCGAGTACCACCGTTGGCTTGATGGGGGTGGGGAAGATGGTGGCGATAGCCGGCCGAAGCACTCCTGGCAACCGGCCGATCACGATGGCCGCTGCCGCCAGCGAGGCCCCGGTTGAACCTGCCGATACCAGGGCATCTGCTTCACCGTCGCGCACCAACTCGGCGGTTCGTACGATTGAGGCATTTGGACGCTCTCGAATCGCCCGAACCGGGTTGTCCGCCATGCCGATTCGTTGGCTGGCGTGGACTACCGGGAGATCAGCTTGATGCTTTTCGAGTTCCAGCCGCAGTTGATGCTCATCACCGACCAGGACGACGTCGACGCCTCGCCCGGCGGCGAGCACCGCACCGGCGACGGTTTCGACAGGGGCGTGATCGCCACCCATCGCATCGAGCGCTACGCGGGCCAGAGCCGCATCCTACTTGTCGGCTGGAACCGCGACCGTGCGACCGCGATAGGTACCGCAAGCCGCGCAAGCGCGGTGCGGCATTTTTGGTTCATGACACTGCGGGCAGGTCGACGGAGTCGGATGCTCCATCTTCCACTGCGACTTACGTCGGCGAGTGCGCGAACGCGACATTTTTTTCTTGGGGACCGCCACGGCGAACTCCTTACAGATCTTCGGGGTCTAAAAGCTGAGCCAATATAGCGAAGGGCGACGAACTTACGTCCTCGTGGCCTTCACACGGTTCCCTATTCAAGTCGGTTCCGCACGTAGAACAAAGTCCGGCGCAGTCCGGGCGACAGATCGGCGATAGCGGAAGGCTCAGAAGGACCTCGTCCCGGATGGGTTCTTCGATGTCGATCCATCCCGGGTCAGTGATTGGTAGGACGTCTTCAGACGGCGGAGCCTCGGCGTAAAGCTGGCTGAACCGGGCGTTACCCGGATGCTCGAACTCGACCAGACAACGGATACAGGTGGCCGTCGCCAAGTAGTGCAAACGCCCTGACGCCATGATGTCGCGGACCCCCGCGTCATACCTGACCACGCCGTTTACCGGGCCGTCGAGCTTGGCGGCATCCATAACCGCCGTTATGTGAATCGAAATCTCATCCTCACGGTGCGCACCCGGCGTCCCGATGAGATCGGTAACCAGTACCTTCATCATCAGCTCAGCCTAATCCGGGTCCGCTCAATCCAGAATCGGGATATCTCCGGCGGGAGGACGCGCCTGATGAAACTCGGAACGGGTTTCGCGAACCTGCCGGACGAGATTCCCGAAAAGGTGCTCCAACTGGACCAAACGGTCTTCGGAATAGTCTTCGGCCTGCAGCCGGATCCGACGTCCCTCGCCTTCGGCGTTGCGTACGAGAATGTTGGCTTCCTCTACGGCTTCAGCCACGATGTTGGACTGGGAGACCATCAGATCGGCCTGATGCCTGGCGTTCTCCATAATGGCGTGAGCCTTCTGGTTGGTCTGCGCCATGATTCCTTTGGACTTCTCGTTGACCCGGGCAACGAACGCCTCCTGCTCGCGGATCATCCACCGGGCAGCCCGCACTTCCTCGGGGAGCAACGAAAGGATCCGCTCAAGGTTGGTTATGAAAGCGGCCTTGTTCACGAGCACATTCTGCGAAAGCGGCATCGTCTTCGCTTCGAGGAGCTGCGCAATGAGCTCTTCGAGCATCGACTGCATCGCCCCGACTTCGGCGCTGTCCAAGGGGTCGGACGCCAGGTCGACTCCCACCCCCGGCATCGGGATGACCTTCGAAAACACGTCATCGTCTGACTCGACGGCTGCCAGGTCGATGAACTCGTCCTGCTCGTCGCCGATGATGTCAACAAAGTCGGCAAGCGGGTCTTCGGATGTCCGGGTTCTCGACCCACCTGGTAGGTCGAATCCACCAAATTCGTTATCAGACATAGCGTTACTCCTCTAGTGCGACGGTGACTGACGGAGGCACAAGACCCTCGATCGAGCCACCCAGGGCAAATATCTCTTTGACCAATGATGATGAAATATGGGCGACCGCCGGGCTGGTCGGCAAGAAAACGGTGTTGATCCCCGACAACTGACGGTTCATATGGGCCATCTGGGTCTCGACGTCGAAGTCGGATACTCCCCGCACGCCCTTGACGATGACATCGGCGCCTAGCGAGGTGGCCAACTCGACAACCAGTCCCGAGAAGACCTCGATTCGAACGTTTGCCTGGTCCGCCAAAAGATCGGCGAGAAGCTGCTGGCGCCGGTCGGCGCTCAAGCGAGGAATCTTGGAAGGATTCGAAACCACCCCGACCACGACTTCGTCAAACATCGTCGCGGCCCGGTCGATCAGGTCCAGATGGCCGTTGGTCGGCGGATCGAAACTGCCCGCACACAAAGCCATCGTCATGTTGACTCCTTCTTGAAACGCCAAAGTTGTGCACCACCGTATCGCCGCTCGTCCATCAACACGAGGCTTTCCGTTACGGGTAACGCTGCACCGACCGGCCGGTGCAGGACAACCAGACCATCGGGGGCGGTTCGTCGGCCGACCGCCGTCATGATCGTCAGCACGGATTCGTCGCTGTCCGGATACGGCGGATCGACGAAGACCAGGTCAAAAGCCTCGGACCCGCTGGCCAGAAATGGGGCCACGTCACCCGCGATGACGTCGCCACCGAGGTCGACCGCCGCGCAATTATCCCGCAGGACCGTCAGGGCTTTCCGGTCCCGCTCGACGAATACCGCTCGACTCGCGCCACGGCTCAGCGCCTCCAGTCCCATCGAGCCAGTCCCTGCGTAGAGATCCAGCACGTTGGCTCCAACCACGGCCGAACCCAACGAAGAAAACACCGCTTCCTTGATCCGATCTTGCATAGGACGGGTCCCATGATCCTTCGGAGCCTTGAGTCGGCGTCCTTTGGCCTCTCCGGCGATGATTCTCATGAGACGAACAACCAGTCCTTGCGGTCCCCGAGAATCGCCTCGACTTCCCTGCCAATTTCATCATCGAGTGTCAGACGGTCACCAACCATGGCAAACGCCTCGCGCCGGGCGTCCACGAGGATCTCCAGGTCCCGTAGCAAGTCGGCGATACGCAGATCGGCCGTCCCGGCCTGTCGGGCCTCGAAGACGGTACCCTGGCCGCGAATCCGCAGGTCCTCCTCGGCGAGGCGGAAGCCATCAGTTGTCGCAACCATGGCCGCAATCCGAGCGATCCCCTCGTCAGTGGTCGGATCGGCCACCAACACGCAATATGAAGCATGCTCACCGCGGCCGACTCGTCCACGCAACTGGTGCAACTGGCTCAGCCCGAACCGCTCAGCGTCTTCGATCACCATCACCGTCGCATTGGCGATATCGATCCCGACTTCGATGACGGTCGTGGCTACCAGTACGTCGATCTCACCGGCACGCATGGCATCCATCACGACTTCCTTTTCTGCGGGTTTCATCTGGCCATGCAACAGGCCTACCCGTAGATCGGCGAACACCTTCGCCAATCGTGCATGCTCGGCGGTGGCTGAAACAGCTTCAATCTTGTCGGACTCCTCCACCAGCGGGCAGACCACAAAGGCCTGCCGTCCCGCTGCCACTTCGCTCCTGATCAATTCGTACACCGGTTCCATGGCACCTTTCGAGATTTCAGACGTGGCGACCGGCATTCGCCCGGGTGGCATTTCATCGAGCAACGAGACGTCCAGATCGCCATACAGCGTCATCGAAAGGGTGCGCGGGATCGGCGTAGCCGTCATGATCAGCAGATCGGGATCCTGTTCCCCCGCCTTGGCTTTCAGGCTGATCCTTTGGTGAACCCCAAAACGATGTTGTTCGTCGATGACGGCCGCGCCAAGCTTGGCAAAGTCGACCCCTTCTTGGATCAAGGCATGCGTGCCGATGACGATATCCACGCCTCCAGACGCGATGGCCTCAAGCACGTCGGAACGAGACGCATCAATCTGAGTCGAAAGCTCCGAGTTCGATCCGGTCAAGAGAGCAACGACCACCGGCCGGTCGGGTTCACTATCGGCAACGTCGCTCACCGCAACGTCGAACAAGCTTGCCTGGTCTCTGACCGGATGCGACGTCATTCCGGCGCCCACCAGCAGATCGGTCACGCCGAGATAATGCTGACCAGCCAGAACTTCCGTCGGAGCCATGATGGCGCCCTGGTACCCACCTGCCACCACCACCAACAACGTGGCGACAGCCACGACCGTCTTGCCTGATCCGACCTCGCCCTGCAACAACCGGTGCATCGGATGCTCGGAGAACAGATCGTCCATGATTTCGCCGAGAACGCGATCCTGCGCTCCGGTGGTCGAGAACGGAAGACCGGACAGGAAGGTCTCGGACAATCCACGATCTGGCACATGCCTGATCCCCACAGAGGTGTGTGCCCGTTGGTTTTTGGTCAAGGCCAACGCCACCTCCAGGCGAAAAAACTCATCGAAAACGAGGCGCCGACGGGCGGCGGCGAGGTCGCCCATCTCCTCGGGGAAGTGGATCGACCCAAGGGCCGCCTGGCGATCCATCAAATCCAAACGGTCGAGCAAAGACTCCGGTAGCGGATCAGACATCGGCATCGACCGCAGCAGGGCATTGTGCATCGCCCGGCGGATGTGGCCGGGACCGACGTCACCAACCGAGGGATGGATGGGCACCACCCGGCCCGTGATGAGTGACTCACTGGAGGAACCCAACACATCTACCACCGGCGATTTCATTTGCAGCCGGCCTCGGTAACGCTCCACCTTGCCGGATAAGGCGATCTCGGTTCCTTCTGTCAGTTGCTTGGCTCGGAACGCCTGGTTGAACCAGGTCACGTTGAGAATGCCAACCCCATCGGTGCACACTGCGTCGATGATGGTGAGATTCTTGCGGACCCGGCGGACATTCACCTTCTGCACGATGACGATCACCGTGACCTCTTCGCCAACCGGCACGTTGGCGAGCTCAACCTGGGTTGATCGATCGACATAGCGGCGCGGCACGTGCAACAGAAGATCGGCCACCGTCTTGATTCCACCCTTCTCCAAGGCGGTTCCGCGCTTGCCCGACAGGCCCGACACTCTCGTGACCGGCACCGTACTGAGGTAGGCAAGGCTACGTTGGCTTACGGGCACGCTCATGGGCGCATTGTGCCAGCCGATCGTGACAACTTTGGTAATCCCGGCGCATGGCAAGCATTTTTCTCCATTCGCTGCGACTGCTACGATTCCCCGCCGATCGAGGAGATCTCAAATGGCAAACCGTTGCGAAATCTGCAGCAAAGAGCCCACGTTCGGTAAGAAAGTCACTTTCTCGCATAAGCGCTCCAGCCGAACCTGGACCCCAAACATCCAAAAAGTACGTGTCAAGCACGGGTCGAACACCCGTCGGGCTCGTGTCTGCACCTCGTGCCTCAAGGCCGGGAAGATCGAGAAGGCCTAGATGCAAGGAATCGTCAAGCTGTACGACCCCGTAACGGGCGCTGGCATTGTTGTCAGCGACAGTGATCGACGAGAAATCTTGCTCCGTGCCGGCGGCCTTCGTGGGTCGGTTTTTCGTTCACTCCGGCAAGGCCAACGCATTGTCTTTGAAGTCGTCGACGAGGGCGGCCAATCGTTCGCGTCCAACATCCGGCTCGGCGCGGACGGTTCATAGCCCGCTCCGGCGCGCGTAGACTGCGTGCTCAAAAGGAGATCACATGGTTGAAGCGTATTTGTTGGTTCAAAGTGAGGTCGGCCGGGCCGCCCACGTAGCCACGGAAGTCAGAAAGATCCCCGGTGTTCAGTCGGCTGACGACGTCACCGGCCCTTACGACGTGATCATCAAGGTAAGCGCCGACGATGTCGACCAACTCGGCAAGCTGGTCGTTGCCAGGGTCCAGGCCGTTGAGGGCATCACCCGCACCTTGACCTGTGCCGTCGTCAATCTGTAGCGGTTAGCCGACCTTCGTCAGCCCAACTTCGAAGCGATCGTTCCGGCGCTCCGCAACGCGGTGCCGTCTGCTCCGGCGGTCGTGTACTGCGTTGAAGGCAGCCCGACGACCTCGTCAAGCATATCGCCGAGTAACTCGACACGAGCGATCGGCGGATCGATCCACAGGTAACCGGCCAGGCTCCCCGGAATCGTGTTCACCTCATTCACGTATATCACTCCATCGTGAGCCAGGAAATCGATCCTGGCGACCGATCGCAGGCGGGCCAGCCCGGCGATTTCGGTGGCCATCCGTCTGATGAGCGCCTCGTCTTCGGCGGGAAGCTTGGCCGGCAACTCTCGTTTGGCTGCGTCCATGCCGCCGTCGCCTTCCAGGTACTTCTGGGCGTAGTCGTAGATTTGATCAGACTCGCGCAGCGGTGCCTCTATCGCAGATGTTTGAACGGACGGGTATGTGCGCACGGCAATGTTGAGATCCTGGGACCCGGCCAAGAAAGGTTCGAGGACCGCTCCTTTGCCCATGTGTGGTGACGTGTTGAGCAAGGCCATGGCGGTGTCGTAGTCGTCGACGACGCTGATCCCGATGGACGAGCCTCCGTACCTTGGCTTGATGATGTACGGGCCATCAAACGGAGGCGCGGGTCCACCGACGAGGAGCCTCGGCAGGGTCGTGAGGCCCGCGGCGGCGGTCAGGCCACCAAAAGCAAGCTTGTCCATCCCGAGCGCCGACGCCGACGAGTCGGGACCGGTGTATCGAAGGCCGGCCAGGTCGAACAGTCCCTGGACGGTTCCGTCTTCACCGGGACCACCATGACAAGCATTGAGCACAACGCCGATGTCGAGACGCTTCTTCTTGTTGAAGAACCCGCCGCCCGGTTCGGCCTCGAAACGAAGGGCCTTTGCCTTTGGCGGGACTCCCTGAGCAAAATGCGTCGCTTCCGAGTCGGGGTCGACCAGAAACCACTGACCGGTCTTGGTCCAGTAGATCGCGTCGACGTCACGACCGGACATGGTGAGAGCCCTGGCGGCCTGCAGCCCGGTAAGGATCGATATGTCGTGCTCGGGAGAGGGTCCGCCAAATACGACGGCTGGTCGCGGGCTCATGGATTGCTCCTAGGGATGATGATCAGGCAGGTCGTTTTCATAGAGAACGGCATCGCCCGGTCCGAGGTTTTCACGCACCCAGGCCACCGCTTCCTCTCGTGACGCAACAACGATAACCGGAAGCGACACGTTCGCGGCACCTTCCAGAAGGGCGGCCCGATTCGTCTTGGCAACCACGATCAGCTGATCGGCGACCGCACCCGCCTGTGCGGCGAACCGGGTGTTCTCCTCGACTTGAAGATCGCCGAGTTCGACCATGCCGGGCGTGACAACGACCCTTCGTCCTGATCCAACCCCGGCCAGGCGGTCAAGTGCTGCTTGAGCACCCACCGGGTTCGAGTTGTAGGTGTCGTCCACTATGACCACGCCAGCATCGGACGTGAACACGGTTTGTCGATGGTCGGGTGTCCCGGCTCCTTGGAGCGCTTCGGCGATCCGTTCCAACGGCAGATCGAGAGCGACCAGCACGCCAATCGCACATGCCAAGTTCGAAAGAAGGGGAAGAACCGGCACTTTGCCAACCTCGGATCCGTGCACGAGAACCGTGGCCCGGTCCCCGTAAGGAATCAACCGGACGTCGGCGCCGACCACTCCCCCGGCTGACACTCTCACGACGCGTTTGTCGACAATCGTTTCCGCCAGCGTGGCCAACCGGTCGTCGTCGACGTTTAGTACCACCGCGTCAGCTGGCCCGAAGATCTCGGACTTGGCTTCGACGACTCGCTCAATCGACCCGAACCGCTCCAGGTGAACCGGCCCGATGGCGGTGAGGACGGCAACATGGGGAGCCACCCAGGCGCACATGTCCGCAATTTCACCAGTACCGTAGGTTCCCATCTCGGCGATAAAGAACTTGGTGCCGTCACTCAAATGCTCGTTGATCGCACGGGCGAGTCCCATCTTGTTATTGAAACTGGCGGGCGTGGCGACGGTGGGCGCCTGCTGAGCCAGGAGCAATCGGGCGTACTCTTTGGTGGTTGTCTTGCCGTACGAGCCGGTAATCGCGATGACTGTCGGACTGACCAACGACATCCGCTCCGTCGCCTGCTCGACCCACTTTTCCTGCGCTTTCATCTCGAATGGCCACATGATGGCCAACGCCAGATCGATCACGAGTGGTAGGGCGACTGCCTCGTAGGCGAGCAGGCCGATCGACCCGGTAATACCCCCGATCGCCACCATGAGCGCCCAGATAGACCCGCTGGCCAACGCCACCCGACGCAGGCGATCGGTCCACATGAGCGGAGACGAGGTTCCCTTGATCGAAAGTCCCACGGGACCTATCAGCACGCAAACCAGCGTGACACTGCCCGTCACCAGCGGCAACACGCCGATCAGCGCAAGCGCCGCCGAGGTCGCGGCCAGGGCAATGATCGAGAGATTGGTTGCGTCGATGAACCACCACCGCTTGGCAAAGACCGCCACCGACCATGGCAAATAGTGTTCTCGTTGAGCGACCCGCAACCACCGCAAGCCCGAGACCGCACCGACGACGGTTGCTGCGACGACGAAGACGCCGTTCACGCCAACAACTCCTTGATCAACTGCGTCACGTCCTGCGGACGCTCGGCCATCACATGATGCCCAACACCTTCGAGCACCCGTAGTTCAACGTCGGCACCGCGGTCGGCCAATCGACGATAGGCGATCTGAGCCTGGCTCAGTGGAGCTGCCGAATCGTTCGCTCCCCAGAGCATACGAACCGGTATGGCGAGACGATCGAGCTGATCGTCGTATGTCTCGTTGACCACCCGGACGAATACTTCTCGCATGACTCCGTTGGTGGCTCGATAGTCAGCCGACCCGTACTTCTGGCGAAAACCCTCCATCCGCTCGTCCGAAAGCACACCAAGACGGTGCAGGCGACGGGCTACTCGAAACGCAGGAGCGGGCCGGTCCGCATTCCCAGGTCGCACCAGCGGCACGCCGATCAGAACCAGCGAACGCATCGTCATCTCCTCGGCCAGGTGCACTGCTACGCGACCACCAAAGGAGTGGGCTACGACCACGGGGGGTTCCTCGAAGGCTGACCCCACGTCCCGAATCGCATCGGCGTACTCGGCTGAGCCCCAGCCAGAAGAGGGCGGTGGCGAGTTACCGAACCCGGGCAAGTCAACCGCCACGGCTCCCATACCGGATAGAACCTCCCGGAAGTCGGCGCTGGATCGGCCCCAACCGTGGAGAGCCAAAACCCGGGGAGAGCCGGTACCGGTCACGTCAGCAAACACCGCTCCCCCACTGAATGCTTTCAGCGCCATCAGAAATCGACCGATGTCCTAGGCAAGCGCGTTTGCTCAAGATTCATGGCGGGCAGGTTACCCTTGCCGGTGAGAGGAACCGACTATCGCCGTTCATCTGACACATCAGCAAAGACGAGAGATCCTGGCTCCGTTTCGGGCTCGCCTCTGGAGAATCGCCATGGGAGCGGTTTGGTTCCTCATGACCTTGACCTCTTTCGGCGCCTACCGGCTACGAGTCCCCCTAAGCGAACCACGATTCTGGGCACCGGTCCTGGCGGTTTCGATCACGTTCGGCATCCTGCCCTTTATTCCGTGGGAATCGGCACTGACTCGCGTCGCTGGCGAGGTCCTGATGGGACTCAGCGCCATTCTGGTAATCGCCGGCCTGGCCCTGCTTTCGACCCTGGCGCCGATCAGCACTCTGGTGTTCATCGATTACTTCGCAGTCATTTCTTTCACCGCAGCGCTCGGAGGAAGATGGATTCATTTTTCGGCGACGACGATCCTCCTCGTGCTAAATATCGTGATGCCGTACGCCTTTGGACAGGAACTGCGTCCCGGTCAAGAAATCATCGTTCAGAGCGCCACCCTGATCGTCGTGGCTATCGTCCTGAGCGCGGTGACGAGCGAGTTTCGTTGGGAGGCCTACCAGGGCCACACGAGGGAGCTAGAGCTGCGTCGACGCGAGACTCAGCTGGAGCGGCTGTACGAAGTCTCAAGAACCATGGCCGACGGCCAAAGCCTCGGCGATGTGCTGCCGACCCTGGTCGGAAAAGTCGGGCGGTTCCTTGAGGCCCAACTGGGATTTGTTCTCCTCCACCAGCCACGGTTCGGCTCTCTCGTGGTGGTGAGCCCGATCTGGACATCCGGCAACGAGTTGGACATCGGCAATTACGACATCTCGCTTCGTGACCGCAACTACCTCACATCGGTCTTCCTCAATCGCGAACCTGCCTTCTACAACGCACAGGACGAGACGGAGACGGGGCTGCTGGCCGAGTTGGGGATCACGACGGCGATGGCGGTGCCATTGCTCGTTGACCAACGACCTCTCGGCGTCCTCGTCGTTGCCGACAAAGTGAGCGGAAAATTCACAGCCGACGACCGCGAGATGTTCGAATCATTGGCAGCGCCGGCCGCTCTGATCCTCGCCCAACTCGAGCGCTACGAAGCCGCCGCCGAGACCTCCAAGCGCATGGAGGAACTCGCCCAGATGAAAACGGACTTTGTGAGCGTCGTGAGCCACGAACTCCGAACCCCGCTCACTTCGATCATCGGCTCCCTGGCCACCCTGGCACGACCGGAGTTGGTCCCCCCGGTTCCGGCCGCCCGGGACCTGCTGCAATCGGCTCGCACGCAATCCGATCGGCTCCGGCGGCTGATTGAGGACCTACTCATGGTCTCACGGATCGACAACAACGCCCTCCCCCAGCATCCGGTGCCGGTCAACCTCCGTACCTTCGTGACCGAAACGGCCGCGATCATCCCCGGTGCTGAGGGCTTGGTACGGTCATCCGTCCACAAAGACGTCGGACTGGAGGTCGATCCAGACCATCTCGCCCGTATCTTGCGCAACCTCATCGAGAACGCCTTGAAATATGCCCCCGACCAGGTGATCGACATCAGTGCCCAACAGACCGGGAGCACCGTGCGGATTCAGGTCATCGATCACGGAGAGGGCATCCACGAAGATCTACGTGAAGTCGCGTTTGAGCGATTCGCTCAGCTGGCACCGGCCTCCACCCGACTGCAGGGCGGAACCGGTCTGGGTCTGTGGATCGTCCGATCGCTCACCGAAGCGATGGGTGGCCTCATCGACCTAACGGACACCCCGGGTGGCGGGGCAACGTTTACCGTCACGTTGCCATTGCGGGCCGGCTTCATGACGAACCGCTCCGATCCCGAATTCGCTCCGCTTGGCAACATGCCAGGACGCCCTGCCGCCCGCGAGTAGCGACCGGAACCGGTTCTACTCCTCGGGGGCCGCGGCGATGGCGTCGAAGCCGCCGTCGACGTGGACAAATTCGCCCGATGTCATCAGTGCCCAATCCGACATGAGCACGCAGGCCATTCGGGCCACAGGCTCCGGATCGGTGGGGTCCCAACCCAACGGCGCACGGGTCTCCCATATCGCCTCGAAGCCTTTGAATCCGGGAATCGATTTGGCGGCAACGGTACTGAGCGGTCCCGCCGAAACGCCGTTGACTCGGATACCGTCGCCTCCTAGATCCCGAGCGAGGTACCTGGTTACGGTTCGGAGGGCCATCTTCGCGACCCCCATCCAGTCGTACACCGGCCACGCTTTCGAGTTGTCGAAGTCGAGCGTCACGAGACCGCCACCCCCGGCTGCCTTCAGGAGCGGTCGTAGACCGACCGCCAGGGTCTTGTACGAGAACGCCGACGTCACGAAGGCCACCTGGGCGCTTTCGGCGGGCGTATTCAAGAAATTCCCACCCAGGGCGTCTTCGGGGGCAAAGGCGATGGCGTGGAGCGCCCCATCGACCTTCCCCCACTTCTCCCCAAGCGCGGCAACGAGCGCCTCCATGTGAGCTGGATCGTTGATATCAAGCTCATGTACGTCGGCGGGCTGCGGTAGGCGAGCCGCCGTCCGTTCGGTGAGGCGGAGCCCCCGACCGAATCCGGTCAATACCACTTCGGCGCCTTCTTCTTGAGCAATGCGAGCGATGTGGAAAGCAATGGAGTCGTCCGTGAGCACTCCAGTGATCAGCAGTTTCTTATCCATCAGGATTCCCATGTCATTGCCCTCCTTAGAAACTCTGTCCGAAATTCATCCAGCCCCGGATACCCAAACCCATCACAAACAGCAGCAGCAGCCCCCACCGCAGACCGGGTCGCCCGGCCAGTGTGGACCGGTAGATATAGGCGAAAGCCAGCGTAAACAACGTAACGATTCCATAGAACATGTGAATGGACCCGGGGTTGTTGTTTTGACCGTACATGATGAGACCGAGCGACACCTGTACGAGTGCCGAACCAAGAGCTACGTATTTGGCAACGGTGAACCAGCCGGGCAGGTCTCGCTTGGCGACCGCCAACCCGATGCCCAACAGACCCGTAACGCCGCACGCCCCAACGACAAAATACGCAAGGACCCGATGTAACTCTGCAACCACGAACGCTCTCCAAGGAGTAGGACGAACGCCACACTAGACGGATGCTTGCTCAGACCATTCCCACAAGGACACCGGTAACCGCCGCCACGATCCCGGACAACGGGACGGGCTGGCGCATCGAACGGGGCAACTCCAGTTGCACCCCGGCCTCAACCGGTCCGTTTACGGGGTTACGGGAATGCTGCCCTCGTAAGGCCTTTGGGATTCGACCGAGATCCGAGATGGCCGGAATGCCTTGACTACTGAGCGCCCCATGCAGGGTATGAGCCAGTGACCGATTGTTTCCTCCCAGTAGGACGACATCACCCAACTCGGGCCGGTGGTACCCGTGAATGGAAAAGACTGTCCGAACATGGCGGAGGAACCGACCCAGATTCGGGCTCACGGTCGGGTCATACTGGGTGGAAGGAAGGTGCCAGGCAAAGTCAGACGCCTGCACAACCGCATACAAGCTGGCCGCACTCTGCTGGGCGATTGACTTCGCCAGACGACTCGTACCGAATTCCAACCCGCCGTGAAGTGCCATCACGCCGACCCGGGCGTCCATGATGACCTCTTCTCGCACGCCTTCGGCTGCGAGGAACTCACTGAAGGGGCTCACTCCATTTCGACGAGCTCACCGGTGGTGAGGTCGAGCATGAACTCCTTCGGTGAGTGAGAATCGGCAATCCAACTGGCCAGTTTCGAACCCGGCTGGCGTACCGTCCACCAGGTGTAGTCCGGTCGCTCCGATTCGATAAACTCGGCCCGAACTGCCCGGCCGGCTTCTACCGCATCCTGCTCCACCTCAAACACGCCGATCGACCGCTCCAGCGGAGTTGGATTCGGATTGTCAATCGACGGCCGAACGTCGGTGTACTCCATCACTTCGTACATGCTGTTTTGGCCCCTTTACCGCATTCACTACTCAGCCTGATGCCAAGGATACGTGATCGGACCGTTCAACGTCCAGATTCAACCCGATTTCGTCACGTCGGCGATTCGAGCGCCGAACGCCGCCACCAGGTCCGCCGGGTCAAGATGGATCCCGACTCCGTCGCCGCCCCCGCCGATCGCTACCTCTTTGAGTTCGGCGAGGCTCGAGTCCAGGACAACCGGCCATGCCCGCGATGATCCAAAAGGGGTAATCGTTCCGCGAACATAGCCGGTCACCTCGAACGCCTCTTCGGCCGAAGGCAACGACAGGCGCGACACGCCGAGCTCGGAACGCAACTTGGGCCACTCGATCGCCCGATCACCGGGAACAAGCACGAAGACATAGTCATCATTGGACCGGCGGACCACGATCGACTTGATGAGTGCACCGATTGGTACTCCTCGGGATGCGGCAGCTTCCTCGGCACTCGAAACGCTCCCGATGACCGTCAATCGGTGCGGAATGTGTCGAGCTTCGGCATCGATGGTCGCCTTCGTCGAAGTGGACACCTAGCAGTCTGTCGCAGAAATGATCACGGCGTCTCTTCGGCCCTAGATCTCACCGAGCAGCTTTTGCTTCTTGGCCGCGAACTCCTCGTCCGTGAGCACGCCGTCGCGGTGGAGCTGCGCCAGCGTTGCCAGGGTGCTGGCCGGAGTCGTACCCGTGTTGAGCGCGGCCATTCGTTCCTCCCGGGCACGGTAGATGAGCGTCTGAATATCCTCAGGCGTTGGGACGTCCGTGAACCTCGACTGGCCCATTTCTCCGGCCGATTCGAGGAGCAGGTCGCCGGATCCGAACATTCGTTCCAAGAGGCTTTGCGAGAACGCTACGTCATTGATGACCTCAAGCGGGATCTCCTTGCCCTGACGTGCGAAAACCCCCGATCGGACGATCACCCGCTCATTGGTAATCACGTATTTGGTAAAAGCCCACACGGCCAATTTCGGAAGTGCCACGGCCAGACCGACTACCAGCCCCACCACCGTTGGTATCACCCCATCCGCCAGGACCGCTCCGACCACGGCGCCGACGACCGTGAAACCGACCGCGATCGCTACCGGAACCGCGATGGCCTGCCAATGCGGGCGAAACTCGCGAATAACGGTTTCGCCTTCGCTCAGTAAACGGGTGGGATATGCCATGTCCAAAGCCTACCGTGATTGTCCTGACCGCGGTAGCAAACGACCCCTCGAACGCGAGAAACCCCGAGTAAGTTCCGACCGAAGTCTTCACCCTCTCGGGGTTGTCTCGTCGCCGGTGGGGGTATCCCGAAGGACTCCTTCACTGGCGTGCACCGGTGCCCGAAGGCCTCGATGCGACCAACTGACCCGAAGGTCCGATGGCAGGCGGTGAAGTCTCCCGTTTCCGCTCGACTGTCACCAGCGCTCGTGTGCTCTTCCTTGCGGTCCAACACAGTCACACCTTGCCCAAAAAGGGCGGACCCTTGCGGGCCTCGGTGGTCAGTTCGAACGAACCCGAAGGTCCATCCCCCCTTTCCACCTACCGTTCGCCCGGTGTCGCCACCCGAAAGTGGTCCCAGCCGTTCGTACGGCTGTCCCGTTGCCGGGACTCCGGCTCCGACCCGAAGGCCAGGCCTGTCGCCCGAAGGTTTCAGGTTGCCGGTGCTCTCTGCGAGTCGCCCCGCTTCGAACAAGATGAAAAGTAGAGCACGAATCCGGACAAGGCAAGCTCAGGTGGTGGTTAGTTTTCGCGACTTGAAAGTAGATTTCGCGACCAGAGCCGGCGAGGTTTTTGGTCTTGGAATCATGGCGAAATCAGTGTTAAAAGCAAGTTAAAAGCAAGAAGCCCTGCCGAGACTCAGACTTGCGCCTGTGCCACTTCAGGGCTTCCCCGCTTTCTGGAACTCCGCTGCCCGAAGGCCTCGTTCTCCCAGTAGCTTTCACTGAACCCTCTCGGTTTCAGCGATCCGCTCCGTCGATAGTTCCGGTGAGTTGCCCCTCCAGCGTTCCCGTCGATGCGGTTCAAGTAACTTAACTCACCGATTCGCCGAATGCCAAATTATTCAGCTATCTAATTTTCGCGAACTAATAAAAGGTTTCGCGCTTTGCGGCGGATAGCCCGTCCATAAGGGGTTTTGGCGGTTCCGTTCGGCTCGGATATTTCTACGAATGACAAACGTGTCACTCGCGTGTCGTATAGTCACCCCATGCCATTAGAGACCCTGTCCCCCAGCCGAGCGAGCGACTTCAAGCTGTGTCCGCAGCTGTTCAAGTTCCGGTCGATCGACAAACTCCCCGAGCCAACCACGGTGCACCAGGCGCGGGGTACCACCGCTCACCTTGCGCTCCAGAACCTCTACGACCTTGCGCCGGCCGAGCGAACCCCCGAAAAGCTCTATGACCTCTTTCGGGATGCCTGGACCGAGATCCGCGGCGAGGAAGAGTTCCTTGATCTCTTTACAACGATGGAAGAGGAACGCGATTGGGGTGTCGACAGCATGAAGCTGCTGGCCAACTACTTTTCGGTTGAGAACCCCCTTGAGGTTCACCCACTCGAACGAGAGATGGACATGCTCGAACCGCTCGGCGACATCACGATCCGAGGCATCCTGGACCGGATCGATGAAACCCCTACGGGCGAACTGATCATCACCGACTACAAAACCGGAAAGGCGCCACCAGAACGATTCGCCGAACCGGCCTTCTTCGCGTTGAAGATCTATGCCTTGCTGATCAGGGAGAAGCTCGGCAGGACTCCGGCCGAGGTCCGTTTGCTGTACTTGAACGGTCCCACCCTATATCGCCTGGCCATCACCGACGGCCAACTCGACGCCATGAACCAACAGCTCCAGGCATTGTGGAAGGCCATCGATCGAGCCATTGAGAGCCAGACGTTCCCACCCCGTGTCAACAAGCTCTGCGACTGGTGCTCCTATCAAGACCTATGCCCGGCTTTCGCTGAGAACTCGGCGACAACGGCAGTCGCCGCGTTCGGGACGAGCGCGTCGCCTGAACCAAACACGGTGTCGGCAGGTCTCGCCACTTAGCCCGACCCGGACGCTGTACACGTCCCAAAGTCGAGTTTTTGTCACGCCGTCGCTCTAGAATTACACGTATGGAATTCACGGAGCTGCTAGCCGAATTGGAAATTGGTGCCGTAGTCGATTTTGATGGCCCAGCACCGTCGTGCCCGGTTTGTAACGGCACGTACGATCACACTGCGCTGGTGTTTGACATCGCGGGCATCGAAGCGTTGGAGTGCTGGACCTGCGGAGTCGTGGCGGCCTAGCCAGTCACCGTCATCGCACCGGCTGGATTGCCGATCCACCCTCGGAGATCGGCACCCCATCGACGGCTGTCGCGTGATGGCATGGTCCCAACCCGAAGCAGTGCGCATCGCCCGGCAGGACCGCTCAGACTTCGAGTTGGCACCTCCGATTGTCGGGGCTGCACCGCCGGCTGTCCCTGGCTCTCGACGGTGCCGAGACAGATCCCTTGATCTGGAGGACCCAGACATCGGCAGGTGGCATCGGCTCGGCGCCGGCGCCGACGCGGCGTTCTCGCCACCATCGCTGTTGATCTCGAACTCGGAGAACACCGGCAGCCGGCGTGCCCCGACGGTCGTCGCACATGGCGATTACTTACTTATCACGTGGATCGACGGCACCGGCGGCCACGTCGCCGATTCGACCTGGCTGACCTGCCGTAAGGGCTCGTTCGTTCCAGGCCTGAGGTATCAGCTGGTGCCCACGAGTGGATCTGTGCCGACCGGACGCCGACCACATTCCGGCCCGCCAGCCGACCGTTCCCAAAGAACGTAGCTTGCTCCAAGAAATCCTCAAGCCTGAAATGTCACGGTATCGCAGTGCTCGGAAGTGGGGCCAATCGTTCTCGATAGGGGAGAAGAATGATGCGATACAACCTCAGGTATGCAGTGGTGATTGGGTTGGTTCTGAGCGCTTGCACGGCGGCTACCGCAACCGACGACGCTATTCGGATTGGCTACGGCCAAATTCCGATTGATCCTGGCAACTATTGGATCGATCACGACCGCGATCCCGCAACGGGCCTTCGAGTTGACTTCGCCGTCGCCGACCCCGATTGGGGAGCTCTCATCGGCGCCAACAAACAAGCTGGCGAGAACAAACAAGCTGGCGAGAACATTGGCGAAAACTATGTGGCGGTCAAGTTCTTCGCCATAGACCGCGTGGCGACGGCCGCCTGCGACGGGACCGACTACCTGCCGGCAGGGGAAACAGCCGAGGCGCTGGCGAAGCAGCTTGCAAGCATCAAGGACTTCGAGACGGTGGAGCCTCTCGCCAAAGTCACCGCATTTGGACATGACGGTTATCACGTCGTGCTCGCCGTCCCGCCGACCAGCTGGCATATCGTCGGCAAATTCCCGGTCGTCGGCAAATTCCCGGATTGCGACTACGGGCGATTCGACAGTTGGAGCGGGCCAACCTTCGATCGGTACTACCAGGGACCTGGCCAGATCGTGGAGTTCTGGGTGCTCGACGTCGAAGGGACCC